>Ga0163151_10005566_pt1 | contig 15986 bp, 15 predicted proteins | sample OliLakLV19MP5IB2_FD_145596 | JGI IMG/M metagenome (GOLD analysis project Ga0163151, IMG submission 145596) | Freshwater microbial mat bacterial communities from Lake Vanda, McMurdo Dry Valleys, Antarctica - Oligotrophic Lake LV.19.MP5.IB-2 | ecosystem: Environmental > Aquatic > Freshwater >...
GATTAGGCCTCTCAGGATCGACCTCTTGGGCTGCTTGAAATTCTGCGATTAGATCTCGGCAAAACTGCTCTGGATCTATCTCAACAGGTTGAAATTCCGACTCGTCCAACTTCGCTTTTCCGAATGTAAATACGTTGTCGAGCAGTTTCGTCAGATATTTGACTGCGGCTTCGATCCTGTGGATGCGTTCGATCTGCTTGTCTCGCGTCCAGTTATTGCCATACGACTCCAGTGTTTCTGCCGCCAGTAAAATTACCGAAAGAGGCGTGCGAAATTCATGCGATGCCATATTCACAAAGCGTGCCTTCAGATCTTCAAGATCGTTCTCAGCCGCTAATACTTCACGCAGATCGAGTGCCGATTGCTGAATTAAGTTGCGATTCCATAGTTGCTGTTCGGCTTGATGCTTGTGTAAGGCAGTTTCGATCGCCACACGCAGATCTCGCTCGGTAAAAGGCTTAATAATAAAACCAAACGGTTCTGTAGCCTTAGCTCGCGCCAGAGTAACTTCATCGCTGCGACCAGTTAAGTAAATCACTGGTAGCCTAAATTGTGATTTGAGTTGAGCCGCGATCGCCACGCCATCGAGATCTTGTTGCCCTAAATTAATATCCATCAACACAAGATCGGGTGGCTCGCGTAATACCGAAGCGATCACCTCCACCCCAGATAGCACTATGTCTGTGACGCTATAGCCTAATTGCCCCAACTGAGCAGAAATAGTATCAGCCGTAACTTCATCACTACGGCCAGTTAAGTAAATCACTGGTAGCCTAAATTGTGATTTGAGTTGAGCCGCGATCGCCACGCCATCGAGATCTTGTTGCCCTAAATTAATATCCATCAAGACAAGATCGGGTGGCTCGCGTAATACCGAAGCGATCACCTCCACCCCAGATAGCACTATGTCTGTGACGCTATAGCCTAATTGCCCCAACTGAGCAGAAATAGTATCAGCCGTAATTGGTTCATCCTCAACAACCAATATTTTCTTCATACTTAAAACTTAAGTTTTAGAATCACCCGTATGGATGATACTGACAAAAAGTAACAAAGTTGGGTAAATCCTCCTTAATATCTTTTAACATCTTGAATTTTGCCAAATTTTTACTTGTTTTCTTGGAGCCATCGATCGAGTTCAGCAACACTGGCAAAGTCAAGAACCGCCTCGGCTAGATTCTCAAGTTGAGCGGGAGAGATTTGGAAAATATTCGATCGTAACTCTTCACTCAAACCCCCAAATTTTCGGGAAAGTTGTCTGAGGATCAGGGTTGCCTGGCCTTCCTGTCTGCCTTCTTGCTTGGCATCCTGATAGTAACGAGTTTGTTTTAGATCGTCGATTGTAAACATCGCCTGAATCTCCTGTCTGCTTAGTTTTGGGAATTTATATACCAGAACTGGATTGGGGTTAGCATCAAGGAAAAATCGGTATTCTAAAGTGGCATGACTATCGATCGACGGCAAGACAGGGAAAGAATCGGCAGGTGACATATTTATCAGTCTCAAGCATCTCAAGCAATAGCAATAATTTGCTCGTCAGGAATATTTCAGCTAAATTTAGGTTGAAAAGTAAGTCCAGTATAGTGCTATAGATGCTATATTGTTATGCGGAAATAAATTTCGACACGGCGAGCGTAGCCAAGTGGTTAAGGCAGTGGTTTGTGGTACCACCATTCGTGGGTTCAATTCCCATCGTTCGCCCTTTGTGTATGACTAATTAGTAAAAAAAGCGCAGTAATAAAGGGTCGCCTCTGAAGACGACCTTTTATGTTTTATCGAGATATTTAGATTGCGTCAGAATCAGGCATAGACTCTTCGGTTTCCAGTTCCAAGTCTTGCGTTTTTTGTCGGACTCTGACCACTAGCCTTGGCGATCTTGCCCAGTGAGTTAGTCGCCACATCCAAACAAAAGCAAATCCACCAATAATTGCTCCTAGGTTCCACTTGATCGAATTCTTAATCAACCCTTTTCTCTGACTGGAGAACGCAAGACCTGCCTGAATTTGAGCATCCTGCTGTGATTTTTCGAGTTGGGTAAGTAGCAGCTTTCTAAACTCATCGGGGTCATTAGTAGGAATCGATCGACCCTGACGGTTAAGCCCTGAGATTAGATCGCTAAGTTGTTTATCTGTCGCCGTACTCAATTGCTCCTTTGTGCGATCGACTTGTTGACTTTGTTGAGATCGCTGGGCATCAAGCTGAGCATTTCTGCCATCATAAATGCGTAAAGAACTGAAAATCCCCAATGGCAGCATGAGGAGATAGAAAATACCAACTGCCAGAGATAGCCAAGATAGCCACTTCATCACTGAAAGTTCTTTTTGTTCAACTATAGTTTCGTGACGGTAGAACACCAATAGAAAACCTAGTAATGGTACTGGTAATCGCTCTACAAGCTGTCCCATGGTCTGAAATTCCCAGACAGGATCGGTCAGTCTTGGCGGCAGAACAATCGCCACAACATCGAAAAAAGCGAGAATGATTAAGACATAACCTACAAGCCTCAACATCGAAGCAGAACGCTCTTCCACAAACTTCGGTAGACGCATCATTGCCTTTGGATCTGTGCTAGAACGTTGGGGCATTAAGCTAGGTAGTTTCTCAAACAGCCCCTTTTTTTTTCTCTTCTTGATCCGCGCCTTCGGTGGCGCGCCTGACTCGGTTTGGTTATTTGTATCCATTCTGATTGCAATGTTTCTCTGAACTGAGTGGTTATTCCGCGCTGACTTTAATTAGTATTACTGGAAATATGGATCGAGTAAAGGTTGCGTAAGAGTTTTCTCATAAGTATTGCCTCTAAGCTGGGATTAGTCACAGCGATCGATCAGATTTTCGATATCGCCGCGTCGGTAAAGATTAGAGCCACGATGTTGTGAATATCTGGCTTTGAGTTTTGCTTTCTTGGCGATCGAACCGATTTCAATCAAACTACAGTTGAGCAAATCTGCGGCATCGCCTGAGGTGATCGACTGCTCCGCAAATAAAGCTAACAGGGAGGCATCATCCTGATTTTGAATTTGCCTCAGTAATAACTTTGCCAACAGCCAACAAGCCAGCGTATCAGACTCCGCTCGGTGCGATCGACCGACATCAAAGCCAAAATGACTCACCAGTGCAGGTAAAGCCCTCGATCGTAATTCTGGTAATAATAAACGCGCCAATATTACCGTACAAAGCTGTAAGTTGAACGGACGACGAAAATTGACCCCAATCAAGCCATACTCTGACTGGATAAAGCTATAGTCAAACGCCAGATTGTGTGCCGTAATTACGCCGTTCTCCAGCATGGGCAAGCATTCTCGCCAAATCTCTTCAGATTCAGGTGCAGGATCGACCATCGCCTGTGAGATGCCAGTAAGCCGAGTGATTTGGTAAGGTACTGGGACTTTGGGGTTAACTAGATGCGTCACTTGGTTTTGGATGCCATGTTTAAGGCTGGCTTGCAAAATTGACACCTCAATCACCCTACAGTTTCTAGCAGTGCCGCCCGTAGTTTCAAGATCGACGACGGTTAGGGTCTGTTCGCACAGATCTCTGTAGTACGCCAATAGATCGTTCGATCGTAAAGCTGATTGACTGGGTAATTGAGTTTTAGGCAGGAACATATCTTTTTTGGGCAGCGACATATCGTTTTTGGGCTAGCTCGGCGGCGAGGGTAATGGCAGCAATTAGGCTAGCAGGATTCGCGATCCCTTTGCCAGCAATGTCAAAAGCGGTGCCGTGATCGGGTGAGGTACGAATGAAAGGTAGACCGATCGTCGTATTCACAGCTTGTTCAAATGCCAGTAGCTTCACTGGAATTAAGCCTTGATCGTGATACATCGCGAGGTAGGCATCATGCCCCAAATGCACTTGGGTTCGATCGAACCATGCCTGAGCTGGTTTAACCCACATCGTATCAGGTGGAATTGGGCCATCAAGCTGGAGGTTAGGATATCGTGTCTGCCAAGACTGAATTAGTGGGGATAGCCATTCTTGCTCCTCTGTGCCTAACTGCCCCTGTTCGCCACTGTGAGGATTCAGTCCCGCGATCGCGATTCTTGCTGTGGTCAAGCCAAAATCATGTTGGATCGATCGCCATAATAATTCCAGCTTTGCTTCTACCAGTTGCGGCGTTAACACCTGAGCGACTTGGGCTAGGGGAATATGCACAGTTGCTAGCAGCGTCCGAAGTTGCCAACCCGTATACGGCGACTTCCCGACAAACAACATGCCAAACTGTTTAGTCTGGCTACGTTCTGCCAATAATTCCGTCTGACCAGGATAGATATGCCCCGCCAGTTTCCATGCTGACTTGGCGATTGGTGCGGTAACAATTGCATCAAAACTTCCTGCCAAAGTATGAGAAATTGCTGTGTCCAAATAAGTAAAACTAGCAGTACCACTATGGGCATCCCCCTGCCCCAAGGTAATCGCTTCACCCGTATTAGTGTCAATTATGTCGATTTCGTCAGGATCGGCTAAGGCTAGATTTGAGAAATTCTTTAGTAAAGAAAATGTTTCAACTACTTGACGTCGATCGGCAACAACGGTTAACTTCACTGGCAAATCTAAAACTTGCGGATGCGCCAACGCCTTAAGCACAATTTCAGCCCCAATGCCAGCAGGATCTCCCAAAGTTAGAGCGAGTTTAAGCGGTTGATTCATCAGAAATTTAAATCAGAGATCTAAGAAAAGTCTAACTTACAGCAATTACGAGAAAAAGCACCTCATCCCTGAATAAGCAGTTAATATTATTCTCTTAACCCATTTTCGTCATGCAAACTAGAACACCTGTGGATATTTCTGTAGAAACCCTTTGGGCTATGGTTCTAGAGCATCTGGAACGTCAAATTAGTCGCCCCACCTTTGAAGCATGGATCAAAACCTCAGTTGGTGTAGAACTAACGCCTGAACGCCTGACAATTCGCGCCCATCACCCCTTTGCCCGCAACTGGTTATCACGTTACTACTACAAAGATCTCAACAAGACCGTCGCTGAAATTCTTGGTTATCCGATCGAAATCTACATCATGGCAGCCCCCGTCGGAGAAGGTGAGTTGCTTGTAGATGAAGAAGAAGTTCCAGTTTTTAAACTGCCTGAAACTGCATCCCCTCTTCCTGTCATGCATATTCCTGCCACTAGTAACGCCCCAAAAAATAGTACGCTCAACAGCAAGTACGTTTTTTCGCGCTTTGTCGTTGGTTCAACCAATCGGATGGCTCATGCTGCGGCCTTAGCCGTGGCTGAATCACCTGGACGCGAGTTTAATCCTCTGTTTCTCTGTGGTGGCGTAGGTTTGGGCAAAACCCATCTGATGCAAGCGATCGCGCACTATCGCTTGGAAATTGCGCCTGAGTCCAAGATTTTTTATGTTTCCACCGAGCAGTTTACAAATGACCTAATCGCCGCGATCCGCAAAGACAATATGCAGTCATTTCGGGATCATTACCGCGACATCGATATGATTTTGGTCGATGATATTCAGTTCATTGAAGGGAAAGAATATACCCAAGAAGAGTTCTTCCATACGTTTAATGCTTTGTACGAAACAGGCAAACAAATTATTCTGGCAAGCGATCGACCACCTGGTCAGATCCCACGTCTGCAAGAACGTCTTTGTTCGCGGTTTTCGATGGGACTGATTGCCGACATTCAGGTTCCAGATTTAGAAACGCGGATAGAAACGCGGATGGCAATTTTGCAAAAGAAAGCTGAATACGAAAATATCCGCATTCCTAGTGATGTGATCCAACATATCGCTAGCAGCTACACTTCCAACATTCGCGAACTCGAAGGCGCGCTGGTTCGTGCTGTTGCCTACATTTCGATCTCTGGTTTACCAATGACAGTGGCAAACGTTGCGCCTGTGCTCAATCCACCCAAAGAGCCTGTAGAGGTCTGTGCTGATTTGGTGTTGAGTGTGGTGACAGAAGCGATGAATATCGATCTTGCCGATTTGCTCAGCAATTCGCGGCGGCGTGAAATCTCGCAAGCCCGTCAGATCGCAATGTACTTGATGCGCCAACACACTAACCTTAGCTTGCCCAAAATTGGCGAGGCTCTGGGTGGCAAAGACCATACAACGGTGATGTATAGCTGCGAAAAAATTACGCAGTCCCAAGCAACTGACGCTGACATCGCTCAATTGATCAGACAGTTAAGCGATCGAATCTATCTACTCGCCCAGACAAAAGGAAAGAATTCCCATCACAACTAACTCTCTGCCTTGAGTTTTAGCCCTTCTCCCTGAGGGAGAGGGCTAGGGTGAGGGTTCATTCTGGCGATGGATTAGTACGCTTGACGGGGCGGCTAGGCTTGGGAATATTCCTTTCGATTTGCTGAGTCTTGAGCACGGGCTTAGCACTTGGGCGCTGATCTGGACGTTGATCGGGGTATTGATCGACACGGCGGGTAGGTTTGCCTTTGAACACAGGCTTGCTATCATTCCGACCAGGTCTACGAGTTGGGACTCTGGGAATAGCGGCGATCGATGTGGCATCCTGAATCACTAGCGCATTGTCCTGACGTTGGACGTTAATATCCCAGAACTGATACGTGGGGTTGCCAGGTAAAAGTCCTGACAGGTGCAGCTTGAACTTAGCGCGTGACTTATCCAGCTCTTTCTTTTGGTCAGCCCGTTGCACCTTGACGATCACGGTGTTGGTGTCGGTGGATTGGTGGACAACTTCGCCACGTACCGAGAAATAGCCATCTTCTACCCCAGGATCGATCGGTTCCGCCGATTTACCCATTTCAACTGGGGCCCAAACTCCCGCAATTTGGATATGCAACTCACCAGTTTTGTCGCGGGTGCGGGGATATACCACCCACAGATAGCTTTTTTCTAGATCGAGGCGTTTCTTGGCGATCGAAATTACCTTACCCAGCAACACTGCATCGATGATTGTGCCATCTTCGGCAAATAATTGTCCCTTACTGAAAGAATCGGTCTGAGCAACGTAACGCCCTTGCACCACACCGATGGCGCGATACTGCATACTCTCAGTTGCGGGCGGAATTGGCTGAAGCCTTTCGGTCGAGACTTGAGGAATTTCAGAAACTTCGGGTTGAGCATCACTAGCTTCAGCCCCAGATTTAGCACTAGCTGGCTCTGTGGTGGGTAGATCGGGTGGCAATTCAGCAGGTGCATCAGTTGGCAGATCGATTTCAGCGATCGACCGATCATTTTTGAGGCTTTCGCCAGGGGCAATAACTTTTACGACCTCTAACTTCAGAGGCTCTTTCCCCGTTACCGACTTGGAGCTAGTGCGACTGGGCGACTTACCTGACTCACTTGTTTTATTCAACTTACTCATGGAAATCTCCGGAATGCCCTTATTTTTGCAATAGGGGGGAACAGTTAGATGCATTCTATCAAAACAGCTTATTTCTGTCTGGAGTGACTCAGTTAAGTCTATGCTCCACCAACAGGAGGTTAGATCCTCTTGTTTTCAATCATCTAGAAATACGATCTAGAAATTTAATTACAGAAAAATTAGTTATATTCCCCCCAAAAAGCAACTTCACATACATATCGATCGATCGTCGCATCAGCCATAAAAATATTAGCAATTATTACAGACTAAATGCTTCATAAACTCGCTCATTTGCTACATATATCTACTTGAATGTCAAATAAGTATCAAAAAATCAATCATAGCGATTGATAATTTACAATCCGAGCAAAGCCTTTAGCATCTAGACTCGCACCACCTACAAGTACGCCATCGATCTCTGACTGTGACATGATTTCGTCAATATTTTCGGGTTTAACAGAGCCGCCATACTGAATTGTGACGTTTCGATCGATCAGTTGACTGCGAATTAGCCCGATCACACGGTTAGCTTCTGCGACTTCACAAGTCTCACCTGTACCGATCGCCCAGATTGGTTCGTAGGCAATGATTAAATTTTGCTGATCCACACCCTCTAGTCCTTGTTTGAGCTGGGTCATGATCCAAGCTTCGGTTTCGCCTCGATCGCGTTGCTGCTTGCTCTCACCGACACATAAAATCGGTGTGATCCCATATTTTTGCGCTGCCTTGAGGCGTTGATTTACGGTTTCGTTGGTTTCGCCGAAAAATTGTCGCCGTTCACTGTGCCCAACAATTACATATTTAATTCCTAGTTCTACTAACATCGGTGCGGAGATTTCGCCTAGTTCTACTAACATCGGTGCGGAGATTTCGCCTGTAAATGCGCCATTGTCAGCCCAATGGAGATTCTGCGCCCCAATATTCAAGCCATATGAGCCGTACGCTCCAGTTGCCGCGAGCATTACAGGCAGAGTTGTAAATGGGGCAAACAACAGAGTCAGCTTATTGTCAGCCGATCCTGATTTCAGCTCTGCCAAGAAATTAGTTAAAAACTCTTTGGCTTCAACCTGGGTTTTATACATTTTCCAGTTGCCAGCGATCGCAATTCTACGCAAAGTAAACGTCCTTAAATCTAGTGATCTAAAATTTGTGCTTTCTTAGTTTAAATTTAAACTCGCCCCTCTTAAAGTTTTAAATTTTCCCGATCGCTGATTCGATCGAGGTGTCGATCGCGCAATCTCTGTAAAATCTCGGCGTGGGCTTCTTTGGTAATCGGGTAAAAATAAGCCAACACCAGACCGCAGAGTAAGGCGATCGTCGGCAACGGGCCGATCGCAATCCGAATTGCCATAAGTGCAGATTCTGGCTGAATCGGTGAGGGTTGCCCAGGAATTTTTTCGACAAAGTTTGACCAAGAAAGGGCCTGTCCCAAGAAAAATAATGCGACAGCCAGTCCTAATTTTTGCAGCAACACCATAAAGGCGTAAAAGATGCCCTCCTGCCGTTTGCCAGTTCTCAACTCATTCAGATCCGTGACATCGGGAATCATTGACCACGGCACTAAATAAGCAGTTGACACCCCAAACCCCGCCATCACCGCCAAAACATACATCCAGCCTACCTGTCCAGGTTGCAAGAAAAATAGTCCACCCTGAGCCACAATCCACAATCCCATGCCCATAAAGTAAACGGCTTTCTTGCCAAATCTCGCACTGACCGCACTCCAGACATACAACATCACCAAAGCCGTTCCCTGCACTGCGATCGTGACTTGGATAAAATCAGCTTCAGTTAGCTGCATCCAGTTGACGACAAAGTAAGGAATGATCGAAGCCGTAACTTGAACAGCCAGCCATGAACAGAAGTAAATCCCGATCACATAGAGAAAAGGGCGATTGCTAAATACAATCCGCAGTTGTTCAAACAAGGGGGTTGGAGCTTCAATCGGTTGTGATGCCTGATTTGCCAACCGTTCGGCTTCTTTGGCGAGAACTCGATCGCGTGTGCCATACACACACCAGTACAACGACAACACCGCCAAAATCGCACATACACCGCCTAAAACCATGTATTGCAAGTTTTCCGATCCTTGATTGGACTTGACTAGGGCAAAAATCACCTGAGCGATGAGCAAAGAAAGAATGCTACCGCCGATCGAAAACGTAAACCGAAAGCTGCTGAGATTTGTGCGCTCGTTGTAGTCTTGGGTCAGCTCTGGGGTTAAAGCCGTGTACGGTAAGTTCACCACCGTGTAGAAAGTATTGAACATCACGGAGATCGCGATGTAATACCAAAACAGTCCCCATTGATCTGTAGTTGGCACAATCCATTGCAAAAAGAAAAATACGCCAAACGGAATCGCGCCATACAACAACCAAGGCAGCCGCCGCCCCCAACGTGACTGAGTTCGATCGGTCAGCACCCCCACAATCGGATCGTTGATTGCATCCCAAACCTTACTGATCAGCAAAATCGATCCTGCTAGTCCCGCATCCAGTCCTGCCACATTTGTAAAAAAGAACAGCAGAAAAAATGACAGAATATTCGCCGTAATTGCTGGGCCCAAATCTCCCGCGCCATAAGCCAGCTTTGTCATGAAGCTGAGTCGCTCAGTTTTTCGATCTGGAATTGCAGGTGATGACATGCTTTCTAAGTTTTGGTAATTAATTTACTGACGATTAGCCAAATTGCACACTCGATTCTTGCCACTGCGCGATCGTGTAGGTTTTGAGCTGCATTGCATGAATTGCGCCGCTATCGATGTATTGCTTGAGCGCGTCATTCACTAATCGGTGTTGCTTAATCATCGTTAAACCTGTGAATTGCTCAGCAATCACCACAGCCGCAAAATGCTGTCGATCGTTCATCGGATCTTGCACCTGAACTTGAGCACCAGGCAGGACTTGCAAAATTACAGATTCAATTTCTTGGGCAGTCATAAAATTAATTTCGATCGTTAACAACGATCAATTATCGGTGATTAAGGAGTCGAAGCCTCAGTCTTGGTTAATGATCACCATCGCATCGCCAAAAGAATAGAACCGATATTGGTGCTCGATCGCTTTGGCATAGATATCTAGCAATCTCTCCCGACCTCGATCGCCTAGAAATGAAGCCACCAGCATCAACAAACTTGACTTGGGTAAGTGAAAGTTCGTAATCAGTCCGTCTAGCACTTGCCATTCATAGCCTGGATAGATCATCAAGTTAGTCTTGCCTCGGAATGGTTCTAACTTGCTGCTCTCCAACGCCCTTGCGACAGTCGTACCAACGCCAATTACTCTCCCACCCCTAGCTTTTGTGGCTTTAATCGCGTCGATCGATTGCGCCGAAACCTCCAACCACTCCTGATGCATCACATGCTGCGTAATATCCTCAGTTTCCACAGGACGAAATGTGCCGATCCCAACATGCAGCGTAATCCGAGTCTGCGCTACACCCAGATCTGCCAGTTCTGCTAACAGTCGATCGGTAAAGTGTAATCCTGCGGTTGGCGCGGCGATCGCCCCTTTTTTCTCGGCATAAACGGTCTGATATTGTGATGGATCGGCTTGTGAGGCGTTAATATAGGGGGGGAGGGGAATTTGTCCTAGTTCAGTCATAACTTCATCCATCGTTCGATCGATGCCAAGATCGAATTCTAAAACTCTACCGCCAGTTACTACGTCGATTTCAATCACAGTCGCTTTGACTTCTTGGCTAAAGATAATCTTGCTACCAACGGGTAAACGTTTACCTGGTTTAACTAAAGCTAACCAACAGTTGACATCTCTAGGTTCGATTAGTAGAATCTCTACGTTCATCCCAGACGGCTTGTTGCCATATAGGCGAGCAGGAATTACCTGAGTGTCATTGAGAATAAGCAAGTCTCCTGCCCGTAGTATCTGGGCAAGCTGATCGAACCGTCGGTGATCGATATTTCTATTGCTTTCTACCACTAGTAACCGCGAGTTATCTCTGGGTACAACTGGGTTTTGGGCAATTCGATCGATCGGTAGTTCGTAGTCATAGCTACTAAGCTGATGATCGAGAGAATAATTGAGGCTTAGATCTGGGTTCAACATTAAATTCAAGCTGGGTTCTGGGATTTTGGGACTTAACACTAGGCTAAATTCTGAATTAAATCAAATAGTTGGTCAATCAGATTCACAGAATAAATTCAAAAAGTCGTAAATAAAAAAAGAAATTTGTCTACCAATATATTCCTTTAGGGAAAACGATGGTATATAGATGGTAGGTTTAGCAAAACCAGACAAAATATATGCAATCTAACAACTGTATATAAATTACATTTACGCTCAATTCACTATTCAGTTAATTCAAGAGGAGATTTTGTTATGCAGTACTTAATGATGGATTTACATCAGCGTTTCATTGGCACACTAATGCAGAATAAGCCACTGGTAATTGGCGACGTTTTTAAAGCTGCTAATGCTAAATCCTATACTGTGGTTAGTATTGACTCCTCAAGAGGTCATGACAAAAGTGTGAAATCTTTAACTGTGATTGCTTATAATCCTACAGTTGCCCCATCTACCAATGTCGCAGCCGTAGCTGCTCAATAGTTTCTTGCGATCTATATCTATAGATAATTTGTCGATAAGTTTTTTAATTCAAGCTAATTGAATTAGGTTCTTATAATTGTTTCTTGTAGAGATCTCTGCTCAATTTTTGTTTAAGCTTTTACAAGGGTTTTACTTAAACAAAATCATGATTAAATTATTAAGTTAATTTGGGTTTAAGTAATTTGCCCGAATAGCGATCGAAATAATTTCGATCATGATCGATTAACTGCAATCAAGACTTGTTGAAATGCCCCAAACGAACCCTTTTAACCTGCGTCTGCAAGTCGATCGACTATTAGAGCAGGGTCAGCCTTTTTTTGCGGAGATTAAGGTCAAAGATTGGCTGAAAGAACGCGATCACAATCCTAGTGATTACACAATTTTAAGGTAAAAGATTGGCTGAAAGAACGCGATCACAATCCTAGTGATTACACAATTTTGTTTCAGAGCAAGATCACCGAAACGGGCACTAGAACCACCGAAATCAAGCTCCAACGCCGAGATGGGCAACCTGTAGACGAGTGGCTCCAAGCCGAAGTAAATCGGCATAATAACTAATCACTCTACCTGAAAGAGGGATTAGTTAGTTTATTTTTTCTTTCTACCCTTGCCAGGGCTAGCGGTGGCATCAACTACTTCTAATTCAGATTGACGGAAAGAGACTAGCTTCTCCCAGTTGCCTCCACTAAAAATTACAGCAACCCTACCATCGGTGATCCTTTGCACTTGCCCTTCAAACCCGTAATAGGTATCGCCAGTATTCACAACTCTGACGGCGGAACCAGGAAAAATTATATCGCTCATCCTCAAATCCTTATCGGCTAACAAATTACTTATCAATTTAACAGTTCTGATCGGATCTCTATCATTTAACTTTCATATGCCAGCTATCAGGAACAGTACTACTTACCTGAGTCATTACGGACATAGTTCTTGGAATTTTGATTAGATTCACAAACTGTGTCACCAATCTGGTTATACTCAGTTTCACCAAAAATCGCTGACTCAAACTTATAGTGCTTAAACTCTAATAAATTGCCTGAGTGATCGGACAAAAAGAAGGTGCGATGCTCAAGTGGGGTATCGGCAAAGCGAACTTTGGGTGGTTGGTAGAACTTAATCTGTTTATATTGGACTCGATCGAGTAAAGCCATCCAATTACTCTCAGAATAAAACACCAGACCGAAGTGGCGCGGATAGATCCCTGGTTGCTGGTTTAGTACAGGATTGTCGATCACATGAGCAACTAGTTGATGCCCATACAGACTAAGAATGATCGAATTAGGGGATTCTCGCCCCGACAAGCAACCTAAACCATCAACATAAAAGTCTCTGGTGCTGGGTATATCGACGACAGGAAATGCCAGATGAAACAGGATTTTAGTCATGGATCTAGGATTCGTGGATGAGTTTAAGACTTTTTAATTTGTCAGGAACGTCGATCGGATATACACCTGTGAAACAAGCGGTACAAAAGTGAGTTGGATCGGTGTTGGTTGCCTTGAGCATTCCATCCAAACTCAGGTAAGCAAGGGTATCAACGTCGATCGCTTGGCGAATTGCCTCGATTTCTTTAGTTGCGGCAATTAAATGATCTTGAGTGTCTGTATCGATTCCATAAAAGCAGGGATGAGTCACAGGCGGCGATGAAATCCGCATATGCACTTCGATCGCCCCAGCTTCTCGTAATGTTTTTACCATTTTACGGCTTGTCGTACCACGCACGATCGAATCATCGACGACAATTACACGCTTACCCTTTAGCACATCTTTGAGTGGGTTGAGCTTCATGCGTAGTCCTGACTCTCGCATTGCCTGAGTTGGCTGAATGAAGGTACGTCCGACGTAGCGGTTTTTGATTAAACCCTCGCCATAGGGGATGCCCGATACTTGCGAAAACCCGATCGCCGCAGGAATACCTGAGTCTGGTACGCCGATCACCAGATCGGCATCAACATTAGATTCGGCAGCGAGCACTTTACCTAAGCGAATCCGATAGCTATAGAGGCTTTCGTCATTCACAATGCTGTCGGGGCGGGAGAAGTAGATCATCTCAAATACGCAGAGTTTGGGCGTAGGCGTAGAGGTCTCGACCCACTGCCAAGAACGTAATCCCGATTCGTCGATCCATACCAATTCACCTGGCTCAACTTCTCTTACGTAGTCGGCCCCGATGATGTCTAATCCGCAGGTTTCAGAAGCTAATACATAGCTTCGATCGGGTAATTGCCCAATTACCAACGGTCTAATCCCGTAGCTATCTCTAGCTCCTGCGATCCCAGATGGTGTACCGATCGTCAAACTAAAAGCTCCTTGGCAACGACGCAAAGCGGTTTTAATTGCTTCGATCCAGTCTTGCCCATTGTCTACGGCTTCGGCGATCGCGTAGGTAATGCCTTCAGAGTCGGATGAGGAGTTGAGAATGTGACCTTGGGCGAGTAATTCGCCGCGTAATTCGGTAGCGTTAACGAGATTGCCGTTGTGCGCCAGAGCTAATTTACCGAGACGAGTAGAAGCTTCGATCGGCTGAGCATTTGCCAGCTTGCTTGACCCAGTAGTGGAGTAGCGAGTATGACCAATTGCCCAATTTCCAGGCAGTCCTGCTAGGGCTTTCTCGCCAAATACTTGAGCTACTAGCCCCATATCTTTGTAGATATGCATTTCACCTGAAGCCTCAAAGGTGGCAATGCCCGCAGACTCTTGACCGCGATGTTGTAAGGCATAAAGTCCAAAGTAAGTTAGTCTCGCAATCTCCTCTTGTTGAGGTGCAAATATACCAAATACGCCACAAGCTTCTTCAGGCGAGTCAGGTGCATCATCGGAATAAACAGCAAATTCTGGCGACATGTTTGTAGGTTTAAGCAAGATAAGCAAAATTTAAGCAGCAACGATTACTAGAGTGTAAACCGAGGGGCAGTAAAGAGAGCGATCATAGCTAAAGTCAAAGCTTCTGTCCACTCTACTGTAGCACCGTAGGTATCACCTGTGTGTCCGCCAAATTGGCGATTAAACCATGCCCCTGTTGCCCAGGCAAAGCTAAAACCGAGTGCTGTGATTGCGATCGCAAATTGCATTCGATCGAACACAAATCCCAGTCCTAGGCTAACACTGATTAACAAGAACCAGACTAGCCAAACTTGCCAAGTCTGAATATCTGCTTGGTGAAATTTGCCTTTGCCATTGGCTTTAAGGTACGGATAAGCTTCGATCTCGTACAATTGCCCCCATCGCCCCCAAGCCGACACTGACATTAACACCCAGATTCGAGCATCAGGAATTGATAACAAAGCCGAAATTTTGATCAGCAGAATTGCGATCGCCGCAATCACACCATAAGCTCCAGTTGTGCTATCTGCCATCACTTGCAACCGCCGTTCTGGATCGGTGACAGCTAAACCATCAGCCGTATCGATCGCGCCATCGAGATGCAGTCCACCTGTCAACCAAACTCCCGCCAAAATCACGAGACAGGCTCGCAGTAAAGCTATTTCATTATTTTTGCTTGATGACAGGATTGCCAGCAAGTAATCGCCTCCACCCAGAATGCCACCAATCATTACCCCAACTAAGGGGGCGTACACAGCGATGCCCCGAAAATCTAATTCTCGATCGCCACCTAGGGGAATGCAGGTATAAAAAACGATCGAGGCCCGGAGAGTTTGGAGGACGATCGAGGCACGGAGAGTTTGGAGGAAATTCATGGGTTGTAATTGTCAAACCTCATCAGGATTAATTCCAATCGATCTGAGGTAAGCTGCCAATCTTTCTTTTTGTTGAGTTTCCTGATCTGCCCGTTGAGTTTCCTGATCTGCCCGTTGAGTTTCCTGATCTGCGCGTTGAGTTTCTTGATCTGCGCGTTGAGTTTCTTGATCTGCGCGTTGAGTTTCTTGATCTGCACGTTGTGTTTCTTGTTGCACGATCGACTCAGCCAGAAAAGCTCGTTCATCACCCGCTAGTAGAAAATTCCCTTCAGCATCCCACCAACGCAGCCACGGCAAGTCTAAATTGTGGTAGAGCCCTTGCGAGATTCCTAGTTCTACACCCATAGATGAGATGGGATAACGTCCATGTTCGTTAGCAGACATGATCTGATAACGCCCTTCAATTAGGTGATAAACCTCT
>Ga0163151_10005568_pt1 | contig 15982 bp, 15 predicted proteins | sample OliLakLV19MP5IB2_FD_145596 | JGI IMG/M metagenome (GOLD analysis project Ga0163151, IMG submission 145596) | Freshwater microbial mat bacterial communities from Lake Vanda, McMurdo Dry Valleys, Antarctica - Oligotrophic Lake LV.19.MP5.IB-2 | ecosystem: Environmental > Aquatic > Freshwater >...
TACTTAAATAATATTATATATACTGAGTTATGATATTATCATAAAATAAATTAGACACAGCAGAAATAATATAAATTCAAAATCACAAAATAGCTTTATGCTTGACACTATATTGATTGGATTGGCAACAGGTTTCGTCCTCGCATGGGGGTTTGGAACTGTGTTCTTTTCTTTGATACAAACTGGTGTGGAACACGGTTACAGAAAGGCTATGAATATTGCTTTTGGAGTTTTGGTGAGTGATGGTATTATGATATTGATAGCAGTAGGTGGTAGCAGTATATTAACCGACGTAATAAAGAAATATCAACCCGTATTGGGGTTTGTGGGCGGTTTTGCTTTAATATTATTAGGGTTCGGAAGTTTCTTTAAAAAGCAAAAAACTATAAAAGCCCCACAAAGTAGAGTTGGTAATTTTTTGTTTTTTTTCTCCACAGGTGTATTCATGAACATCATAAACCCAGTTAACTTTTTGGCGTGGCTTGGGGTTGCAAGTATTATATACCCATTTGTAAACCATACAGGATTCGAAAATTTTATATTCTATTTGGTAGTACTGTTAACTATTTTTACTACAGAATCTACAATTGCTTATTTCTCAAATAAAGTAAAACAATTTTTCACACCAGCAGTGTTTAAGTTTGTGAACCGAGTGACAGGTATGGTATATGCAGGTATAGGAATTTATTTAATATATGATAATTGCGACGAAGTGATGGCGATAATGAATATATAATAGTAAACAGGTAATAGTGATTCGCCGCGGCGAACTAATAGTGAGTAGTTATATTATATATTGTTAATTTAAGAACAAGGAATGAATTCGCTGCGGCGAATTTGATTTTAGAAGATCTGTTATTTTGCATTTTTAAAATCGCAATTCTTACATCGTACCTCGCCGCGGCGAGGTACATCACACATCGTAAATTACTTCACCCCAGTATATATACTACTAATTCCAAAACTAAGCGGACGATGCTTATAGTTTTTGAAATTGGATTTCTCTAAATATGCCAAAAAATCTTTCCCCTCAGGAAAGGCCTGCACCGAGGCTGGTAAGTAACTGTAAGCTGTTTTGTGCTTTGCAATAAGTCTGCCCCAAAAAGGCAATATATATTTGAAATAAAAATGATAGAATTGTTTTACTGGGAATTTAGATGGTTTCGAAAATTCTAATACTACTAATTTACCACCGGGTTTCAAGACTCTATATATTTCTGACAAACCTTTAGATAGATTTTCAAAATTACGAACTCCAAAAGCAACCGTTACTGCATCAAAAGTATTATCAGCAAAAGGCATATTTTCTGAATCACCTTTGATAGTTTCTATCATACTTCTCAAATTTTTATCGGCTATTTTCCTATCGAATATTTTTAGCATTCCTTCCGACAAGTCGAAACCTATAATTTTTTCAGGGTTTAGTCTTAAGGCTTCAATCGCAAAATCGCCCGTGCCAGTAGCCACATCCAATAACATTTTTGGTTTCGTTTCTACCAATTCATCTATTGCTTTTCGCCTCCAACTTCTATCAATTCCCATACTCAAAAAACGGTTCAAAAAATCATAACGACCCGATATTTGATCGAACATTTCTTCTACCTGTTCTTTCTTATTTTTACTGTCCTGTGGATTTGGTTTTACTTCCATATATAATATATATTATTTCGCTTTTGCGAATTCCTTTTCAAAATATTTACAATATGCCGATAATTCACAAATATCACATTTTGGATTTCGTGCTACGCATACATAACGTCCATGTAATATAAGCCAATGGTGGGCACGGGGAATTAATTTATCGGGTATATTCTTAATTAATTGCTGCTCGGTTTGTAAGGGATTCTTTGCTCCCACTGTTAATCCCAACCTTGCTGAAACACGGAACACATGCGTATCGACAGCCATTGCGGGTTTATTATATATAACCGATGCTATTACATTGGCAGTTTTACGACCTACACCAGGTAACTTTACCAAATCATCAATCTGCGAAGGGATTTCACCATTAAAATCGGACTCTAACATTTGAGCCAAACCAAGCAAATGTTTGGTTTTATTGCTGGGATAACTCACCGATTTTATATAAGGAAATAATTCATCGAAATTGGTTGCAGCCATTTCTTTGGCTGTCGGAAAATCCCTGAATATGGCGGGCGTAACCATATTAATTCGTTTATCGGTGCATTGAGCTGAAAGTACCACGGCCACTATCAACTGAAAAGGATTATCATACATCAACTCCGTTTCTGCATTGGGGTTATGTTCGGCAAAATAAGCAAGTATTTTTGAGTATCGATCCTTTAAAGTCATATATGATATATTAACTCAACAAAAATAAACGCATCAGGTTTGCCACCTCTTTATATTTTTCTACATGTATAAAATGTCCGCACTGTTCAAGCATTTCCAATTTATTAGTTTGAAATATTTTTGCACAGTCTTCTGCTATATGTTTTAAAGTGAGAAAGGGGTGCAGCATTCTGTTAGGTATCATTTCATCATTTTTACCAAACACCAATAATGTTGGCACTTTGCAAGTAGCTTCGAGCAAATCGTTTTCGCACATATATTTGATGGATTGTGAAAGCATGTGCTGATAAGTTTGTGGATCTACATTGCGAAATTGCATTAATATTTTATCCAATACTTCTTTGTTCTCATTAGTCAAATTATAAAAACTCTGGTGCAATACCTGCGACAAATAACTATGTCCGCCCTTAAAAAAATCCATGCCAACACCAGCAAATTCAAACATCTTACGCTCATGAAAATGATACTGTTCAAATCCTGCCGACGACAACAATACCAATTTTTTAATTCCTAATTCCTCATTCAAAGCCACATGGGTAGCTATCTGTCCGCCCATTGAATGCCCCACCAATATTATATTTTGTAAATCCAAACTTTTGCAAACACCCTCAATAATGTTTATATAAAAAGCTTTATCATAATCATACATCCTTGCCTGAGATTGCCCGCAACCCGGAAGATCTATCATATAATAATTTGCATCGGCATTTAAATCCGAAACCAAGGGATGCCAAACCAATGATGAATTACTTAGGCCATGTATAAAAAGAATATTTTTGGAACTTTGGTTGCTCTTAAACTCGACGTGTATTTTAATATCATTAACGAAAACTTCCTTTGATTGAAACTGCAGAAACATGGTGCAAATTAACGGTGCTTCTCGGCATAAACCTTATTTATTATATACCGCTATAAACGGTTAAAGCCATCCCGAGGGATGGCTTTAACCGCTATGAAAACAAACTTAAACCTTTTGCCCGTGGCAAATCCACAGGCAAGACAAAGGTAGGTACATTCTTTAATAACCAACTACATTTTGTACCCTCCGTATTGTCATTTTTTTTATTTACGTGATTTTCAGATAAATTGTTTTTTTGAAATATTTTCCATCGAAATTAATTGACGAATATTCCTTGATTTATAATTAATTAACATATTAAACGGTGACTTATAAATATATATAAAATCCTGTCATCAAAATTGGACTTCCTTGCCTAATTTTGACGGCTAATTTTAGAAATGAGAACCATACAATTTCGTGAAGCCTTGCGTGAAGCCCTCAACGAAGAAATGCGTAGAGACGACAAGGTGTTTTTAATAGGTGAAGAAGTAGCCGAATATAACGGTGCCTATAAAGTAAGTCAAGGGATGCTCGATGAGTTTGGCCCCAAAAGAGTTATTGACACCCCCATTGCTGAACTTGGTTTTGCAGGTATTGCCGTGGGTGCAGCCATGAATGGTCTTAAACCCATTGTGGAATTTATGACCTTCAACTTTTCCCTAGTTGGTATTGATCCTATTATAAACTCTGCAGCCAAAATGCTCTCCATGAGCGGCGGCCAATTTGGTTGCCCCATCGTGTTCCGTGGCCCAACAGGTTCAGCAGGTCAATTGGGTGCACAGCATTCACAGAATTTTGAAAACTGGTATGCTAATACTCCTGGATTAAAAGTAGTAGTCCCCTCCGATCCTTATGAAGCCAAAGGCTTGCTCAAGTCTTCCATTAGAGACAACAACCCTGTAATTTTTATGGAGAGTGAGCAAATGTATGGCGACAAAGGTGAAGTGCCCGAAGAAGAATACTTGTTGGAAATTGGAAAAGCATTTATTAAAAAAGTGGGAACAGATGTTACTATCGTTTCTTTTGGCAAAATGATGAAGATAGCTATGGGTGCCGCTGCCGAACTTGAGAAAGACAATATCAATGCGGAAGTGATCGACCTACGCAGCGTTAGACCTATCGACTATAATACTATTATAGAAAGCGTAAAAAAGACCAACCGCTTGGTGATAGTTGAGGAAGCTTGGCCACTGGCAAGCATCTCCGCAGAAATTGCCTATATGATACAAAATCAGGCTTTCGATTATTTAGATGCCCCTGTAAAAAGAATAACCACACTTGATGTTCCTTTGGGTTATGCACCTACATTTGTCGAAATATTTTTACCCAGCATAAAACGCACCATCGATGCGGTGAAAAGTGCAATGTACCTTTAATATAATACCCTTCTCAAATAAATACCATGGCAAAAAAGAACAAGCATATCGCAATCGCAGGCAATATTGGCTCAGGCAAAACCACACTCACCACCATTTTGGCAAAACATTATAACTGGGATCCTCATTTCGAGGATGTGGAAGACAATCCTTATATCTCCGATTTCTATGATGATATGCAACGTTGGTCGTTCAACCTGCAAATTTATTTTTTAAACGCCCGTTTTAACACCGTTCAACATTTCCGTGATGGCGAAACCACTATCATACAAGACCGCACCATATACGAAGACGCTTTTATATTTGCTCCCAACCTGCACGCCATGGGATTGATGAGCACTCGCGATTTTGAAAACTATCAGTCATTGTTCAAAACTATGAACCAGTTTATCAAACCTCCTGATTTGCTGATATACTTGCGTGGCACCATTCCTACACTAGTAAATAATATACAAAAACGTGGTCGCGATTATGAAGACAATATCCGTCTCGATTATTTAAAACGCCTCAACGAAAGGTACGAAGCTTGGATTAGTACTTATAAAAATAAATTGCTCGTAATTGATATCGACAACCTCAACTTTGTAGACAACCAAGAAGATTTGGGTGGCATTATAAGCAAGGTGGAGGGTGAAATTAATGGGTTGTTTTAGGTTAACCATTTATACAATTACTCTTTAGTAAACCAACATTCCTACATAAAAAACAGGGTTATAAATGAATAATAAATATGTTAGTTTTATTTCTGACAAGCATTTGCTAAGTTGTATTGCTAATCTTCACAATGTATATCTTAAGGCAAAAAACAATGTTACTAAAAAGAGTTTATATAGTAGCAAAGTCGATACTATTAAACTAACATTTGATGCCACATTCAATAATATTAATGAAGAAAGCCTCATTCAAGCCGAAGTCTTAAGGCAGATTGACAAATCAATCAATAATTCTATAGGAACATTTCACGAACAAATATTAGGTGGAGTACCGGGTTTTGAGATTGGAAACTTGAATGGCTTTGATATTAAAGCGAAAGATAATACATTATTGCTGACATAAAGAACAAGCATAATACCATGAATAGTAGTTCTGCGGAAGCGTTACATCAAAAATTGGCTCGTTATGCAGATGATTACAAAAAAGCAAACTGCTATTGGGTTCAAATTTTAGCAAAGAATAGTTTTTGTGAATTATGGAAAGGAGATATAAACGGAAAAGAATATGGGCATAGCAGAGTATATAAAATTTCAGGTGATCAATTTTATGCTTTAGTTTCAAAACAAGATGATGCACTTTTTCAATTATATAAAGTTCTTCCTATTGCTATAAAAGAGTATTTAAATTCAATAAAAATTGATAAAACTATTTTCGAAAATTCAGCATTAGACGAAATTAAAACAGAAGTTAAAGTAACTAAAAGAAGTATTTTAAATCAAATAACTTTTGAAAATTATAGTTATTATTTAGGTTTTGATAAGCTATAATATTTATTTAAAAAACTAACAATTGAGTAACCAACCTCTTTTCCTAGGTTAACAGGAACTGCATTCCCAATTTGTTTATATTGTTGTGCCATCGAGCCTTCAAACTGCCAATCATCTGGAAAAGTTTGAATACGTGCATATTCACGAACCGTAAACGGACGTGTCTCATCAGGGTGACACCTTTCTGTTTGTTTCTGTGCTGGGCTGCAGGTAAGTGTAAGGCACGGCTCATCCCATCCTATTCTTCTTGCTATTCCAGTTTTCCCTCCTCCAAGATAAAAACTACCACCCATAAATTGCTTTTGAATTTTCAATGGCAAATCACGCCAATAACCTTTTGCGGGAACCAAATCTAAAACATCTATTTTACTTTTCGGATATTTTGCTCCCTGTGATTTGGGGACATTGCAACTGTATAATTCTCCCTTTTTTAATGCATCTTTTAAATTATATATTTTCTGATATGGTTTTGGGTATTGATAATCTATATTAATATCTTACCTAATACCTACTAAAATTAATCTTTCTCTTTTTTGGGGAACTCTCAAATGAATAGCCTTCAGAACTTGAACTGGCATAACCTTATAACCAATCTCATCTAATATAGAAATCATTCCTTGCAATGTTTTACCATTTTCATGACTTAACAAGCCTCGAACATTTTCACCAATACATATTGGAGGATTAACCTCTTTAACAACTCTAGCAAATTCATAAAATAGAGTCCCTCTCGCATCAGCTAATCCTAGCTTCTTTCCCGCATAACTAAATGCTTGACATGGGAATCCTCCTGTGACTACATCTACTTTATTATAATACTTTGAAAAATTATATGACTTAATATCTCCTTCCAAAACATTCCAATTTGGACGATTTTTACGCAACGTTTGACAAGCCCATTTATCAATCTCATTTAATGCAACGCATTTTATTCCTACTTTTTCCATACCAATAGCCAAACCTCCTGCACCCGCAAATAACTCCAATACTGAATATTGTTTATCTGGTTCTACAAAATTCGAAAAAGTGCTATCAATATTTTGCACAATAAAATCTGCAAATAAAGTTTCCACCTGTTCTCTTTTGTAAACTCTATAATTACTCATAGGTTCCCGCACAGCTGATAATTTACCTTCTCTATCCCATCTTCTCAATGTTTCCTTGCTTTTGCCAATAAGTTCTGAAGCCTCAGAAAGTGTCAAATATTCATTCATAACCAAATTGTTTAACCTTATACAATGGTTACAAAATTATGATGAAAATTATATATGAAGTTATTTAATCGAGCAAAAAGAATTAACACCTTAATCCAAGTTTATACACATGTCTAAAAATTATATCCGAAAGCAATTCCAACCAAAGGGTGAAAATAGATAACCCTTTTATATAACATTAAAGCATTGCTATTAATAGGCTTTGTGTGTAGTTCGACAAGTGGGGTAAATGCTGCTCTAAATGTATACTTCCCTTCATTAAATTGATAACGATAACCTAGTCTGAATGCCAAAAAACTCATTTTTTCATCGTCATTGGGTTTATTAAATTTCTCGTAAGTAAAAGTGTATCCTGCACCAAATTCCACATGGTGTTTTTTGCTAAAAGAATATATTTCATTAATAGTTATTGGCATCCAAAATTTGATTATACCTGTAAATGCAGGATAATAAGAAAAGCCCACTTGTGCTGTTGTTTTAAATTTATTTCGATTGATAAGTTTACGCTCGTAGTTTAATGAATAAACCAAACCATGCCCACCCAATTCAAACTGTACACTATTCTTATATTTAAAGGAAGCTAAATCCTTATTTGCAGTTTGACTAAAAGTATGGAGCGATAAGAACAATAAACATACTGACAAATATACTTTCATGTGAGCATTATAATGATTTTAAAATCCGACTTTAAATTAAAGCAAACGTAACTATTAATAAACGGATTACCAAATTACAATTCAATATTAAATTTGCTCCCACCTCCTTCATCAATCTCCGCTTTCAAACTTCCGCCAACTTTATTCATCAATTCTTTACAAATAAATAAACCCAAACCTGTTCCCTTTTCGCCCTGTGTACCGGTATTGCTTTCAAGCGATAAATCACTGTCAGGGGTGTTGAGTTTGTCCATAATAGTTTGTGGCAAGCCAGCTCCTGTATCGGTTATAGTGATACAACCTCGCTGAAAAGCAATAGCTATATTCCCACCTTTTGGTGTAAACTTAATGGCATTGGATATAATATTCCTCACCACAATCCTTATCATATTGGCATCAGTTTCTACATCACACTTAGGCTTAATTTGATTATTAAAATGTATATTTTTATGTTGTAAACTTTGGGCAAACAGTTCTTTTACCTCTTCTATAATATCATATAAATCGAATGTTGTTTTTTTGATATTTACGCCATCCATTTGCGAAGCAGCCCATAGCAACATATTGTCCAATAGCAAATCGGTTGAAGATAATGAAACCTTGATACGTTGACTAATTACTTCATATTCCTCAGGCTTTAGGGCTTTGTGGTCCAACAAGAATGAGAGCGTACTCAAACTGTTTAATGGACTTCGCAAATCGTGACTGATAATGCTAAACATACGGTCTTTTACGGTATTTGCATTCATCAGTTTGGTATTCAATAGTTCGGTTTTTCTTTTGTTTTTATATAATACAAAAGTGCCTACACAAATAAGCAATACTATAATAATCCCACTGCCAATAATCAGCCATAGTTGTTTATCTTTTAATTCAGATTCATTATTAAGTTTGGCTATTTCTTGTTCTTTTTTTTTCGTTTCAAAACCTATTTGTAGTTTTTGTATTTCCTTGGTTTTTTGTTCATTCAATATCGAATCATTATACGCCGCCGATAACTGTCCATACTGATAAGCGTTCTTATAATCACCAAAGGCTGAATATGCTTTATCCAAATTGGCACAAGCTATTTGCAGCCAATGGTTTGACCGAAGACGGCTTGCAATATCAAACGCATGTTTACCTGCATCCAAAGCTATATCTTTTTGACCCAACATTCTATTCACTTCCGATAAATTGCAATAGGCATCCACCAAATAATTACTGTCTCCTTGATGCTCATGCAAGGCCAAAGCTTCTTCTATATATATTTTAGCTTTGCCATATTGTTTTAATTCTATATATATTGACCCAATATTGATATTGATACGGGCTTGTATGGTTTCATTTTGTTTCTTTTTAGCAATATCCAAAGCTACCTGTAACAGTTTCAAAGCAGTATCATATCTAAATGTTTGTGATAAAACCTGTCCCACATTTTGATAGTTTGTGGCCAACATATCCGAATCATGTGAAATAATGAAATCTTTTTCGGCCAATTGAAAATATGCTAAAGCCTTATCATACTGCTTCAGTTGTAAGTGTATCGCAGCAATGTTTCCTACTATACTTCCTGCTTGTGTATAATCTTTAAAGTTCCGAGCCATTTCGCCTGCATGAATAAATTGTTTCAGTGCTTCCTCATATTTCCCTTCATAAAAATATACACCACCAATATTCACTTCTGCCGATATCAATGCCTGTTGATCATTCGATTCCAAAGCTGCTTTTCTGCTCTTCAGCAAACAATCCACTGCTTTTTGATAGTTGCCAAGGTCTTGGTATAATATTCCCAAATAACCATAAAACTTGCCGTCAAACTTTGCCAGGCCCACCTGTTTATTTATTTTTAATCCCTCATTGCAAAGTTCTAAACATTTTGCGGGATTGGCGTCTACCGTCTGTTTCACCTGTTCTAATATTTTATCCAACCGTTGTATATCTGTTTGTGCAAACCCAGAAGATGTTATGATAAAACATATACTGAAAATAAAAAACTTGATAAGCCTCATGCTGCAAATATATAATAGGAAGTGGTATATGGTTCGCTCCGACGAATAGGATTAAGTTCGCCCCGGCAAATGGGGCCATTAGGTGGTTGGGCAAAGGTGTGCAAGTACGCTTGCGAAAGTAAACACCGAATCCTGATACCTGACACCATGAACAATTACGACTATTGTTTAAAAAGTTTAGATGTGAAAGTTTGAGTTCCCGAGGCAACTGATATCATGTAGATACCACTTGGCAAAGATTCAAGACCCTTAATAGTAAAGCTATTTCCAATGGTATGAATTGTGTTTTGCACAACAGTTTTGCCCGCTATGTCGGTAATGATATAGCTTGTTTGTTCATTCACATTTGTTGTATTTGATATGATAATATTAGAAGTAAATGGCATTGGATATACTGCTATATTATCATTGGAAGTATTAGATAATATAGAAACTATTTTACTATATGAAAATTCACCATTCAAATCAACCATTTTTAGGCGATAGTATACTTTATATTTCGAACTTTCAACGATGGCTTTAGAATCCATATCCAACAAATTATATTGTGTATTTTTATTTTGTAAACCGAGTGATGCAACCTCTCCGATATATTCCCAATTATCAGATTCAAAACTACGTTCCACTTCATAATGGTCGAAATTTTGTTCATTCACCACATCCCAGTTTATATAGATATCATTGTCCTTTTTCTGTGCTGCAAAATTCAATAAAGTAACAGGCAGTGGTGTACTATTATCATTTAAAGTAAATTCTGAGAAACTATTTAAACTACCATATTGACAAGTATTAGAATTGGTATTCAAATTACAATTATCATAACTTGTCCAGTTGTTTCCACCAAAAGGCTTTTTGGCTAAACGCACATTACTTTCAGCAACAATATTTCCTGTTAGAGCATCATCATAATTCAAAGTGATATCATAACTAAATCCATTGCCACCTGTTGGTTCTATGTACCAATACGCATTTGCATATTTGCTTCCAGCTTGGGCACTATTTGGATTTTTACCACTATAATACTTTACACTATTTGCATTGAAGGCAGGCAAACTTCCCGCATTCCCCCAAGTGATTGTAGCTAATACACGTCCTGCAAAACTGAAGGTTTCTGTACCACCTGTTTGGTGACTACCCGTAATGCTCAAATCAGGAGGATTTACTCCATTTACTGGCACAAACTCATCTGCCCCAATATCAGTCCCCATTCCATGTATGATACTTCGTGCATCGCCACTTAAATCAGTATTAATATTAGCTGACAAAGTTCCTGCAACACCTTTACCATTGACGTACCAACAAGCTTTTTTATTGTTATTGATATATAAAGATGAACCGCCGGTTGTTGTAAACAAACTATCTGAATTCACTTCATCACTTGTAGCTGACCACGATGAAGCATCGCCCCTACTGCGGGTTTTCCAATGTGCAAAGTCAAGTACTGAATTGTACCAACGACCTATTTTGGTAGAATCGGCGGTGATAAATAAATTGTAGTTACCTCCTAAGGTTAACCAACCGGTAGTATCCCATATATTGGCAACAGCAAAATTATTTCCTGAACCTGTACGTTTGTTATATAATAGATTGTTCCGAAGTATGATAGAAGCATTACTCAAATGACAAAATGCATAAGAATTATTGGTAGAAGTAGATGAGCCACCAATAAATACGGTATTATAATACACATTTAAAGTATCACTATACCCACGTGACAATATACCGTGAATCGTTACACCATTTGTATAAGCACTATTGGTGATATTTATCATATTATTATAAACTTTCCAACCTGGGGATGTATTATCCAAAGTATAGATACCAATAATTTGAGAATAGTTTCCGGTCGCACGGTTTTCTAGTTGCGATATTTTATTGTTTGCAACACTTCCGCTTCCACTACCGAACCTGCTTTCGCCAATTCCAATTACGGATGCACTCACATTTGCTGACGACAGATTTTTCAAATATCTCACTTCGTTATTATTAATCACCTGTCCGTCTCCAAAACAAAATGTAACAATACCAGCAGTGCCCGCATAGTAAGGCTCGTCACTATCGGTAGTTGAATAACTGGTGAGTTTATATATATAATTATTGGTAATGATAGGTTTACCAAAATATTCGTGAACAATACCAATTACTTGTACATTTGATGTTGCACTCTGATTCGTCATATTCATTACATAATTATCGTGTATATATACTGGCGTATCTCTATTATAACCATAAGTAGATATTCCTCGCACAGGTGTGTTTGCTATGCTCTGTATGCTGAATATATTTGCATACTCACCAATATCATTTGAAGTTACATAAGTAGTACTAATGTTTCTGATTGCTACACCACAAAAACCTCCTCCGTCTATATCATATATGGAAACTCTTTTTATGATATTTCCTTCAATTTTTATAGGTTTACTTCCTACCTGCGAGAAAATATTAATACCACAGAAATAAGCCCCACCATCTTTCATTACCCAATATCCACTATTGGCTGAATCATTGCCCCCAATTATGTTATAGCTCACAGTATGACCTGTACCCCCATTTATATTCACAGCATAGTTACTGCCGGCTGTGGTATCGGGTTGGTATATTTTATTTGAGGTAATAGTACAGTTATTGCCTCCATTAACAAAATATAAGGCATAGGCTTGAAAGTCGTGTATCTTGCAATTATCTACAAAAATCCCATCATTTGCTTTGCCCACTGTTCCGCCACTATAAATTCCAAAATAAGGTTTGTTATTTCCTGAACTTCCAATATCACAACCTACAATAGCGTTGTTATCATTTCCTGTATTCAAATAAGTATTATAGATAGAAACTACACCACCCAAAATATTTGCAACAGCACCTTTAAGCTTACAATTTCTAATGGTATCTGATGTCGCATCATTCATCAATAATACAACTGTAGCTACATTTCCTGTGCTTTGGTTATCCAGAATCAAGCTATTGCCATTGGTGTTCAGTCCATCGATGGTAACATTATCGGCCCCATTCAATTGTATCAATGCCCTGTTGCTATTCATGGTAATAGTGCGTGTGGTATCGCCGCTAGGTTTAACAAGTATGGAGGTATAATTTGCATTGCCTGTTCCACTCGATTTCAAAACACAAGAATCTGTTTCATTACAATCGCCAATGATATTTAATATAATACTTCCCGTATGATAACCACTGTTAATTGAATCAAAAGCTTCCTTTAAAGTATTATATAACTTTGGGCCTTGTGCTCCAGTTGTCGCAACAATACTTACAGGTTGATTACCGCCACCATTCCCGTTTCCTCCTCCGCCATTTCCTCCACCATTATTCGCATTAGATACATAGATTGTATAATCTTCACATTCTCCAAAAGCACCCCCGGTACAAGGATCCATATTTAGTCCATTATATAATTCACGCACACGCATTTTCAAAGCTTTGTTAGCAGTATTTGCAGGAATTGTAAAATTTATACTATCCAAAGTTGAAGCAGCCATATTATTAAGCTGACCTAATTTTTCCGATGCTTCAAATGTATCATTTCCATTATAATCAATCCATGCTGCTATATTATTGCCTGTTCCAGTCCAAGTGCCCGCTGCCACTTTCAAATAGTATGCTTGATTTTTATATAAAGTAGTGGATAAGTTTGAATAGAAACTATAAAATGGACTGGCCAGTCCTGCCGTTTGGTTATTGATTGAATCTAATTTTACAAAAGATATATAATCGCCATAAATACTTCCTGTTGAATAGGAAGGGACGCAGACTTGAGCAGAACCGTTTCCGCCGCCGCCATTTCCACCACCCGCATTGCCCCCTGTACTTATAATATGAATGATATAATCTTCGCATTCGCCATAATTACCAGCACTGCAAGGACCCATATTTGCATCACTATACGATTCACGCACACGCAATTTCACGGTTGCCGGTGCAGTATTGGCAAGCACCGTGAAACTAAAACTATCCATCGTAAGTGCCGCTAAATTATTAGCTTGACCAATTTTTTCACCAACTTCAAAAGTATCATTGGCATTATAATCAATCCATGCTGCTATATCGTTGCCACTTCCTGTCCAACTGCCGGGTGCCACTTTTATATAATAAGTTTGGCCACTGCTTAATGTAGTTGAAATATTTGAATAAAAATGATAGTAAGGATTGGCTAAGCCAGAAGTTTGGTTATCTATCGAGTCCAGTTTTACACGTGATATATAATCGCCGTAAACTGTGCCGGTAGAATAAGAAGGAGTGCAGGGCTGCGATTGTGCCACTGCGGCCAATGCAAGCAGGATGAGGAGGGTTGAGATAAAGTTTTTCATTGTCGTAATTATTCTTGTTTGTGTGTTATTTGATACAAAATTGCGTATTAAAAACACTCAAAACTCAACAATACCAAGCACCTGCACGATATCGTCGGCCAACGTATTAAAAAAGTCGGTGAACGGAAAATGCCTTATTTTTGAAGCCACAATGGAAACCATAAAATGTATTATCCTTGACGACCAATTGGAAGATAGACTTATAATTGAAACTTATCTTGCGTCCTTTCCCGATTTTGAAATCGTGGGCACTTTCGAAGAGCCATTGGCTGCCCTGCGTTGCCTTAGCGAAAACAAAATTGATGTAATGTTCAGCGATGTGGAAATGCCTAGCTTAAATGGCTTCGAGTTTTACAATACTTTACTACAAAAGCCTATCACTGTTTTCATATCAAGTTTCCCTACTTATGCGGCAACAGGTTTTGATGTAGAGGCTTTCGACTTTATTACTAAACCAATTCCACTTGGCCGATTCACCAAAACTATAATTAAAATACAAGAGCATTTCAAGAACCTCACCCCTACTCCAGCTAACACCCAGGATTTTTTTGTAGTAAAAACTAATTCCGAATTTGTTCGCATCAACCACCACGAAGTATATTATATAGAAGCCATGAGCGATTTTGTGAATGTGAAAACTATGGAAAAGAAAATGGTGGTATTGGTAAATTTAAAAAATTTAATGGAGCAAATTCCCGAACAAATATTTGTGCGTTGCCACCGTTCTTATATAGTGAATATCGAAAAAATAATCAAGTACGATGGCTCCAATCTTTATCTATCCGACGACATTAAAATACCCGTAGGTCGTGAGTTTGCATCTATTGTTGAGCAAAGCTTTTTGGGAAATAATTTAATTAAAAGGAAAACCAAATAGTGCGAAAGGATAAGGAAGCTGACGCCGAATGGCTCTTACCGTACACACTCATTACGCCTGCCCCCTCACCTCGGCTGATACGTATCCAAAATCTCATCCTTACTCTTATTCATAAAGCCCAGCAACGCTTTTTTATTCGTGCTGTCCGTTTGCCGATTATATATATTTTTGAGTGCCTCATTTCCTTCTTTGTCCTTTCCTAGCAGCACCAAAGTAATTCCTTTATTCATTAATAGCATATCATAGTTTTCGCTCTTGGTAGAAAGTGTGTCGAAATATTTATTATATAATTCCAAACCTGTATTATAGTATTTATTGGCTGAAATGGAATCACCAAGTCTATAACACATCATACCTGCTCGCACATAAATATCGGGATTGGAGGAATTGGCTCTAATGAGATGCTGTGCAGTAATTAGTGCTTTATCATACCGCTTCAAATCTCCCAGTAGTGTTAGCTTTTCCCAGTAAGCCATAGTGAAATTCGTGTCCAGGTCGGTAGCTTTATCGAGCAATTGAATGGCTTTATCATAAGATCCAATCCCTTCAGTTGCAGTAAGCATCATCGCACTATCAAAATACAACTGTGCTTCTGAATTCATTTTAGGCTGCTCATTCTTTTCACCACAACTCCACAGCAATAGTATTGTTATTATATATATCAGTTTTTTCATTTTATTTTAAAGCTCGCAAAGGTAAGTCACTAAGTTTTGGAAAGTTTAGAACTTTCCAAAAACTTAACCGCTTAATACAATCATTCTCCGCCGCGGCGGAATAAATCATTCAATCATTAAATAAAAAAGCCGACTCTCCAGTCAGCTTTTCCCTCCCGATTTATCGGGATAAATTATGTTTATCTTATAAGGTAGGCTTTACCTTTTGGCAACTTTAAAACTTTCCAAAAGGTTAAAGTT
>Ga0163151_10005570_pt1 | contig 15980 bp, 15 predicted proteins | sample OliLakLV19MP5IB2_FD_145596 | JGI IMG/M metagenome (GOLD analysis project Ga0163151, IMG submission 145596) | Freshwater microbial mat bacterial communities from Lake Vanda, McMurdo Dry Valleys, Antarctica - Oligotrophic Lake LV.19.MP5.IB-2 | ecosystem: Environmental > Aquatic > Freshwater >...
GACTTTGACTCCCCGCTCTCGGCACGTTCCGTGGCCACCAGATGGATGCCAGACTCACGATAGGCGGTGGCGAATCGATCCACGGTGCCGTGCAGGACGATTGGCCCGATTGGATCGGTCAGTCCCCCCAGGATTCGTTGCGCTTTGCCCAGGGCATAAGAATAAAGCACGCTGGTGCATCCCTCTTTCTGATTCTCGCGCCACCATGACATGATCTCGCCGAAGATGTCGGGCGTGGCGTCCCAGCGATAAATCGGAAGGCCGAAGGTGCATTCGGTGATCAGGGTGTGACAGGGCACCAGCTCAAAGGCTTCGCAGGTGACATCATGCTGACGTTTGTAATCGCCGGTAACAACCCAGACTTCTCCGTCACGTTCCACCCGGATCTGGGCGGACCCCAGGACATGTCCAGCCGGATGGAAGGAAACGGTAACCCCATTGTGTTTGATTCGTTCGCCGTAAAGAACTCCGTGTACGTTCACCGACTTCCCGAGCCGGGTGCGGAAGACTCCCAGTCCGCGCCCGGCCACGATGTAAAGTTTGGAACCGCTCCTTGCGTGATCCGAATGGGCATGAGTGATCAGCGCCACATCTGCTGGCGACCATGGGTCAATGTAAAAACCGCCAGCCGGACAATGCAGTCCTTTTTCCGTGTTGACGATGAGTGGTGGACGATCCCGTACAGGCGAAGCCATGCCTCAAAATAGCATATGATTAGAGCCAATCACCGTTTTGAAGGCTTTCGGAAAATGAAAGAAACCGGGGTGGGCGCTTCGACCGGGGTTCCGAGTGCCTCCAACCGGCCGGTCGCCTGATCCACACGAAACACCGCTATGGTTCCGGAATCCTGACCTCCTGCCAGGAGGAATTCTCCCGAAGGATCAATGGCAAAACCGCGTGGAGTTTTCCCCAGAATCGATTGATGGCCGACCAGGCTGATCCCGCCCGATTTTGGGTCGATCGAGAAGATCACCAGGCTGTCATGACCGCGGTTGGAGCCGTAAACAAATTTTCCGGAGGGATGCACTTCTATCTCGGCCGTGCTGTTTTTTCCTTTATAGGAGGCGGGCAGGGTTGGTTCGGTCTGCAATAGTTCCATAGCACCAGACTTCGGATCAAAACTGAAGACACTCAAAGTTGAATCGGTTTCATTGATCACATAAACAAAACGTCCTTTGGGATGGAAACTCAGATGCCTGGGGCCGGCGCCGGCTTTTGTTGAGCCGGAGGGTGGATCATTTAATTCCAAGGCACCGGATTTCCGGTTCAGTTTGTAAACGCCGATCTTATCCAGACCCAGATAAGCGGCTAAAACAAACTTCCCAGCCGGATCCGCGGCAATCCAATGACCGCGTTCGCCGTTCTTTTGTCCGGGGTTCAGAACGGGATCTTTACTGCCCAAAGTGCTCACCGCCTCAGAAAGGCTTCCGTCCGCCAAAACCTTATAGCTGGCAATGGTGCCGGAGCCATAACTTGCGCCAAAAACAAATTTGCCGGACGGATCGATGCTGATATGGCAGGGACCGCCCGCAGGCCACAATTGTTGATTCAAAAAGTTCAGCTTACCCGAGCGGGGTTCCACACTGAAAGCGCTGATGCCGCCTTTGCCGGATTCATTTCCGGCATAAACCACTTCGTTGTCGGGATGATTCGCCAGAAAGGAGGGTTGATCGGACTGACCTGCAAGGCCCTTTGGCGTCAGCGTTCCCGTCTTGGTGTCCAGGGAGTAGAGATAAATCCCCTGACTTTTCGGGCCGGTATAAGTTCCGAGATAAACATCCCAAGCCGGTGGAGGTTTTGCCATGACAAGAGCGGGCAACAACCCGACCAGAATCGACAAAAGGGAGATGTTGAAGGTCAAACGCCTGAATTTCGAAGGAAGCATGGGGATAGAAGAAACTTTTAGCAGGAAACTTCAATCCAAAAATATCGGGTCCATTTGAGAAAAAAGAGAACCCCCGGCTCAATAAAGAACCGGAGGTCCTGTCGTCACCTGTGAACCAGCTGTTTATTTGGCAACGGGTGTGGCCGGAACGACGATGCTGTTTGTTGGATTACCGATCGAATTCTGGTTTTTTCCAGAGATCGAACTGCTGCCGGCAGCATCGTTACGGTTCAGGCTCGAACCAGCCTGGGATTGGGCCGGGTCCAGACGGCTCCCATCCTTGCTCTGATTGTTCACACCACCCAGATCGTGGCTTGTCACCGCGGCAGGAGTCGCGTTCGGATCTGCGGGCGGCTGAATCTGTGCTCCAGATGAGTCTTTGATTTCTTCGGTTCTGGAACCGTTTTTGCTCTGATTGTTCACTCCTCCAGTCTGCGGTTTTGAAGCATCCGAATTGTGATACAACGAATTCGAGGGCGAGGTCCGATCAGCTGAAATGCTTTCAGCTCCGGAAGGATCACGGAGTGTGGTTCCACTGGCCGAATCATCCTTTTTCCACGTCGGTTTCTGACCGTAGAACTGGTAGACATTGTTGATGTAGGCCTCATCCGCGTTGTTCAGGTTTTCTTTGTTGAAAACCGGGGCCGTGGCCAGCCGGTCTTTGTCCACATTCAGCACCAGGGTATTTTTGTCCGTGTGATGAGTGAACGCCGAACCGGGAACGGCGAACAATTTATCGCCAGCCCCCTGGAATCCGCCGGCTGAAACCACGGTGTAAAGGACGCGGCCAGATTCCAGATCAAGAACCACATCCTTGATTTCTCCAATCCGTTCGTCATTCGAACCGCGGACGTTCATGCCGATCATTTCGCTTCCACGAACCACCCGATGGTTTGTCAGAGACGAGCCATGTTCGGGTGAGGAATAAGTTCTCGATGAGGAAGTTTCTGAACGGTGCGTTTTCGAGGCTGTGCGGCTTCCAGGCCGCACTTCAGCACCGGCGGCTTCGTCGATAATTTTTCCATTTCGGGCCAACTGCATGCTTTCCGAAGTCCGGAACGCGGCCGCTGTCAGCTCACCATTAGGATCCGAGGCCGGAAGTTCGCTTTGGAAATGGGGGTAGAGTGTCTGGCCTCCGGGCTGGCGATATTCATGATCCACGAGTTCACCCGCCATTTTTCCCCTTCCATAAAGGCGTAAAATGCGGTCCGCCTGGGCGTCAACGTCAGCGTCGTAATCAAAGTTCTCGTTATACACACTGGTGGTCACAAGAGCCCCTGCAGGTTCCCGATGTTCAGAACCTGTCCGCTCGACGTTTGTTGTGGTGGTTGAATCTGTCCGGATTTCAGTTCTGTCATAGGACTTAACACCTGATTCGGCCCTTACTTTCCCACCAGTCGAAGATTCGTTGATGATGACTTGCGGTTCGTTTTGCTCATCAAAGGAGACCGCACCGTTGTTCGGAAACGCGGCGTTGCCCTGCTTTGAGTTGGCGGGAGACCATACGCCCGTGCGTTTATGCGGCTCGGTATCAGGCCGTCGATTCAGGCTGTCGATCGGCTTGCTGAGTCTATCGGTGGATCGTCCTGCTTCATGTTCGGCGTAAGCCAGCGGTCCGGACAACATCGCACCGGCCGAGGCCAGCAGCACCAGTTGTGAAAACTTGCTTTTATTGTTTTGAGACTTTTTAAATTTGTTTTTCATACCGGAAAACATAAGTCCAGATGGAATGATAACAATGCTCGTGGCTCCCTTGAGTTTTTATCCGACAGGGAGCTTTCTCCGGGTTACTCGAAAACCCTAAAGGACCTTCAAAGTCCCGGACCATATTTTCAGGGAAAAGCAACCTTGCTGTCGGGCGCCGCCGAAGCCCTTTTGTATTGGAAATACTCCCTGGAAATGAAAACGACCGGTCCAATGGAACCGGTCGGATAAGAGCTTGATTACAAACGACGAGGAGTGTGATCGCCGTTCAGCCGATGCTTTCGCTTTGCACCCACTGAATGGCGTGGTGGACGAGTTCGTTGCCGCTTTTAAGGTTGAGCTTGTCTTTGATATGAGCGCGATGCGATTCCACGGTCTTGACACTGAGATGAAGCTTTTCCGCGATCGGCCGGGTGCCGAAGCCGCGGCCGATCAGGCCGAAAACCTCCAGCTCGCGGTCGCTCAATTCTTCAACCGGCGAGCCGGTGCTCGGTTTTCCACCCACGAGCTGATTCAGCATCCGGGCCCCAAGTTTCTCACTCAGGTAAATCTCCCCTTTCAAAACTTTTTTTAATGCCCCGAGGATTTTTTCTGGAGCTTCATGTTTCATGATGTAGCCGGCCGCCCCGGCCCGGAGAGCCCGCTGGGCGAAGATGGTTTCGTCATGCATCGACAGCACCAGAACCAGCATTTTCGGGAAACGAACCTTCAAATTTTTCAACAATTCAATCCCGCTGGCTCCGTTCAGGGAAACATCGAGCAGAACCACATCCGGCTTCTGCTTCTCGATCACTTCAATGGCCTTGCTGGTGTTTTCCGCCTCCCCGCAAACAACCATTCCCTTTTCGGTTTCAATCATCCGTGCGATTCCCTGGCGAAGCAGCGGATGATCGTCCACCAGCACAACACGAGTTTGAGAAATTTTGGCGCCCATAAGAATTACAGTTTAAGGTTTGCTCTTGTTACCCTGACGAGTAAACATTCGAAGAGCGGCGACGACAATCGGGGATTGCCTTAATTACGATAATTGGTCGCCCCTACCCCGTGAAAGTTATTCCTCGCGGAACTGGACCGCCCGGTGGACCAGTTCGGTGGCGTTTTTCAAATGGAGTTTTTCCTTGATGTGGGCCCTGTGCGATTCCACGGTCTTGACGCTCAAACTCAACTGCTCGGCGATCTGGCGTGTCCCCTTCCCCTGCCCGATCAACCCGAAAATTTCCAACTCCCGATCACTGAGGCGCTCCATCATCGATCCGGAGTTGCCCGGCTTCCCGCCGATTAGCTGGTTCATCAGTTTGCCGCTCATCTTTTCGCTCAGGAAAATCTCGCCGTGCAGAACTTTTTTGATCGCGCCGAGCACCAGGTCCGGAGATTCCTGCTTCATGACGTAACCGGAAGCGCCCGCCCTGAGCACCCGCTCGGCGTAGAGCCCTTCGTCATGCATCGAAAGCACCAGCATCAGGACCTCGGGAAAAGCGGATCGGACGCTTTTGAGCAGTTCAATACCGCTGCTGCCTTTCAATGAAATATCGACCATCGCGAGGTCCGGACGGATCCGTCCGATCCCCTCAAGGGCCGACGCGGCGTCCTCGAACTGCCCGCAAACCTCCAGTTCCACGTCCTGCGAGACCAATCGTGCCAGACCTTCACGCATGATGGGATGGTCATCAATCAGCACCAGACGATACTTGGCCTTGCGCACAGGTGATGATGGGACAGCCTTCCGGCTGGACGGAGAAGTCTTCTGGTTGCTCTTCATGCTTTTTGAAACGCCCTTAAAAACACCCGGCATATCGTGGCAATCGCTTCTCAATCCACAAGTCCAATTTCCAGCATGGCAGATTGGAATTCAAAAAAATATCATTCTTTATTCAATGAACTCAGGGAAGGGTGAGAACCGGGTTTTGATCTCCCATCCCCGTCTTTTCTCTCAATCCGCAGTCTAATCTCTTCGGCGAATCGGCCAAGATTTTAATACGTAAAAACGGGTGATCTGTGAATGCGAAAAACCCCGGATGTAAACCGGGGCGAGATCCTGAAAAAAATTGGATGGCGGCTCTAGGAACGGCGCATAACGCCGAGATAGATACCGGCCATGCACGCAACGGCTCCTCCAATGAGGAAAATAAGCGACCTGTCGGTCGGCGAATTGTTAAACACCTTCGAAACTTCTGAGGCCACGGATTGGGATTCACGAAACCCAAAAATCAACAATCCTATGCCCGCTACCAAAAGAGCCAACCCGATCGCTTTATTCATACTCATATCTCCAGTCCTGTCAGACCACCTTCTTGCCGCTGATCAGCCGGACTAGGACGATCACGATGGCAATGACCAGCAGGATATGGATGAGTCCGCCCATGGTATAGGAGGTGACCAAGCCCAATAACCACAAAACGATCATGACTACAGCTAATGTCCACAACATATTTTATCCTTCTTTTATTTCTTGTTATCTGTTTTCCGATCCTCCACCCCAACCTCGCAGGTGAAGGAAATATCTTGTGCCTTTGCACATTCCAAAATCGCCGAGACTGATTCACTATCAGCGCCATCATCCACGCGGACCGAAATCAGAAGCCGCCCGGACTTGACCTTGGATTCAAAAAGTTTCGCTTCCGTCAAGGCCATCCCCATTCCCTGCAAAACAAGCGAGATTCCTTCGGCGGTCCCGCCGGGCTTTGCCCCTCCCAACGCGTCCAGAACAGGCCCCGCCGCTATGAACGGACCGCAACCGCAGATCGTCACACGGACAGATCCGTTGAGCCACCCGCAGGTTCCTCCCGCCAACCCGCTTCCCTGCCCCTGCCCCGCATAGCTCTGTTGGATCAGCGAATCTTTAACTTTGTCGGGAAAAAGGACTGAAATCTCCTTTTCCTCAATACCTTTGAACTTCAGTTCATGCAAAATCGATTCGGCCTGAAATTCAGTGCTGGCTATGAAGAATATGGCTCTGGCCATAAAATCATCTAAAGCGACCTCACATCCACGCGGTCAACCAGTTCTTTGCCTGGCGCTGCTTGACGGACGAGATTGAGCAAGTTTTCCTTTGCCGTGTCGTTGGCAGCAAAACCCCGGACCACAACCGCCTTCGCGTGTTCCTCCAGGTAAAAGGATCCGCCGGGTGCACCGGAGAGAACTTCAAGCTCCTCCAAAAACTCAGGAAGATTCGTTCCGTGATTTTGAGCGCCTGCCGCTTCGACAATGATATTATTGGAAACGGTGATGATGGGTGCGGGCACGCTTCTGTCGACCCGGGCGATGTCAAAATAGAGGATGGATGCGTGCTTCGAACCTAGTCGTGTCTGGCGACCGATGGCTCGTTCGTCTCCGCCGGATTGCTGCCGACAACCCGCTGCGCCAAACACCCCCATCAGCAGGAGGAAACAAATTTGGACGGAAACCGTTTTCATACGTTTAAAGGTTACCCTTCAAATCCGGACTCGCCATTGGTAACTATCCTGTTCTTTCAAACTAGGATTGCTTTACAGGTGGTAGGGCGAAAACTGAACTGCGAAACTGTTTCAGCTCATATGCGATGCTCCGGGAAAACTCCTCGAGCATGACCGTGGCTCAAACCTTGATTGAAGCAAAAACCGACTTCCAATAAGCGTCCCAGAGAAGTTTGGTCCGTGCGGATTGAGGGAGAGGTTTTCCATCCAGGCTGAACACCTCCACGATTCCAAAACTCGAAAATGTGATAAACACCCCATCCGCCTGAAACAGATCTTCTGGACGGCTCGAAACAGCGGCAAACTTCAGATCATATTTGGACGCAAGTTCGGTCACCCGGTCCCTCGTGATGCCGGGAAGGAGTGGAAATGTTTCCGGCGGAGTAAAAAGGGTTCCTTCCTTCAGCCAGAAAATATTTCCGCTGGAGGTCTCCGCCACCAAACCGGCATCGGTCAGCAGCAAAGCCTCGTCAGCGCCCATGCCTTCGGCCTCAGACTTTGCCATCACCTGGATCAGTTTGTTGCAGGTCTTGTGACGGTGAACCGGGTCGCCGGTCGCCAGTCGGAACGAGGAGGTTTGCAGTGTCCAGGATTGAAAGTTTTTGTCAGGCGCATCGAGCGGAAAAACAGCCGCCACACAGGTCGGATCCTCCGCCCCACGCGGCGAATAACCACGGTTACCCTTCCCACGGGTCACTTGCAGCCGGAAGATCCCGTCGGACATCAAATTTTTTTCGACCAGGATATCCGCAGCGGACCGCGCCTGCTCAAGGGTGATCGGAGAGCGGATGCGCAGAAACTCCAGGCCTTTCTCAAAACGCCGCCAATGATCCTCAAACGCAAAAAAGCGGCATTTAAAAAATGGGATCGACTCAAACAAGCCGTCCCCATAAAGAAATCCCCGGTCAAAAATGGTAACGAAGGCTTCGGCGGAAGGGACGATTGATCCGTTGAAATAAACCCAGCTCAACTTCCCACTCCCTTCGGAAGGGAAAATGTGGGCACACAGTTTTTTCCCACCTTGAGTGCGGCAAACAGACCGGCCGCCTTTGCCAGGGTTTCATCATATTCACAAACAGGATCGGAATCGGCCACGATGCCGGCCCCGACATGGAAATAACAGGCGCCATTGATGACCGTGGCGGTCCGGATGGCGATGTTGAGCTGCGACTCCCTGTTGAACCCGATGTAACCGATGCTCCCCGTGTAAACCCCGCGCGAGACCGGTTCCAGTTCGTCAATGATTTCAAGCGCACGAATTTTTGGCGCGCCAGAGATGCTGCCTCCCGGAAAGGTGGAAGCCAGCGCGCCGAGATGGGTGAATGACGAACGGATCTCCCCTTCAACGGTTGAAACCAGGTGTTGGACCTGGGGATATTTTTCAAGTTTGACCAGCTCGGGCACGTGGACGGATCCGTATTCGCAGATCTTGCCCAGATCGTTGCGCAACAAATCGGTGATCATCACCAGCTCGGCCAATTCCTTGGGGCTCGATTGCAGTTCGTAGCTGAGCTGGGCGTCACGCAACGGATCAGCTCCCCTCGGCCGGGTTCCCTTGATCGGCCTCGTCTGGATGTGGTTGCCGCTCATCTTCAAAAACTGTTCCGGCGAAGATGAAACCACTTTCACCTGCCCAAAATCGAGATAGGCGGCGTGAGGAGCGGGGGAGGCGTTGGACAACGCCTCGAAAAGGGCAAATGGCGGACAATCCAGTTTGAACTGAAGCCGTTGCGCCAGATTCACCTGATAAATATCCCCTTGATAGATATATTTCTTGATCCTTTTCACTCCTTCAATAAACGACTCCCGGCTGAAGGTCGAACTGATGGAAGCGACGGCGATTTCCATGTTCGGACGCCGGTTGAACACCTTCTTTAAACGGCGTTCCCATCTCGACATCTGCTGGCCCGCCCTTTGTTCTGACCGTGTTCCATCCGCCTGCATCCCGGTGGAAATAATCCAGGTCTTGGAAAGGTGATGGTCGATGACGACGAGCGAGTCATAAAATCCGACGGCACAATCGGGGATCTCCAGATCCTGAACCGCGCGTTGGGACAGCTTCGGTTCCACAAAATTCTTCAGTTCAAACCCCCACCATCCAAAACAGCCGCCCAATGGAAAGGGGAGATCGATTTCATCCAGGATTTCGTAACGGCAGATCAGGTGGTCCAGCATCTGCCACGGATTCCCGAACTGGGTGAAGTTTTTGGACTCAGTCTGCAAAAGGCATTGTGATCCCGTGGAACGAAAAATCAGGAATGGATCGGCGGCGATGATGGAATAACGCTGCGACGGAGAGTTGAACAAACCAGTCCGCAATAAAACCACCCCCTCCCCGCTCAGCGAAGCCACGATCTGCTCCGGAGTCTGGGAACCTGCAACTTCCATCAACAACGATTGCATAGTCGTGGACCAAGTTTAGCCCATGGCAGCCCTACAGTCGAATCAGTCGTTCAAGTGTGGGATCAGCCTCTAGTGGGCTGATCAACGCCATGTTCATCCGTTCCGGACGGAAGAATTCAACCGCCACCCTGCGAATCTCTCCGCCGGTCACCGCGCGCAGTTTTTGTTTGATTTCGTCCGGGGTGAAAACTTTACCGTGCCCAAGCAACTGTTCCCCGATCCACATCATCTGGTTTTCCGTGTTCTCCAGGCTCAAATCCATCTGGCCGATCACATAATCACGCGCCCGGCGAAGTTCGCCCGGACTGACCAGGGCGGTGCGCAGCAGTTTCAGCTCTTTTACGATCAGCGTGAGCGCTTTCCGGAGACGCGCGGTTTCCAGACCGGCCGAAACGGTCAGCACTCCCGTGTCTTCAAAAAACGAAGGTGAACTGTAAACGGAATAAGCCAGGCCATGTTCTTCGCGCACACTCTGGAAAAGGCGCGAACTCATGTTTTCACCCAGGATGGTGTTCAACAAACGGAGCGGAAACCTGAGCTCAGAGAATCGCGAACATGTCCGAATCCCCAACGCCACCTGTGTTTGTTCGGTCTTCTTTTTCAAATGCCGCACGCGTGTTGCTTTTTGTTCGGAACGGACCGGCAAAGCCGTTGGTTTCAACCCGCAATTCATCCGGCCTTCGATCTTTTTGATCTCGGCCACCAGGCTGGCGTGAGCCACCTTCCCTGCGGCCACGATCAAGGTGTTGGCCGCCAGATAATTGGACTTCATGAACCCGAGCATCTGTTCACGACCGATCCGGTCGAGGGTTTTTGGAGTGCCGGTCAGCGGGTAACCGAGCGGATGATCCGGCCAGAGGGTCTCATTCAGCATCTCTTGGACATACTGCTGCGGCTGGTCCAAGTACATCGCCAACTCCTCCTTGATGACATTGCGTTCCTTTTGAATTTCCTGGGGGTCAAACTTGGAATTCAAAAACATGTCGGTCAAAACCTCGAGCACCTCGCGGAAATGGTCGTGATGCGCCTTGGCGTAAAAACAGGTCTGCTCCTCGCTGGTGAAGGCGTTCAGATAACCACCCAGGCCTTCGACCGCCTGGGAAATCTCCCGCGCGGTTCTTTTGTTTGTCCCTTTGAAAAGGAGGTGTTCGATGAAATGGGCGACCCCGCTGATCTCCCTGGTTTCAAACCTGCCTCCCGCACCAACCCAGATTCCAATGCTGACGCTGGCCGCGTGTGGCAGGTCGATCGAGGCCACTGTCAGGCCGCTTTTAAGCCGGGTGATTTGATACATGAATCAACCCAGGGTGAGCGGCATCCGTTCGGGCGGCCCGACACGCCTTTTGTAATCCAGAATAATCTCCACGACCTCCTTCGGATCATCGGTCACCGTCACCAGGTCCAGGTCTCCGACGCTGATCAACCCCCGCTTTTCAAGGACCGATTTCGACCATTTTAAGAGACCCTGCCAGAATTCTGTTCCAAACAGGATGAGCGGGTAGCGCGGAATCCGGTGCGTCTGCACCAGGGTGATGACTTCAAAAAATTCGTCCAAAGTGCCAAACCCGCCGGGCATGAAAACAAAGGCGGTGCTGTATTTCACGAAACAAACCTTGCGGGAAAAGAAATAATGGAAATTGATCGGTACATTGGCGAACCGGTTCCCCTTTTGTTCGAACGGAAGTTCGATGTTCAGCCCGACCGAGTGCCCTTTTCCCTCGGCCGCACCGCGGTTGGCGGCTTCCATGATGCCGGGTCCGCCTCCAGTGATCACCGCCATGTTGTTCTTCGCCAGCATTTTTCCCAGCGTCACCGAGGCTTGGTAATAAGGATCGTTGGGAGGCAGCCGGGCGGAGCCGAAAACAGTCACAGAGGGCCCCAATTGTGACATGGTGTCGAAAGCATCGACAAATTCCGACATGATCCGGAAAATCCGCCAGGGATCTTCTCTGTAAATGGGCAGTTGCGTTTGAGACATGAGTCAGGGTTTTGATTATTTTCTGAGTCGCGCCAGAAATCCCGGTTCCGCCCCGGAAAGATCGGCCCGCCGTTGTGCAGCCAGCAATCCACCGTAAACTACCACGTCCCTGGCCAGCATCTCCAGCCGCTTCGCAAATTGTTCGTTGACAATGACTTCACCTTTCACGTCGTGTCCCTCAGCGAAAGCCACGCCGTATGGCATGCTCCAAGCGTAACATTGGCGCGCCACCGTCCGCAACTGGTCGGTCACCGTCAATCCCTTTTCGTGGGAAGCCACCACCGTGGCGAAAAGTTTGCCGGCAAACTCATGCCAGAAATGGTCCAGGAAACTTTTCATCGCCCCGCTTATGCTGCCGTGATAATCGGGGGTGCCCAGCAACAAAACATCCGCCCGGTTCACACGCTCTTTCAAGGCGGGAAATCCGGGCGAATCATAGGATGTGTCGGTGTTGAACAACGGTAGAGGTTCATCCAGATAATCAAACATATCAACCGAACAACCAGCGGTTTTAAGTTTTTCAGCCAAGTGACCCACCACAAAACGGGTCACCGAATGTTTGTTTTGAGTCCCGACCACGGCCAATATTCTCAGCGGAGCATGATCCATGGGTCGAGAGTAAGGTGTTGCCCGGAATTTTTCCAGAAACCGTTGCAACCGATTTTTCGGCCAGACCAGTCCACCCCACGCCGGGCTTGTTCACGGTTCTGCCCATCATCCAGCCCAAGCGTTTCGCGTGCCTTTAACTCGGTTGCTCCTACGACAGAACCAACGGATAACTTGTGCTGCGTCCACCCGCTTCTTCCTTTTTAAGAATCTTGCGCTCCAGCAGCATGTTGATGTCGCGCAGCGCACTATCAGGAGAACACTTTGTCAACTTCGCCCATTTTGAACTTGTCAGTTTTCCCTCGAAGCCATCCAGCAGCCGGTTGATGACCTTGCGTTGACGATCATTAAATGATTCGTCCCGGGTGGGATTTCCAGAAGCCTGCCTTCACCAGCACGGAGGCAAGGATGTTTTCCGACGCGCCAATGGCGCGGTTCAGGCAATTCAGTTACCACAGCATCCATTGCGTGATATCCAGAGTCCCTTTTTTTGGCACTCTTCCAGCACGAGGTAATAGTCGTTGCGCTCGCCCTGAATCTGCGAGGACATGCTGTAAAAACGTTGCGAAGTTTTTTCCGACCGCGCCAACATCATATCGGCTATCGCCCGCGCAATGCGCCCGTTGCCATCTTCAAAGGGATAGATGGTGACGAACCAAAAATGCGCCAGCGCAGACTTCAAAACCGGGTCAATGTTCAACGAGGCGTTGCACCATTTGATGAATCGAGACATTTCCTTTTTGAGCAAGTCATAGCCGGGTGCTTCGTAATGGACGATTTCGCGCCCAATAGGGCCGGACACCACCTGCATGTCGCCGCTGTCTTTTGTGCGCCATGCGCCGACCACCATGCGGCGCATCCCCCTGCGGCCAGTGGGGAACAATGCAGCGTGCCAGGAAAACAACCGTTCCTGTGTGAAAGGAGCGCCATGATTGCGCGTGGCATCTAACATGACCTCGACAATGCCCTCCACATTACGATCAATTGGCGGCAATGCTCCGGTGTCCATTCCCATGCGTCGGGCGAGGGACGAGCGCACTTGGTGCTCGTCGAGCTTCTCGCCCTCAATCTCGCTGGTTTTGACAACGTCCCGGGTGAGAGTTTGCAAGGTGGCTTCCTCGCGCAACTGAAATCCCAAACCTTCCATGCGCCCAAGCAGACGTCCCTGCAAATGGCGCACGTCCGCCAGCAGAGGGGCCATCTTTATTTGATCCCACTTAAATTCAGGCCATTCTTTGCGTTCGTGGATATACATATATTCTCCGCACAATTTACGGAGATTAAGGCCTCCAATCGCCGCATGAGCAAATATTTTCTCCGCATAACATGCGGAGAATAAGCACTTTATTCGCCGCATCTCGCAACTCTGGGCAGGGGGAAAGAATCCCGTTGGGATTCATGGCCGGAGGTGACGGCGTGTAGGAAGCCGGTCACAATTCCGCCACCTCCAAGCCGCCCGCTGGAAGTCTGCTGATGGCCAAGACAAAAGCATGGTCGCCCCGTGCCCGACGCCGCAAAGAAGCTGGCGAACCAGTGTCTGGCCGGCGCGCCCGACCCGCAAATGCCTCCGTCTCTCGTTTGGTCGTGCAAGAACTGGCGTGAACTGGTTGAGCGAATGAAAAGGTAGTTTTCATCTTCGCGGCCATAGTCCAGACCAACGAACGCTTCGGCACGAACTTCACCGAACGAAGATCGCTTTTTATTCGGGCAAATTCCTCATGTCGCTCCCGCAAGTGGGGAATGATCCGGTTCTCCCATCAACTCGTGATCCCTTGAAGCATCAGGAAAAAACTCAAGATCCACAGGCAGGATTCAAATTTTGTCATCCGGCCAAATTCCTGGAGAACAAGTGTCAGCACATACACAAACGCCAGGTAAAACAGGTCGAACAGGGAGAGGAATTGCCTCAACCCGTTCCAATCATTTCCATCCGGTATCAACAGCGACGGTGCGATGAATGCCAGTGGATCCCCGGTGACGGCGACGAGTCCGGCTCGCAACAGATTCCCCACGGCGAGGATCAGGAGGAGATACGAAAGACAGGACCAGATCGACTTGGTTTTCGAAAGTGGAGTTCCCACGGCGGTGAACAGGATTGTCAGCAGCAAACCGAGCACGAAAAAACCGGAGGCCGAGAGCAGGATCACCGAGACCATCCCTGCCAGCGCGCGGCTTCCCGGTTGAAGGCCGCTCTCCAGCGAAAGGTTGTTCCTGGCCATCCACTCGATGACGCCGGAGCTCAAATAGACCGACAAAGGAAGGATGGATTGCGAAATCCTTAGACGGTTTTCGTGAAACGTGTCGCGGATGAAATCTTCGGGATAAAAGAGCGACTGATCGATCCTGTTCCACAACGACGGGGAGTTCATATATACAATTTGTTAAATACGACTGCCAGCCTCCGGCAGAGGACCAGTGCGATCACCATTTGTGTGGCGATGGCGGAAAAAATTCCGGGTTGAGAGTTGAAAAAACTGGCGATAAGAGCCGCCGGAACAAAACTCAAACCGAGAAAACCGAGGACTTTGACATCAATTTCGCCCGTGGCCTTTTCTGCCGACGTTTCCTGTTTCTGGAAAAGTCTCAGGTAATGCAGGTTCCATACGCAAAACCCAGTCAGCGTGACCGCCGGAATCAAAAGGAAAACCAATCCAAAGCCCGTAAGGCTCATGTTTCGGACGGTTTCAAACGGACCATCGATCCAAAAATGGCGGACGGTCCGATCAAATCCACGGATGGCGATCATCACCATCCACTGTAGAAGGACGCTGACCAGGACCGGCCAGAACAACATTGCAGCCAGCAGATGAATCCAGCGCAGAGGCAGCAGCCGGAGCTGTCCCAGCACCGGAAAACAGATCCTGAAGTCGTAGCAAATGAATCGTTGAAGCAAAAGTCCGAACCCGGCGATGGCAAGCGGGATAATACAGTCGTTAAACGGGCCGGAATCAAAGAGTGAAACTGGAACCCAGAGCAGCGCAAAAAAAAGCGAGGAAACCAGGCCGTAGATCAATCCCCGAGGATTCCGTTGAATCATTTTGGCGATGCTCCAGAGGATCGGATGCCGGATGATCAAACGGTTCCCCGATTTCCCGAATGTTCGAACTCCTGCGCTGAAATTTTCAACCGACGGTTCACACGAGCGCTTCAAGTGTTTGCTTAGACTCCGGCACAAGCACAAAAAGAGTATTCCCAGCGCAAGGCACACAATCATCCAACCCGATGTGCGAAAAGCAAAACCCAGCACCGCAGTTTCAATCGCCGCAAACAGAGGACCATCCGTCAGGTGGCTCAGATGTGAAGGTGTTTGAAACAGAATGAAGGATATCTCAGGCCAGATTTTTATCAGTCCTGGTTCCTCGGTCAATGAGCGGCGGGTGATGAAGATCAAATAGGTCGTTCCAAGCGCAAATAGCAGCAAGACCAGAAGCCTGCGGCATCGATCAAAGCTCCTTTGTTCCATACTTCTTCCGAGGTTTTCCGCCAGCCCGCCCAGATAGACACCCGCTCCGGCCATGGAATAAAACAGGAGTGATAGGAGAAATGGATTGTTCGACTTGCGCCCAACCAAGAGAAAAAAACAGAGCGTCAAAAATAGCGCCGCGGCCTTTCTTCTAAACATCAAATACCTGTATTTTGCCTCATCATTGAAAGGGCCAAGTCCGATGAAATAATCTTCCGCAGAATTTTCGTAATTTTTTCTCGCACCGACGAACGACCGAAACCCGGCGAGGAGGATGGAGAAAAACAGAACAGGGAAAAGAACGGCGGGCTGGGAAAGTTCGGAAAGAAATCGATGTTCCCGGAAATGCCATGCCAGCCAGATGCCTCCACCGGACAGGAGCGCCGCGGTGATTTTTGACAGCGTCCAATCAGAATAGAAATCGCGGAGCCGTCGGACGCCTTCCCGCCGCAGAAGAAATCTCAAAGCAGGTTGCATAAGTCCGCCTTT
>Ga0163151_10005573_pt1 | contig 15975 bp, 5 predicted proteins | sample OliLakLV19MP5IB2_FD_145596 | JGI IMG/M metagenome (GOLD analysis project Ga0163151, IMG submission 145596) | Freshwater microbial mat bacterial communities from Lake Vanda, McMurdo Dry Valleys, Antarctica - Oligotrophic Lake LV.19.MP5.IB-2 | ecosystem: Environmental > Aquatic > Freshwater > Lake...
AGGCCCGCCGCCGCGCCAAACGGATGCTGCGGTATGCGCCGCGACGCGCCGTCTTCCACCGTTACCCGCTCATTGGGAGATTTGCCGCACTCGCGCGGCGGCGGGCCTACCTCTGGTCGTTCAAACCGAAGTCTGTCCGGCCCGCGATTTACGCCGGGTGCGTGCTCTCGCTTTGGCCCGTCATGGGCATCCAGTTGATCCTGGCGTTCATCACGGCGCTGACGACGCGCTCGAACGTGATGGTCGTCGGCGCCCTGCAGTTTATCACCAATCCGTTTACGGCGGCTCCGATCTACTACGGCACGTATCGCGTGGGCAAATACGTGCTGATGCTCACGGGCTTCACGGGCGGCACCGTGCCCCTCACGGACAGCGCTGAAGCGGTGACCATCACCATTTCTCCCGGGGATATCCTGCCGCACAAGTTCGCGTGGGCTTCCGCTTTTGGCTCGACGGTCATGGCGCTCTTTGTCGGTGGCACGCTCTGTGGCCTCGTTCTCGCCGCCATCCTTGATGTGATCTATATGTCCACTTGGAAATTTGAACATCGCCCCCGCGTGCGCAAATGACGCCCGAGGTTTTGCCCGCAGTGCTTCACGGCGCCGACGCGGGGTCCAACAACCCTTGCGCCCGCATCCACTGCAAGTAGGTCGTGGCGCACGCATCAAGGTTCTCGAGCGAGCCACCCCCGCGGAGCGGCGAACACATTTCAAACACCGCCGTCCCGTTGAATCCTCCATCCCGAAGTCCGCGGAAAAAAGCCGGATAATCGATGAAGCCCGTCCCAAACGGCACCGCGCGCACCCAATCCACCGGCTGCCGGTCGTAGTTCACGAAGTCCGGGCGATAGCGATGGCGCGGCACTTTGATATAATCCGCATTGGTCGTGATGATCGTATGCGGCGCAGCCAGCTTGGCCGCTTCGTAAAGTGATTCACCTCGCAGCGCCGGAGACCACGCGTCGAAACCGAGTTTGCAATTGGGCCGGTCGATGTCTGCCAGCAGTTCCACCAGCGCACTCGTATGCAGCGCCACGTCATGATGGTTCTGAATCGCGATCGACACCCCGCTCTCCGCCGCGCGATCACACATTTCCCGAATGGCCGCGACGCACCGCTGCCACTGGAGCTGCGGGTCAACGTGATCGATTTCATACGCCGTGAAGATGCGTACGACCGGCGCGCCCAGCTGCGCGGCCATTCGCGCCAGCGCGGCGACGTAGGCGATCTGCATTTCCACGAGGGGAACCTCACCGCCAGCACCAACCGGCTGCGCCAGATTGGTGTACGCCGCGATGACGGAGCAGCGTACCCGGGCCTCCGCCAAGGTCTCCTGCAGGGTTTTGAGACGATCAGGGGTGGCATCGAGCGGCGAAAGATGCGGCCGCTTGCCCGCGATCATCACGGACGAATATCCCAGCTTGCCCGCCTGGCGAACGAAGTCAGCGAGACTCAGCGCCGACTGACCCCAATAACCAGCGTAGCTGACAGAGAAAAGACAGGGATTCATTGGAGAGGTAATATCAATCCGCGACCGCATAGCCACCGAACCCCGCCGCGGCGGAGAGTCGAGTCAAAAGGTGCGGGGACCAGCCGTCCCCGATCCAGATTCGAAAAGCTCGAACGCAACCTCTGTGCTTCACCTATTTGGGTCCGAGATGATGTTATCCTGTCATCTTGTCATCCTGTCCCGGCTTGAGATTGATCGCTGAAAAGAAGAGACAGGATAAACAGGATTTACAGGATGGATCCTGCCCATCGCGACGCCTCGCCGCCGGGTCGTGACGCAGGCATTTCTGCCTGCGCTGATTTGCGATCGGATCCGACAGACAGGAATGTCTGTGTCACCCCGGCGTGAATACATAAAACCCCCGCCGAATGAGTCAGTGATAGGTAGCAGGGCTTACCTTGGCTTCTCGATCATGATCAGTGCCGATCGGTTCACTAGCTTGGGTCCGAGCGAGGATTCGGCGGTCTCGGGAATGCCTCCGCCGCCGCGGCGTCATTAGTCGTCTCCCGCAGGCACGCTGACCTCCACGAAGTGTTCCCGGTGATCGTCGACCAACGGGATCGTTTCGCGGTCGAGCTGTTGTCCGTCCAGCGCGATCCGCTGGACCGTCAGGTCGGCTGGTCCCCGACTGATCGCGATGTGATACACGGTCTGTCGATAACGGTAATGCAGTTTGTAGGAAGGCCAGCTCTGCGGCAGGCGCGGCACAAAGCGCAGGCGATCACCTTCGAGGTTTACCCCTAGCAAAGTCTCCACCACGAGTCGGTACATCCAGCCGGCCGAACCCGTGTACCAGGTCCACCCGCCGCGACCGGTGTGCGGTGCGACCCCGTAAACATCGGCCGCGACGACATACGGCTCGACCTTGTACGTGCCGATTTGCTTCGCACTCGAACCGTGATTGACGGGATTCAGCATCCGGAAAAGCTCCCACGCGCGTTCGTTCTCGCCGCTGAGAGCCACGGCCATGACCGTCCAGATTGCGCCATGGGTGTATTGCCCGCCGTTCTCGCGGACGCCTGGAATGTAGCCCTTGATGTATCCGGGATTCAGTGACGAGCGGTCGAACGGGGGGTCGAACAGCAAGATGAGCCCGGCCTCCCGGCGCACGAGGCGTTCGTCCACCGCCTGCAGCGCAAGGCGCGACCGTTCCGGATCGCCCGCGCCGCTGATGATTGACCAGCTTTGCGGCAGGGAATCGATCTGGCATTCCTCGTTGCTCTGCGATCCGAGAGGCTCGCCGTTGTCGAAATAGGCCCGGCGATACCAGGCGCCATCCCAGGCGTTTTTTTCAATATTTAGCCGCAGTTGCTCCGCCTGCTCGAGACAACGTTCCGCAAAGGAATTGTCCTGGCGCGCGCGCGCCACGGGCGCGAATTTCGTGAGCACATCGTACAGGAAGAATGCCAGCCAGACGCTCTCCCCGCGGCCTTCATTGCCGACCATGTTCATCCCGTCATTCCAATCACCGCAGCCGATCAACGGCAGGCCGTGAGAGCCGAAATTGAGGCCGCGTTCGATCGCCCGGACGCAGTGCTCGTACAAGGTCGCCGTCTCCTCGGAGCGGGCGGGCAAGTCGTAATAGGCCTCTTCTTCGGGCTTCACCGCCCGGCCTTCGAGGAAGGAGATTCTCTCGTCAAGCACGCCCGTGTCACCCACGCAGGTCACGTAGTGACAGGTCACATGCGGTAGCCACAGGAAGTCGTCGGAGAAGTGGGTCCGCACGCCCCGCCCGACCGGTGGGTGCCACCAGTGCTGCACATCGCCTTCACGGAACTGACGGGCGGCGGCGCGCAGCAGGTGCTCGCGGGTGAGCGCGGGCTCGGCATGCACCAGCGCCATGGTGTCCTGGAGTTGGTCGCGAAAGCCGTAGGCGCCACCGGATTGATAAAAACCCGTGCGCCCCCAGATCCGGCAACTCAGCGTCTGGTAAAGGAGCCAGCCGTTCGCCATCACGTTCACGCCCGGGTCCGGCGTATCCACATTGATGGCACCCAGCGTTCGATTCCAATATCCCCAGACGCTCTCGAGCGCGAGGCGGCTCGCATTCACCCGGCGGAAACGATTAACGAGATTGTGCACGTCTGCCAGGTTACGGCCGGCGCCGAGCCGGAACGTGACCTCCCGCTCCTGACCATCGGCCAGATCGAAAACAACCTGCAAGGCGGCGCAGGGATCCAATCCCGCCCCCACCTTGCCGGAGAGACGCGTGCGCTGCAGCGCCGCCGGCTTGGCCAAGCTGCCATTCCGACCCAGAAACTCCCGGCGATCCCCCGTCAGGGTTCGAGTCGTGTCATTCACGTCCACGAACGCGATCCGGTCCGCGAATTCCGTGTTGTAGAAATTTCGCGCCACCAATGCACCGGTCTTGAGATCCACCTCAGTTTGCACGTGCAGCAAACTTTTCGGCCGCAGATCGCCCAGTACCCATTCCCAATAACCCGTGGCGGACACGCGCCGGACACGACCCGAGACGTTGCGCACTTTCAGCACCGCGAACTTAACCGGGGCGTCGGTCGCCACGTATATCCACAATTCGGATGCGATGCCGTTTTCAGTGTGCTCGAAGACGGTGTAGCCGAAGCCGTGACGAATCACGTACGGCGTGGCGCCGCGCGCGGGCCCCGGCGTCGGCGACCAGAATTGACCGGTCTGCTCGTCGCGCAGATAGAACGCCTCGCCGGTCGTGTCCTGCACGGCGTCGTTGCTCCAGGGGGTAAGGCGGTACTCGTGCGCGTTGTCCAACCAGGTGTAGGCGCTGCCGCTCTCCGAGACCACGGTGCCAAACGAAGGATTCGCCAACACATTGACCCATGGAGCCGGGGTCTGCTGTCCGGGCGCGAGGGTGATGACGTACTCATGTCCATCGCGCGTGAAGCCACCGAAACCATTGCCGAAAATCAGCTCGCGCGGAGGAAGCGGCGGCGAGGCGTCGACGAAGGCGGAGCGTGATGGCACCAGGAGCGGCACCAGCGGTTCGAGAATCGCTCGATGCTCCATCTGTTCGCTTAGGGTGCCATCTTCATCGTCGAGAACGATTCGCGCCACCGACTGCAGCAGGACGCGATCTTCCGAGGAAATTTGCTCGAGGCGCCGGACGAAGATGCCGCCGGGTTTATCCAGCATCGGCGCTTCAATGCCGGATGAAATCAGATTGGTGATCTCGTCATACAACGACTGCCGGTAAACCGAAACGTCCTCGTTTAATATCACGAGTTCGACCGTGAGCCCTTTCATGCGCCAGTAGGAGTGCGCCTGCACGAGTTGCCGGACGAGATCGATTTTCTTATTCTCGCTGATCCGCAGCAGCACGAGCGGTGCATCCCCGGAGATGCCATAACTCCAGAGACCATTCTGGCCACGTCGATTCGTGCGCAGGACTCCGGGGCTGGCGCGCCGCAGCGGATCAGCGTAGATCAGGGCCCCGGCAAGTCGGGCGTAAAGCTGCGCGTCGGCTTCGGTGGCATTGAGCTGGCGCAACGTAACCTGGCTATGCGTCCACGCCAACTCGAATGCGCGGTCGCCCATCCGCGGGTTGCGATACTTTTCCACCAAGGCGATCGCTTGCTCACGGCGATCCGTGGCCCCGAGAATAAGATCAATCACGACCCGCTCGTTCGGCGGCAGCGTGACGGTACGACGAAGCGCAACGATCGGGTCCAGCACGGAACCGGCACTGTTGGACAGTGCACCGGCTTGCCGCAACGCCGCCGGCCGCACGGGAGTGCCGCCCCGGCCCAGGAATTTGGAGCGGTCCGTCTCGCAGGAAACGGGGCCGGCCAACTCGTCCCGTCCCGCCATGAGGTGCAGCATCCACGGGGGATTTTCCTCCGCGGAGCGGGCCCGGCGGGTACAAAGAATCGCCGACGCGTCCGCGAGGAATTCGGTCTGGACGAAAAGATTGCTGAACGCCGGATGCGCGGCATCCGCGGCTGGCGGCGCGAGTACCACCTCGGCATAGCTCGTCAGCTCAATCGTGCGCGAACTGTTTCCACGATTGACGAGCGTGATCCGCCGCAACTCGACATCGTCCTCCGGTGAAACGCTGATCTGGGTATGCGTTTCGATGCCGCTATGACGATGTCGAAACTCCGCGCGCCCCTGGGTGAAAATGGCTTCGTAGTTTTTGGCGGCGCGCAACGTTGGTTGATAGGCGCTCGACCAGAACTCACCGGTGGCAACGTCCCGCAAGTACACAAACGTACCCCAACAGTCGCGCGCGGCGTCCTCGCGCCAGCGCGTCAGCGCGAGATTTTGCCAACGACTGTAGCCACCGCCCGCGCTGCTGACGACGACATGATAGCGCCCGTTCGATAACAGGTTCACTTCGGGAGAGCGCGCAGAAGGATCGGTTGACACCCGCATCACGGTCATATTCTCGCCGTTGAGCATACTCGTCTTCTCCTGCTCGGATTCGTCGAAGAGAACGTTGGCGGCAGTCTTCGGCACGCGTTCCTGGAGGAGCAGATCGGCGGCTTTGAGCAGCGGACACGCGAGAAAGCGGCGCTGCATTGGTCGGTCGCGCAACAGATATAGCAGCGCGAGCAGGCTCATGCCCTGATGGTGAGCCATGAACGAGCGGATGGTGACGCTGGTTTCGCCCGGCGGCAGTCGCGAGGCGGTGTAATCCACCGCTTCATAAAAACCGAACGCACCTTCGCGACCGTCCGCGGCGAGGCGCTGGAGATTCTCCGTAGCCTCGCGCGGAGTGACCATCAGGGCCATCGCGGTAGCATACGGTGCGATGACCAGGTCGTCCGCCAAGCCCCGCTTCAAACCGAGTCCCGGCACCCCAAAAGCGCGGTATTGATAATTCATATGCGCATCGGTGCGGTGATAACCCGACTCCGAGATGCCCCAGGGCACCTCGCGGGACTGGCCGTATTCGATCTGATGCAACACCGACGCGCGCGAGGTTTCGTCCAGCAGCGTCTTCTCGTAATTCGGCATCACGAGTTGCGGCATGAGGTACTCGAACATCGATCCGCTCCACGAAACCAGGATGGGTTTGCCCTGCGACGCGACGAGCAATCGCCCGAGAGAAAACCAGTGGTCTTGCGGTACCTGGCCCAATGCGATCGCCACATAACTGCCCAACCGGGCTTCCGACGCCATCAGATCATAGAAACTAGCGTCGAGCCGGTGCTCACTGATGTTATAGCCGATGGAAAAGAGATCCCGGCCTTGATCGAAAAGGAACGTGAAGTCCATCGTGGCGAGCTCGTCACTTTGCCTCGCCAAAGCCTCCAGCGCGGTCAGGCGCGTGCGCGCCCGGTTGCTGGCCTCGAGGAACGGATTCGACCCACGGGATGAAACCTGCGGGGTCGCAGAAGAACGGCGCACTGCGGTCGTTTCCTCCTCGAACAATTGTTCCAGCAGCTGATCCAGGTCCGCGATTTCGCGCAGCGTGAGCGCCAGTGCGAAACGGCTCAGTGACTCGGTCAACGCCGCCGGCAAGTCTTTAGATGACGCCGGGTGCAGCCACGGCGCCAGCCAGAGGAGTTCTTCCAACTGCTGCTCACAATCCCGCCGCAACGTCTCCGCCCAGCGCCGCGATTCGTCGGCCGCACCCGTCAAACTGGCGGCGAGCCGCTTCGCTTCGACTGTCGCGCGTTCCAGGATTTCGCACGCGGCGCTCAGCGTGCGCGGGGACTGGGCGAGTTCGGCTTCAATCTTGGTCAATCCGGGATTCGAACCAATATAGGTGCCCAACACGCCCGCGGTGTCCCGCAAGCCGACGAGAATCTGCTCGGTGAAAATCGGTTCGTCCGCAATTTCCCTCAGTCCCGCCGCGAGCGTAAGCAGATGGCCGGCGAGATTTCCGCTGTCGACCGAGGATACATAAAGCGGGAGCAGCGGCTGGAGCGTCCGGGTGTCGTACCAATTGTAGAAGTGCCCACGATAGCGCTCGAGTTTCAGCATCGAAACGAAGGCGTTTTCAATTCGCGTGATGACCTGGCCGGTGGGCAGGTAGCCGAAGTCGCGCGCGGCGACATTGGCGAGCAACGCGAGCCCTAGATTGGTCGGCGAGGTGCGGGAAGCAATGATCGGATGCGGAACCTCCTGGAAGTTATCCGGAGGCAGCCAGTTTTCATCAGCCGTGACAAAGGCTTCGAAGAAGCTCCAGGTTTTCCGCGCAGTTTGTCTCAAGAAGGCGAGCTGAGCTTCCGACAAATCCGGCGTCGGCGCCTCGATGGGTTGGCTGATCCACCACGCGATCAGCGGGGCAACGAGCCAAAGACCGAGTAGAGGAAGTACGAGGGTCAGCAAGTCAGGCTGGACTAGCCCCAACGTCAGCGCGGTCGCGGCGGCGATGAGGGGCGAGATCCACATGCTAAGGTAAAAGCTGGTGAGATCGGAGCGGGTGTTCTGTTCCGCTTCGCCGGAACTTTGCCACTCCAGCAGTCGTTTCCGCGTGACCAGCAGGCGCACCAGAGTGCGAACGATGGCGTCCAGGCTCATATATGCGTCGTAAGGGAGGAACACGAGCGTGAGAAACACCTGGGCCAACTGACGTCCGGCAGCGACGGCCGCGGCCCGCAGGTGCATCCGCCAAGGCAGATGGTCCGACTTGCGCAACAAGTCCACGACCACCGGCAGAAATCCGGGCAACACCACCATGCCGACCACCAGCAGCGTGCTTAACGCGGCAAGTTCCGGCCGGAACAACCAGCTTCCGAGCAGGAGCAAAACCAGCGCACCGGGCACCAGGCTGCGCCGGAGGTTGTCGAGGATTTTCCACTGCGACAGCGCGGAGAGCGGGTTGGAAATCCGGCGCGCGTCCGGACCGGGCACGCGCGGCAGGAGCCACGGCAAAATCTGCCAGTCGCCGCGAATCCAGCGGTGCCGGCGGCCCACGTCCACGTTATAGCGGGAGGGATATTCCTCGTAGAACTCCAGATCGGTCACGAGGCCCGAGCGCGCGTGCACCGATTCCAACAGATCGTGGCTGAGCACCCGGTTTTCCGGAAACCGACCGGCCAGGGCCCGTTCAAACGCATCCACATCGTAGATACCTTTGCCGATGAAGGAGCCTTCCTGAAAAACATCCTGGTACACGTCGGAGACGGCGCGCGTGTAGGGATCGATGCCGGCTTCACCCGCGAAAAGCCGCACGAACCACGATCGTCGCGCCCCGGCGAGGCTGACCGCGACGCGCGGCTGGAGGATGCTGTAGCCCTCGGTCACGATTCCGTTTGCCGGATCGAAGACCGGCCGGTTGAGCGGGTGCGCCATAGTGCCCACCAATTTTCGCGCGGTATCGCGGGGCAGCTGCGTGTCCGTATCCAAAGTTATAACATACTTGGCTCCGCGCAGGACGGCCGTATCGCCCACGACCGTGGAGAACGCCGCGCTCGAGCTGCCGCGAAGTACCGCGTTGAACTCGGCGAGTTTGCCCCGCTTGCGTTCATAGCCCATCCAGACGCCTTCACCCGGGTTGTGCCGACGCGAACGATGAAAAAGAAAGAAGCGACTCTCCCCTTCCGCGGGATGTTTGGCGTTGAGCAACTCCACTCCCGCCCGCGCGCGTTGCAGCAGGGCGTCGTCTCCCGGCATCACTTCCGCCGGCGCATCGCGGAAATCCGTAAGCAGAGCGAAATGCAGAAGCTGATCGCGATTGGCGAGGTAATGAATTTCCAGCGTTTCGATCAGACGATCGGCCCCCTCGAGGCTGGTGAGCAGCGTTGGCACCACGACCACGGTGCGGGCGTCCGACGGAATGCCGGAATCGAAATCCAGCCGGGGCAGCGCGCACGGCGCGACGAGCAGGGTCGCGAGCCAGTTGATCACGGCCACCGCGAGCTGACTGACGCCCAACAGAAACAGAGCGGCGAAAACCAGCAGAGGCCACCCCTGCACGTCCGCGGCTCGCGCCTGATGCAGAAAGGCCCACGTGGCGAGCGCGGTGAAAAGCGCGACGCCGCCCATATAATACGTCAGCGGTAGGCGACGAATGACGCGTTCGAGCACGGTGCTCCACGGCCACTTCACGCCGACTGCGCGCTCAAGGGCGGGTCGACCCTGGTCGATCAGATAGAACCCAACGTGGGCGGTGCGGTCCGTCCGGCCATGCTCGGCGGCACTCGCGGCGGCGAGGCTCACCGCGCGTTGCGCCACCTCGATTTCCACGACGTTGCTGTAACGGGCCAGCGCCTCGACGGCGTGGCGATAGCAATCGCGCGTGGCAAAATCCATGTCGCTGAAAACATCCGCCGGATCGCCGCGCAACGTATGATCCACGACGCTCAACGTCTCCACGAATTCCTTCCAATCCATCGCGCTCAGGAATCGCAGGCTGGCGATGCTGTGGCTCACCGAGACCTGATCCGCGGCCTGGTTTTGGCCCTCCTCGTGGACGAGCTGTTCGATCGAAAGTCCGTGGCCGACCAGCCACTGCTCGATCCAATTGCGCGCGAGGTGCAATACCGGATTCTGCCGCGACAGCCGCGTACAAAATTCCGCCACAAATGAACTCGACGGCGGCAGTTCGGACTTCGCCATGTCGGCGACGACCGTCACCAAGTGCGATGGATTTTTCTCCGCCATGACCTGCAGGCGATCGACCCAGCGGTCGGCGAGGTCACGGTCGCCCCGCGCGATGACGAGGCGGCTCGTGATGCGCTGCAGGTTCTCAATCAAACCGAGCCGCAACATGATCGGAATGGCCCAGAGTTCCCCGAGCTTCAGGGGATTTGCCGTCTGGTAAGCGGCGACAAAGGCGGTCAACGGCCCGGTGTCGACTTGCGCATCCGCGTGTGAAATCAGATTGAGAACGAGATCGTAAACCCGGGGAAATCCGGCGGACGGTCCGTCGAGCAGACGCGGCAGCTCGCGACTGTAATGGCGGGGAAGATGCCGCCGGGCCAGCTGGATCTGTTCTTCGATCAGGTAAGAATTATCCAGCAGCCATTCCGCGGCGGGAGTAACCTGGCGCTGGCGATTGATCGTGACGGTGGCGCGGTTGAAGGCGCGGAGCGTCTGCTCGTTGTCCTGCAGGCGAGCGAGCAATCCGTTCTGCCCACGTTGCACGATCGTCTTGTGCTCGGACGCGAGCACCTTGGCGTGACGGGTCAGTTGTTCGATGCTGAACAACTCCGAACGCAAAGGAGGTTCCATCCGGCGAAGTCTCGGCCCGACGGGCCACGGCAACCATCGCGGCCAGCGCAACGCCACTGTCTGCATGATTGTTCCGTCACCGTTAGTTGCGCCATGTGCCATCACCGTCATGGAGCCCCCTTTCCGGGCGCCGGTTCCCCTCAATAAATGCGGGCCGCCAGCGATTTAGGGTGCAGGCCCAAAAAAGCCCACTACTCTCCCACGGCACTCCATCCGGTGAACCGCCAGCTACCCGCGACACCCGCCCCGGCAGAGCGACTTTTGTTCCTCGCGCCTGCTCGTGCGAGCGCTCTGGGAATGAATGGCGTACCGTCGATTTCCTCTCCTACCCTTCCGATCACCTTCTAGGAACTCATGGTTGTCATCACGAGCCCGGCTCCGCCGGGCGTGGTGATCCAGCTGGATGGCCATAACGCTACGCGTCTCGCCATGACAAGGATGGGTTCATTGGCCTTTCCATGCAAGCGCTTGAGCTTGGTTTGCCGTCCCGTGATGAACGTCAGCGTCCGACACCTTCTCGTCGTAACTCTCCTTTCGCAGACCGCATTCCTGTCTGCGGCGGTGATCGGAACCAACTCGCCCTCACTCCCACTGACGTCCGCCCGAATCGGTTAAATGGCGCCATATTCGCTCGCGCGTTAGCGGCTTGGGGACAAACCGCCCCACCTCAATCGCATGAGCCCGGCTTAGAACGCAGACCAGCCCGCGAGCCCTGCCCCCAGGATGATGACGGGCACCGCCAATTTGGATCTCCAGACGTACAGAATCGCGAGCGCAGCGGCGAAGATAAGCCCGGCGCTTCCGTTGGGAATCGCCGCCAACGCGAGCTTCACTGCGGTGATGGCGATCAATCCGACCACGCCTGCCGTCACACCTTCGAGAAAATGACGGAGCAGAGGATTCGTTATGAGCGCTTCCAGATGACGATGAAAAATGAGCGAGAATCCGAACGCCGGGAGAAAGACGCCGAGGGTCATGGCCAGCGCACCGAGCGGTCCACCGCCGAAATACCCGACGAACGTGGAGAAAATAATCAGCGGCGCCGGTAGAATGCCGGACAACGCGACGCCATCGAGAAAGTCCCGCTCGGTCATCCACCGCCCGCGTTCAACGGCGTCGTTGCGCAGAAAGGGAATGGCCGTATAGGCCCCACCGAACGTCAGTAGACCGGTCCGCAAGCCGGAAATGAACAAGTCACCGGTGGCGGCCTGTCCCGTAGCTCGCGTCGGGGTCGAAGTAACTTCGGCCGGCCGCAACGGTAAGATCGATTGCCGACCCGCGACCACGGGGGAAAGGTGCCACACTCCGGCTGCGAACAAGCCAGCAACGAACGCGGCCCCGATCCAGCGGCGCCCTTCAGCGAGAATATAGGCAATGCCCGCGAGCGGCAGCGTCATATAGAAAGATACGCCCAGTAATTCGCCGGCACCCGCCAGGATGCCGATCACCCAGAGAGGACCATCAGTCAGGCAATGCCCGCCGATGCGGTGACACGCGCGAACAATCAGCGCGATAACCGCCGGTTGAATTCCGAGAAAAACCGCTTGAAACGCAGTCGCGGTGAGATCGAAGGCCAGGTAGGCCCAGGACAAGATAAAGATCAGAACAAAGCCGGGCAGCATAAAACCCAGTCCGGCCAAAAAGCCGCCAGTGCGGCCTCGCGCCAGCATGCCGAAATGGACGCACAACTCGTGCGCCTCGGGCCCGGGCAGAACCTGATAAATCGCGAGGAGCCGTTTGAAGTGCGCGGGAGAAATCCATTTCTCCTGCGCCACGAGTTCCTGGCGGATCATGTCGATCTGAGCTACGGGCCCTCCCCAGGCGAGCGCCCCAAACCGGAGGAATCTCAGAAAGAGCTTTCCGTAAGACTCTGCGGGTGCGTTCACCGCTTCAGACTCGGGCGCGGCAGAGGTGGAAGGAGAATTCATCCGCTTTCTTCAGATACTCATCGGACTCCGCAAAGCAATCGCCGCGGGACGCCTCGCGCTACCGAATCAGGCCATGCCGGATCGCGGCTGCTCACATCAACCGGGCGAACAGCCGGAAAAACCACTCCATCATCCGGTCGCGCAGCGGCCGGTTCTTCCAGGCTTCGAGCATAATCTCATCTGACTTCGCTTGGTCAAAGGCGTAGGCCGCAACCATCCGCTGCGCGAACTCGCGACCGAGGATGACCGCGTTGACCTCGTCGTTATCCACCGCGCTTCGCCAATCGAGATTGCTCGATCCTACGCACGACCAGACGCTATCAATCACGGCGGTTTTTGCATGCAACAGGGCGCCACCGCGCTCGTAGATTCTCACGCCACCCTCGAGGAGCGTCGCGTAATGCGAATGCGCGGCAAAGGCAGCGGATCGGGAATCGGTGGCGCTCGGCAGAATCAGCCGGACATCCACGCCGCGCGCCGCCGCCCCGAGCAGTGCGTCCACCAGCTGCACATCCGGCACGAAGTAGGCGTTGGTGATATAGACTTCCTTCTGCGCATTCGTGATCGCGGAGATGAAGGCGAGATAACTCTTGCTGAAAGGTTCGTCTGGGGTGCTGCCAATCGCGCGGACCATTTCTTTTCCCTGCGGCGGGACCGTGATTACATAGTCCGCTTCGCGCAAAGGCGGACCCTTCTGCTTTTCCCAGGTTTGCAGAAACAGCTTCTGGAAGTCCGCGACGACCGGTCCCTCAATCTGGATATCGGTATCACGCCACCCACCGCCGTTTTCTCCGCCACTTTTTCCGCCGCTGCGACCACTGCCCATGCTACTGCCGCCGCCCGAGCTGGTCGCATAGACGTTGTCGATATTCATGCCCCCGAGGATCACGGTACGGCCATCCACGATGAGCAGCTTGCGATGGTCGCGATGATTGATCGACCACCGCTTCCGCGTCGCAAGGGGATTGAGCGGATTGAACTCCAGCATTTGGATGCCGCCCTGCCGCCACCGCTCGAAGAAGTCTTTCGACGTCAGCAGTGAACCCATGCTGTCGTAGATGACATTGACCTGCACGCCGGCAGCCCGACGTTCCAATAGAGCATCCGCGAACATCTTGCCGATTTCGTCGTCCCGGATGATGTAAGCTTCGACGTTGATCGTGCGCTTGGCCTGACGAATGAGCGCTAACCTTGCCTCATAGCTAGCGGGGCCGTCCTGGAGAAGAGTGGCTTTGTTTCCGAGGACGAGCGGCTCGCCCACGATCGCTTGTTCGATCGCAATCTGACGATCGAGGATATCGATGTCGCCCGTCTGCCGCTTGAGTTCAGCAACAATGGCAGCGCTCGTCCGGGCAGAAATCGGCCCCCACGCGTTCTCGAACTTGGCCTTCTGCAATCGAGCTGGCCGCGAAAGAAAGCTCGTATCCGGAACCGTAGCACAGCCGGCGCCGAGCATGAGGATGGCGAGCAGGGACAACCTTCCAGCCGCCGGGAAGTGTGCGGCTGACCGGCAAAGAATCGGTGAGCATGGCAATGGAGGGGAAAAGTCCACGGAGGATACCCCACAGACTGCTTAATCGGGAACACGTGCCGCGGATAGTGCTTTCACCTTGATACCTGCCTCGCGCTTCGTGGTGACACCGAAATCGCGTCGACCGGCAGCAGGCATCTTGGAGGTTCAGTCGTGACTCCGATTACGACCAGCGGATAGTCGTCATTCGACCCGATTCAGAACACCAACCGAGCTTGCTGAACTCATGCAATCGACCCATTTCTTCATCCCCTCCGAAGCTATTGAAAGGCGGAGCGGATTGTCCCTGACCCGCTCCCGCATGTTCGCCCTCACGTCAGCGGCTTGGGGACAAACCGCTCCATCTCGATCGCATGCGGCAGGCTTAGCTGAACTCTTTCACGTTATGCGCCTAACTTTTCTGACCGCTCTCTTCCTTGGGGGCGTTTCTCTATTCGCCGCTCAGCGGCCCAATATCGTCGTCATCATGGCCGACGACATGGGCTACTCTGACGTCGGCTGCTACGGAAGTGAGATTCCGACTCCCAACCTCGACAAGCTCGCGGCGGGTGGAGTGCGCTTTACCCAATTCTACAATGCTGCGCGCTGCTGTCCAACGCGGGCTTCGCTGCTTACGGGTTTGTATCCGCATCAGGCCGGCATCGGACACATGGTCGAGGATCTCGGATCGGCTGCCTACCAAGGCGAACTCAGTCGCCGCGGCGTAACCATTGCCGAGGCGCTCAAGCCGGCGGGCTACCGCACATATATGACCGGCAAGTGGCACGTTACGCCGGGCCGGCCGGTGGAGACCATGAAGGCGCGCAATCAAAACTGGCCGCTCAAACGTGGATTTGATCGCTTCTACGGCACCATCCACGGCTCGGGCAGCTTTTGGGACCCGAGCACGTTGATGCGTGACGACCAGTTCATCTCTCCGGCCAACGATCCGGAATATCAGCCCATGGAATTCTATTACACAGATGCGATCAGCGATAACGCGGTGCGTTACGTTCGCGATCACGCACGCTCGAACCGGGAGCAGCCGTTCTTCTTGTATATAGCCTATACCTCGCCCCATTGGCCGATGCAGGCCCGGGAAAGTGACATCGCGCGCCATCAGGGTCGATATTCCGCCGGATACGCGGCGCTCCGTGCCGCCCGCTGGGAAAAACAAAAGCAGCTCGGCGTCGTTCGGCCCGAGTGGGGGCTATCACCGCCCGCCGAGGATTTTTCCAAGGTTAAGGATCCTGCTTTCGAAGCGCGTTGCATGGAAGTTTACGGCGCCATGATCGAAGTGATGGACCAGGGTATCGGCCGAGTCGTGGCGGAATTAAAGGCGCAGGGGCAGTTCGACAACACGCTTATACTTTTTCTGCACGACAATGGGGGCTGCGCCGAGACGAACGGCCGGGTGGGCGTCGGGCAACCTCGCGCGGAAAAACCATCGCTGCCGCCGGTCCCCAAGGAGTCGATTAACTTCACCAACCGGCCGCCGCAGTCGCGGGATGGCTGGCCGATGCGCGTGGGTTATGGCGTGATGCCGGGTGGGGCCGACACCTATATCGCCTATGGCAAAGGCTGGGCCAACGTAAGCAACACGCCCTTTCGCGAGTACAAACACTGGGTGCACGAGGGAGGCATCTCGTCACCGCTGATTGTGCACTGGCCCGCCGGCATGCGGGCCGCCTCCGGGGGAACCGCGCCCGCAGGAAAGCTGTGCGACGAGCCGTCCCACTTGATTGATTTGATGGCGACATGCGTGGATGTCAGCGGCGCGACATATCCGAAAGAGTACAACGGGGAGAAAATTACGCCGATGGAAGGGCGCAGCTTGAAACCGTTGTTTGCAGCTCCCAGCACCGTGCCCGCTCCGCGTCCGCTCTTTTGGGAACACGAGGGCAACAAGGC
>Ga0163151_10005576_pt1 | contig 15967 bp, 7 predicted proteins | sample OliLakLV19MP5IB2_FD_145596 | JGI IMG/M metagenome (GOLD analysis project Ga0163151, IMG submission 145596) | Freshwater microbial mat bacterial communities from Lake Vanda, McMurdo Dry Valleys, Antarctica - Oligotrophic Lake LV.19.MP5.IB-2 | ecosystem: Environmental > Aquatic > Freshwater > Lake...
GTTCCATGGGCTTTCGTCTGTTTGTGCTGGAAGCTTTGCGAGTCAAGGCGCTGTTGGTTCTGCCGTAATTTCGGGAATGGCAACGTGCTGCGAGTCGCAGACTCGCGGTCCGGCGGAGGCCTCACCCAGTTTTGATCACACCCGAGCACCGCTGAACGCTAGATTTTGATGGGAAAGAATCCGGATTTGCCGCATCTATTACTCCGGCCTGAGAAACGCGGGGAGATGGATTCCAAATGTTTAACATGAAACGCTTCGCAAAAATCGCACGGACGGCCTTTGTGTTGCTGCTTTTTTTTGGTTGCCCGGCGTTTTCCCAGACTGTCCTGCCGGTGCTGACCAACTCATGGGAGCTGGCTTGGCTTCGCATTGTGGACAAGGATACCAACGGTTTTTTCCTCAACGCCAATGAAACATTTCTGAAATCTCTCAAGCCCGGATTTTTCCAGTCTCCCGCTGAACTGGCCGGGAAAACTGATTTTGATTTTTATCCGTCCAATCTGGCCGGGGAATACCGGCTGGAGGATTCACAAGTTCGTGACAGCGGCAATGATTCCGAAACAATCGAGTTGCGTCAGACGATTGGCGGTGTGCCGGTCCAGGTTTTAAATCTGCGGACGGTTATCCGGGATTCCGCCGGTCACATTTTCGCCGTTCGGAACAGCTTTTACCCCGTTCCAACTCCGGAACAAACTACATTGCCGGAGTTTGGAACGGAATGGCTCCGCGCCAACGCCATTTCCATCGACAAAGATACCAACAGCATTTTTCTCAACGCCAACGAAAACTTCCTGGCGACGCTTCGTCCGACTTTCCCCAATATCAAAACCGTCACCAACCTGATTGGTCGCGATGATTTTTATTTTTATCCCGCCGAGCTTGCGGAAAAATTTCGTGCCGATGATCGAAGAGTGATGAGCAGGGGGATCGCCTTTGAAACCATTGAGGACAATCAGCCGATCGGTGCGGCGCGCACTTCGTTTCAGGTGACCAAACGCCCGTTGCGGAACGTTGACGGAACACTCTATGGTCTTCGCATCCTAGCGTGGCAGATTCCGCAGATCATGGCGCGGCGCATGTCGAGTTCGCTCGAACTAAATCACCCACGGTCCGCAGAAGGTTTTGCCATGCAAAGGACGTTTTCACTGCCGAACATTGATGGTTGGGAGAATATTCCGAGCAGCACGACCAACAACGATTCAGTTTCAACGGTGGTGTCTTCCGCCGGGACTGAAAGTTATTTCCGGATGACGCATCACGAACCGAGTCCTGAGTCGTGGGTTCCGGAGCGTCCGATCACCCTGGTTGTTCCTTTCCCCGCAGGTGGGTCAACCGATCAACTGGCTCGGCTCCTGGCCAGAATATTGGAACCGAAACTCGGCCAGAAAATCTACGTTGTGACACTGCCCGGCAGTTCAGGGTCGGTCGGAACGGCGGCGGTTTTGACCGCTCCCCGGGATGGATACACTTGGCGTGCGGGGCTGGCGGCCGATCTTGGTCTCTACCAGATTCTCGGACTGCTCGACACCAAGATCAGCGACTGGAATTGTTTTCTGCCGGTGTCGCATGCACAGATTTTTTCCGTCGGAGCGCAATCGCCCTACAAAACATTTGATCAACTACTCGCCGGTTTTAGAGCGAGTCCTGGCACTCTGCGGGTGGGAAGTTCCGGACCCGCTTCCACCGGGGTGATAGCGATGCGGTTGTTGGCTGAAAAGACAGGCATCACCTTCAGCAACGTTTTTTTCAACGGGGGCGCAGAGGTGGCCGCCGCGTGTGCCGCCGGTCAAATTGACGCCATGGCGCAGACTTTCACCGACAGCGCCGCATTGATGCGGTCAGGTCAGGTGCTTCCACTGGCCACATTGAGTCCCAGGCCGCTGGTGATTGAGGGGCTGCCGGAATTGATCCCGCCTGTTGGCAGATGGGTTCCAGACCTGGTTTCAAGCGGGAATTATTTTGGTTTTTTTCTTCCGCGCGGAACACCTTCCAATGTGTTGAGAACCTTGCAGAAAATCTGGCATGAGGTCATTCCCAACTCGCCTGAAGTTCGTAGCTACGCCCTGGGAAACGGGGCGGAGTTTTCACCTGTGACCGGTGCCTTGGCGCAGGAGGAAGTCTTGAAATACCTGCGCCCGGCGGCGTGGGGCCTTTACGACGCCGGCCTGACTTTATTTTCTCCCGAAGCGGTGGGAATTCCGAGACCTTGAGCTGTGGCGCTCAAGCCAGCAGATTCTGAAGAACGATCATTGCCGATCTCCGGATTTGTTCTGATTGAGTTTCCAGCAGGCTGTATTCCTTGGTCCAGCCGGTTTGCGATTGGTTGCGCTCCCGCCAGAATGATTTAAGCACGCGTTCAGTCCGCTCGACCTGCTGGATGGCAGAGGCGAGTGATTCGCGCCCCTCCACCAAGTCGGAAATATTGCCGACGAAAAAGCGGCTGATTTTTTTGCAGCGAAAAACCGCTGCGAGCAACATCACCACGGTTTGTTCATAAGCATACCATCTTTGATGCAACAGCTCGTTCAGGAAGGAGTGGCTCACGGCGAAAAATTCGGATCGAGGTCGTTCGGTGTACTGCCTGATCTCACGGGCTTCGGCTGGAAACCAGTTGTAAAGCAGGGCGAAGGTTCCGTAGGTGTCGATCAATTGTTTCGAATTGTTATGATCGGTTTCGATTTCACCGATGCAGACATCCTGTTTGAGCTCCAGAACAATCTCCGGAAGATCGTGCAGATGTCCCAACACACTTCGTCCGACGGCGGTGCCGTAGTTAAAATCCCCGGGAATCAGCCAGTAAACGTCCTCGGGCCGACCTCTTTCAAATGCCATCCCAAGACCCGAGTACCACATCTGGCATGTGTCCACGCACCAGGCCTCGAGGATGTCCGAACATTTCGCCACCGTCTGTTCTCTGAAATGGGTGAATTCGGGATCGTCCACCGCGTTTCCCCTGGTCTTGTGATCGATGACCGTAATCGGACGCGCGTATCGGTCCCCGTCCGAATTCAAACGTTCGATCAGCAGATACAACTCCTTCAGGTCGTCATAACTGCCGGTATGATGAAACGGATAGACGATCACCGGATGAATCTTGCCGGCTGGAGCGGGGCTATTTTTTCTGGCGGATGGCGGGCTGTTTTTTTTACCGGGCGTTGCAGCTTTTTTTTTCATGCGGATGAAGCTTCTTTTTATCCATTAATCGGACGGACTGGCGCATGCAGGTCATCAGGGACGACGGCTTTGAACAAGACAAGCCGGTTTTAATTCTTTGCGGACAAAACAGGAAGATTTGACACGCAAAGGATGGAATGACTTTGTTTGGAACGTTTTGATATTGCAAAACTTCTTTTTCTTTTCAATTCCCGACTAGCTTTCCTGAACATTTGAAACTGATCCGTTGAACGATGCAATGCGCAGGGGGGAACATCACATTTCCGAAACGGAAACATGACATTTAGAACCGTGAACTTAAAAAACGGGAAATCATTGGGAATACGGGACATTTTGGATGAGAAAAGCCGAGGGACAGGAGAGAATCATAAGGTGAACCACCTTGACCCTGAGCACGTTGAGCTGATACTAATAAACACCTCATTAAAGGAAGAATGTCACTCAGGGTTGTAAATGTTAACCGACGTACTCTGCCACTGCGGTCACCCTGAATTTTTCCTGCCTTATATCCATCACTACCGGAAAGGAAGTTCATGTTATTGCTTAAAAATAAATCAAGTTCGTTCGTGGCGCTGACAGCCCTGCTTGGGCTCGTCAGCTTTCACGCGATTTCGCAGACAGTCATACCGGATGGAAACGCTCTTGCCACAAGCGCTGCCGACACGAGCAAGCCGGGATTCATCTGGCGGATTCACCAGACGACCGCCGGATATCCAACGACCATCGCCCGGGCGGAATCGCAACTGGCGGGTTTCCTGGGGGTTAATGTCGCGGACACCACTGTGCAGGGGCCTGCAACCGATGTTGCCACGGCTCCGGTTCCTGGCACGGCTCCGATCGAATTCCTCATCCCGACCGTCATTAATGTGGATCAGGGCGGGGGAAGCAGCGGGAATTTTACCCCTGACGAACAAATGCCCGGAGTCGGAGCCAGCGGGACCGACAACATTGCGGTGGAAGTCCTCACTTGGCTGGAACTGCCCGTGGGAGAAGTGATCATGGGCGTGAACAGCGATGATGGTTTTCGAGTGACCATCGGAGGGGCCAATCCCAAGGACCTGTTCGCCACGAAGGTGGGCGAATTCGATGCCGGACGTGGCGCAGGAGATTCGATCTTTCGTTTCAACATCAGCAAGGCCGGTCTCTACGCCGCCCGGCTTTTGTATTTTGAAGGTGGAGGTGATGCGCGTGTGGAATGGTTCACCCAGACTGCGGACGGCACGAAGATTTTGATCAACGACCCGACTGGTGGGGTCAAAGCCTATCGGGCGATCACTGGTGGGGCTGCGAATGCCTCACTGAGCAAAGTCAGCCCCGGTATCAACCAGACGGGGCTTGCTCCCAATGCTTCACTCGACCTCGAATTGACGGAAGGAGCGACCTCCATTGATGCATCTTCGGTGAAGATTTCGATTGATGGAACCGAAGTAGCGGCCAACACCACAAAAGCCGGAAAAGTGATCACCTCGAAGTTTTCACCCGCAGCCCTTTACCTTCCCGGTTCTACGCACACCATCCTGTATGCTTACGTTGAGGCCGGTGCGCCGAAGAGTGTCACCTACAATTTCACCGTGGCCAGTTACGGCACGTTAAAAACCAGTGACAAGGTCAACGCCGACACAAGCAAACCAGGTTTTCTCTGGAATGTGTTTGCAAACGGAGGCGTTACAACGACCAGCAACCAGCGCGCCGAAGATGCCCTGGCCGGTTTGTTGAAAGATCTGGATGGAAATCTGCTCCCCAACAATGCCGATCCTGCCGCCAAAGGAGTGGCGCTGAGTGTAGCAGCCGCAGCAAATCCCGCGAACGCCCCGTTGCGCTTCGAAATCCCCGGAGTCATCAATCTGACACAGGACGCAGCGGATGAGGCCGACAACAAGAACGGAAATTTCATTCCTGACTTGCAGATGCCCGGCATTCCCGCGACCGACGGAACCGAAGGGATAGCCGCCGAAATCGTCACCTATGTCGAGCTGCCGGCCGGAGTCATCACCATGGGTGTGAACAGTGACGACGGTTTCAGGACCACCGGAGGAAATCCCCTGGATATATTCCAGGCCATTCAACTTGGTGAGTTTGATGGGGCGCGCGGGGCTGTTGATACGATCTTCAGCATCGTGGTCGAGGAGCCTGGCGTTTATGCCTTCCGCACCATCTGGGAAGAAGGAACTGGCGGCGCAAACATTGAATGGTTCACAGTCAAGGCTGACGGAACCAAGGTTTTGATCAACGACATCGCCAACGGCGGATTTAAAGCCTATCGTGCTCTTGCCGGAGGAACCAATCCTTACTTCAAATCGGTCAATCCGATCCCGGTCCTCCGTCAGGTGAACCAGCCTAGCACTCAAATCACCCTTGTGCTGGCCGACGGAAGCAATGCCGTGGATGACAACACCGTCACCCTTACCCTGGACGGCGCGGTCGTGGTCCCCGTCAAGTCACGTTCGGGAAGAAGCCTCACCGTCACTCATCAGCCGACTGTTTTGAGCACTCCCGGCGAAGTTCACACTGCGGTGGCGAGTTTCAAAACGGTGGGTGGAGCCTATACCAGGTCACAGGCCTGGAGCTTCATGAATCTGCGCAACATCGTTCTCCCGGCGCCGTTGGTCACGGAGAATTTTGATTCTTACACCGAGGGTGGCATTCCCACCGGATGGTTGGAAACCAACTTCACCACCACTGGTGAACCCGGACTTGACCTGGATAATTTGAATTCAGATTCCTACAAAGGCTGGGTCGTGGTCAGCGGTGAACGTCTGAACGGACTCAAGAGCCGGATCTTCAACGTCGCCCCCGGCCAGACTCTGAACGGCCAGGAAGTGACGCTGGAAACCTTGACCTCGGGAAATCTGTTGTATGCCGAGTCGGACGTCCGCGGCGGCAATCAGGTCCAGTTCATCAAATCCAATCCGTTCAACCTCTCGGCAATCACCAACGTGGTCTTCTCATTCGGCAGCTTGTATGAGCAGAACCAGGACAGCCTGGGTGCTGTTGAATATTCGATCAATGGCGGCAGCAGTTGGCTGCCTGTGGTCTATTTCCTCGACATCGCCAGTTCCGGTGGCGACATCAAACTCCGCTCCGACGGAACCGTTGACGCAGTCCTCACTCTCAATTCTCCCAATGCCGACACCGCCGCCTGGACTGAAAACGGCGTGGCAAAGGGCGACAACTATGGCGACGGCATCGCAGCCCCGATCACTTCCGCCCTTGATCGCTACATCGTCCCCCGGATCAATGACGATGCCACGATTGACAAGCGGTTGGAAGTCTTCCGCCTGCCGCAGGCAGGTTTGAAGGCCGATGTCCGGCTTCGTTTCGCCCAGCTTGGCACGGGAAGCTGGTATTTCGGAGTGGACAACCTGGCGTTCTACGACGTGGCACCGACGACGGTGGTGGCACCTGTTCAAGCGAGGTTCGAGGTTTCCACACGGCAGGACGGAAAGGTCCGTGTCGCCTGGACTGGAACGGGAACTTTGGAATGGTCTGACACTGTCCCTGGCGCATGGACAACCGCGCCGGATCAGAGCAATCCGCAACTGGTAATTCCGGGATCAGAAGCCAAATTCTATCGCATCCGCCAATAACTAAGCTGCGAACCGGGCGGAACCGCCCGAGACCATGGCCCTGGATGAATTCTCATCCGGGGCCTTTTTATTTTCGCCTTGGCCGGGTTTAACCACTCTCAAAAACCGGTCTCGGAGCGCCTCGCCTTGCTCAAAGTTTCTATCGCCATCATGGCCGCTCCGGTCCGGGTTTCCACACTGAGTTTCTCAAAGATATGGTTGAGATGAATCTTCACGGTCTTCTCGCTCATCCCGAGTATCGTGGCGACGTCGGCATTGGCTTTTCCTTGCGCCACCCATAAGAGAACATCCGCTTCACGCGGGGTCAGTCCGAGGGATTCCAATGGAGATGACGCACTGAAGTCGGGTGAAACGTCTGCTTCACGCAACGCCACATCCTGGGTCTGGCGCTGCCTTCGCAACCGGGTTTGAATCGCAGCCAGCAGGTCCTCCGCCTCCAATGGCTTGCACAAATAATCATCCGCTCCCAGGTTCATCCCGATCCTTTGATCCTGTCGCTCCGCCCTGGCTGTGAGGAAGATGAACGGAACGTCCAGCGTGGCTGGGTTTGATCTGAGGTTCCGCAGCACGCCGTGTCCATCCAGGTGCGGCATCGACACATCACAAACGATGAGGTCTGGTGTTTCCCGCAGGGCGATCTCGACTCCCGTCACGCCGTCCGACGCCCGCAGGACATCAAAACCTTCCATTTGAAGAATAATCCCAAGGTTTTCCCGCGTTTGATCGTCGTCTTCGATGATGAGTATTCTGGTCATGATGGCTGGGTTGAAGTGGTAACGGCTTCGCTGTTGAATTTCCTTCGGAACTCGGTTTCCCCAAAAAGGGGCAGGGTGACAAAAAATGTGGTGCCGGTGCCGGAACCACTTTCAAAGCGTATTGTTCCACAATGAAGATCCACACATCTTTTGACGATGACGAGCCCCAGGCCGCTCCCATGGGTTTGCGCCACGTTGCTTCCGCGGTAAAAAGCTGTGAACAACCGGCACTGGTCGGGTTCAGGAATTCCGCAGCCCGAATCGCGCACGATGAATTCAACATTGTTTCCGGTATCTCTTACCATCAATTCCACGGCCTTGTCCGAGGGCGAATATTTGAGTGCGTTGCTCAAAAGATTTCCGAGGATGTGTTGCAGCAAGCTCTCGTCTCCATAAGCGCTCTCTTTGCAATCGAAGAGCTGGAATTGGACCGCGCCCTCGCGGTTGGCGGCGGACTCAACTTCCACCACCACACGATGGCATATCCTGGCAAGGTCCAGCGGAGCAGGATTGCAGGCCATCCGCCCGGCATCAAATTTTCCTAGCAAAAGAACTTCCTCCACCAGGTCGTTCATGCGGTGAACCGATTTGCGGATCGCTCGGAGCTGCGCTTTTCGTTTGTCCGCTGGGAGCCGGTCGAGATAGCGATCCAGGATGTTGCTGGATGAAAGTATCACCTCCAGGGGTGTGCGAAATTCGTGGCTGACCATGGAAACAAAACTGCTCTTGAGCTGGTTGAGCTCTTTTTCCGCCTTTAAAGCCACGCGCAGATCCCACTCAGCCTGTTGACGTCCGTCCACCTCCGCACGTAAAGCCATGGTACGTTCCGCCACGCGTCTTTCGAGGTCCGAGTTCACGCTCCGCAGTTCCTCCTCGGCCCAGATCCTCACCAGTTTGTTCGCGCATAGGGAAGCCACGGCTTCCAGTGTTTTAAGGTGGTCACCGGTGAAAAAATTCTTTGAAGGATGCTCGGAATCGATGACTCCTATCACCCGGTCTCCGGCGATGATCGGAACGGCGATTTCCGAGAATCGCCTTTCATCATCCACAATATATCGTTCATCCAGGCTGGTGTCCGGGATGATCTCGGCCCGGCGGCATGCCGCAACACTTCCGACGATTCCTTTTCCCACGGGAATAGTGATCGGGTTGAGAATTTGGTGGCGCCCCGATGTCTTGGTGCCAAACGCCGCTTTTTGGACCAGAACGTTCCGCTCACGATCCAGAAGGTATATAACGCAATCAACGAATCCGAGCTGCGAAACGCAGTTGTCGATCAGATCCCAAAGGATCTCTTCCTCAGTGTTTTTCTCCAGCAGGGAAGTGGCGAAATAGTTCATGGTCCGGGTCACGGCCTCGGATCGTCGGGCGGATTCATCGGCCTGCACCCTTTCCGTCACGTCCCGGATGTTCATCACAATCCCTTCCACACCGGGGATCTGAAGACAGTTGGTCGCCACCGCCTCCACCACCCGGATGCCGCCGTCCGCAGAATAGACACGGTAGGAAAACAATCCTGATCGGAGTCCCGGTTCCTGTTGGAGGTCAATCTGAGTTTGAAGTATTTTTGGAAGATCTTCGGGATGCACGACCGAGCCGGGTCCGGTGTTAAAATGCGACACACCTTCCCGAGCACGTCCGAAGAGGCGTTCGGCGCCGGGGCTCAGGTATCTCACCTTTCCTTCCGAACCTAAAACGATGGTGCTGTCGAACGACTGTTCCATCAAAGTCCGGAACCGTTCTTCGGAGGAGCGGATGCGTTTCATGTGCCGGTGTTGCAGCAGTATCCATAGGCCGGCGAGGAGCAACAAAAGGCCGACGATCAGGATGCCCCGCAACATCTGTGGTTTTTCCCAGAACCTGGGGGCGGATGCAGGCCGGATGTCTCCGAGTTCCTGGACATGAACGGTGAATGAGTGGACCCGGTTTCCGAAACCTGCCTCGGGAATATTCAATCCCACCACCTCCAGATAGCCGGTGTCTCCCAGCCTCAGTTCCACCCGGTCGGGGTTTTCCAATTGCGCCGCGAAGAGATTGTTGCCGTCCTCCAGCACGAGGCGCTCGGTGAACACCGGTGTCTGTCTGGCGATTTCCCTGGCGGCGAGCCTTCCCCGGATACGAACCAGGCGGGCGCGATGTTTGCCGGTGATCAGTTCACCGACTGACGTCTGCACGGGAAGCTGCCTGACATTCCCGCCAACCCGGATGTATTCGGCATCGCGCAAAGCCAGCGTGGAATTGACGATGGTCGGTTCCGCAACCAGGTCGATGCGGTCCCCGGGGCGGAGCGGTTCGGGCGGAGTTCTTTGAATCTTTTCACCAGCGGTGTCCCCCTGCCTCATCGGCTTCAAAAGGGACACTGCGACCGACTGCCCGCCATCCTCCACGTAAAAATGGCCTTCAATGGAAACAAAACTGACGCTGCCTTGCGTTCTGATTCTGGCCCCTTTTTTCCCTATGGTGAAGATATTGGTCACGGAAACCACGGGCCCTCCAAAGAGATTGGATCTTCCGGGTGACAAAAATGTTATGAGATTTGTGCCTGAAGAATGAATGTTGAAATCCGTGGTGCGCCGTTCCTCATCAATAGCCGGCCAGCAGATGCCGCGGACCGAAACCTCTGCGTCGAGCCAGTCTTTGGGAAGCTTGAACCCTTTGTTGACCCGGACCAGGGCATGAAACCTCCGGTTGCCATCGACGATTTGGAGCCAGACGTTGCCCCACCCTGTCAGCAGATCGTGAATATATCCGCGGTGTTCCACAAATTCTCCAAATGACTTTTTAGGAGGGAGTCGGTTGGGGTCGATTTTCCAGGGTTCGGGCAGTTCGCCGGGCCCGAGCACGGAGAACTTTCTGGCCTGCAAATAGGGCGCGTAATCTCCAATGCCGACGTTTCCATCGGCCTCAATCCTGGTTCCAGGCGCAAAATTTGTGATTGGACCGGGATACGTCACAAGCAGGGCGTTGGTTCCCTCCTGCACAAAGACCCAGGGGTTATCTCGCATCGCGAAGGTGACATTGCCCTGCACCACCGCGCGGATGTTCGGTTGATTCAGGACATCGTTGGTCACCGACACCACCTGTTGCAGGTTGGTCAGGATCGAGGTTGCTGCGACCGCTCCCGGCGCCCGGAAGCAAAACATCGCGGCCAGCGCCATGAGAAGAACTTTGCATGCGGACCAGGCAGAATCTCTCACCTGAATCGTGCGATGATCTGCTGCCGCAAAAAACTTCATGTGCTTAAGATTGTCATCGCCGGATGATTTGAACATCGTCCGGGTTTCTTTCGTATAGGCCTATTGACCTATGTTCAAGGTTCAACTCTTTCACTAGAAGTTGCCCCTGCAATTTAAAACCGATCTCATCATGAAACTATTTCGACAACTCTTTTTCTTTGGCTTCCTCCTTCTCCTTGGCACAAAAGCCGGGGCTTTGGCACCAACTCGGCCCTGCGTCACCATTGAATGTCCTTCTGACATGGTCGTCGATTGTATCGGCTCAACTGGAGCGCCGGTAAAGTTTCGCATCCTTGCGGCCAACAGTTGCGGACGTGTGTTGAACGTGACCAGCAAACCGGCTTCCGACAGTTTGTTTCCCATCGGAACCACCGAGGTGACCTGTGTCGCCACGGACGATCAGGGAAACAGCGCACGCTGTTCGTTCAAGGTGACGGTGCAGGACAAAAGCGCGCCGCAGCTCGAACTCCCGTCCACCATCACGGTTCCTTGCACCAGCGAGGCCGGTGCCCGGGTGGAATTTGTGGTCTCCGCCTCTGACAATTGTGATTCCACGCCGGTCGTTCGCACCATCCCGCCTTCCGGCTCCATTTTTTCTGTTGGAACGAACCTGGTGCGGTGCGTGGCGATCGACGCGGCTGGAAACGAATCGTCCGGAAGTTTTGCCGTGGTGGTGACCGGTGCCTGTCTCATCGAATGCATTCAATTCAATTGCCCGACGAACATGACACTGACTCTTGAGCCGGACGAGTCTTCGGTGATCGTGAATTTTGAGGTTCTCGCAACCAATACTTGTTTGGGAGAGGCAATTCCAGTCCAGTCGTTTCCAGAATCGGGTTCTGCATTTCCCATGGGTGTTTCGGTAGTCGAATCGAGCTGGCTCAATCGTTCCGGCTCAAATCACTGTTCGTTCACCGTCACGATCCTGGACAAAACGCCTCCGCGACTCGCTCTTCCGCGGCCGTTCAAGGTTCCCTGCACAGGGCATGGGCTCACCGGCCAGGCCGGCGCTGTTGTGAAATTCCGGGTGTCGGCCTCGGACAACTCAGATCCTGCACCTCGAGTGGTTTGCAATCCACCATCCGGATCGTATTTTTCCGTGGGCAGCCACACGGTTCGTTGCACCGCTGTGGATGCTTCCGGCAATGAACGCACGGGAGAGTTCCAGCTGGAAGTCTATTCCAGCGCAAAATGTGAGGTCAGTGTGATTCCGAATCCAGCCGTTGTGCTGCCCGACAACTGGGGGTTTGAAAAGCGAATGACGAACTGGATCACCATCGATGGCGACGCCTTCGATTCCCAGCCGAACGAAGGCGACGTGGTTCCTGCGGAACGGGAAACTGCGCTACGAAAACAGATGGAGAAGGAAATCGGAGGGGACTACTGGCGCGGCGTGGATTACAGTGTCGGGCACAAGGGAAATTTCTGGGTCAGCACCGGCCACAGCGTTCAGAATCAACCAGGCCAACTTTTTGACGACCTGCCCATCGAACAACTGGTCGGAACCTTGCGCTCGAAGATTTTTGAAATATCCACGCCCTATATTTCATTCCTGCTCGGAGGCGGAAATGACATGGAAGATCTCAAGATTGAACTGCTGATCTCGATTCCCAATCCGGGCCCCAACGCCACCAACATCAAGATCGGCTCCACCACGTATACCTTGATTTACCCCGCGACCGGGAATGGCAGGGAATTGATGCGGCGCGTCATCCTGCCTGTGAAAGATTACATTGGCAGCAAGGCGGTTTTTCGAATCATCGACAAATCCGCCACCGGCCACCTCAACGTGGATGATTTCCGGTTCCACGATATTCATCCCAGCCAGGAAAACGTCAAGTTGGGCCAGCAGGAGTTCGCTTCGGTGGTTAATACGGACGGTTATTATTATGATTGGGATTCCCCGGTCTGGGGGTTCGCAGATTTGCACACCCATCCGATGAGCTACCTCGGGTTTGGTTTCAAGGTCATGCACGGAGAGCCGGACGGAAACATCGCCGAAGCCCTCGGGGATTGTAACTGCACGCATGGAGGGTTTGGGCTCGACAACACGTGCGGTGATTATGTCCGCGAGTTGGTGATCAAAATGACCGACAGCCATGGCATCGACCCGCACCGGGAAGGTTATCACGAAGACCAGTGGAAACGTTTCCGCAAATGGCCGGTGTTTTCCACCGTCACTCATCAACAGATGTGGCATCAATGGATCCGGCGCGCCTACGACGGAGGCCTCCGGGTCATGGTTGCGCTCTGTGTCAACAACCCGCTGCTCGCCACCGGAGTGAAGGGTGACGGACCCCGTCGCGACAAGGAGGTGGGCGACCTTCAGATCAAGGAGATGAAGGCGTTTGTTTCGCGGCATAACGATTTCATGGAAATCGCCTACGACCCGGTTCAACTGCGCGACATCGTCCGACGCAACAAGCTTGCGGTCGTTCTTGGCTCGGAGCTGGACGACATTGGAAACATCGGCCAGAACCCGTCGGTCCACGCTTCGGGAGATGAGGTCTCGCGAACCGTGGTGAAGAATGAGATACAACGGCTTTACGACCTGGGCCTTCGATACATTTTCCCCGTGCATCTTACCGACAACAAATTTGGCGGGACCGGCGTCGGAAGCGACATGTTGAACATCGCCAACAAATTCGTGAACAATGTAGCTTTCGACATCAAGGCGGCCTCGGCTACGGACAACATCAATGCAAAACTGGAGACGCTGGACTACACTCCGTATCTTGGTGCGGGAATTGCCGCGTTGACCATCGGACCTGCGCTGATTCCGGTGCTCGAAGGGGTTGTGCAGGCGGTGAGCCTTGATTTCGGTCCGATCCCGCCCGGTGCGACTTCACTGGCGGCGGCCTTCGTACCGATGGCGCTCATGAGTTTTGCCCCGGTTATCGCGATCGAATTGGCGGCCGATGGCATACCAAGCAACATATTCCCATTGTTCGGAAATTTTCCCACATACCCGGATTCCGACCATGGGCACAGAAACAGAAAAGGACTGACTCCTCTCGGTGAATTTGCGGTCAAGGAGATGATGCGCCGGGCGATGATCATCGACATGGACCACCTTTCACAGGAGGCGGTGGACCAGATTGTGGAGATCTCCAAAAAAATCCCGATGGGTTATCCGCTCAACTCCGGGCACAACAGCTTCCGCGAACTCAATGTGGAGCGCGGCGAAAACAACCGGTCTCCTGAACAGATGGAAACTCTACGCAAACTTGGCGGAGTGATGGGGGTCGGTTACGAGAATGCCGCGACCTATGCCGTGGCCGGCCAAGTGCCGTCTCCGAAAAACTTTTCGTCGCAGGTGAACAACGACTCCTCCGGGGCCTCAAAAACCTTCGCGCAGCTTTATCTTTACGCCCTGGAAAAACTGGATCGCCACGGGGTTGCTTTCGGTACTGACATCAACGGCCTCATCGTCGGGCCTGGCCCGCGCTTTGGTGGCCAGGGATCGTTTGGAATCCACAACGCGGCAAAACGTGACAACCAGATCAAAGCGCAGGAGAACGGTGTGCTGTATGAACCGAAACATGGCAAGCCCCTGACCACCGCAGCTTTTGCTGGAAACGCCATCGATCCAGATCGTGAGTTTGACGCCGCCCGTGGTTCGCTCGGCTATGCGTATAACAAGGATCAACGGGACTTTTTTGCGGCACTGCGAATTTTCTTCTGGCGCAAGGATTCAATGTCCAACAATCAGGACGCTGTTGAGGCCGAACTCAAACAGATCGAAAGCGGCTTGGTCGGAGCTTACGACGCCAGACGGGTGAAGGAGTATGCGTTTGGCCTGCTGAAAGGAATCAAAAACTGGGAGCCTGGGTCAGACGTCCTGAGCGGCGACACCGGCACCCGGGAGCAGCTTGGGAAAGCCATCTGTCGTCACAAACTGCTGGGTTCGGTGATACCGGACGACATCAAAAATGACGCTGATAAGTTGAAGCGTTTTAATCATCATCTAAAGGTATGGGACGCCTACCAAAAAATCTTTGGAGCGAATACGCCGATGAAGCGGTCGGAGACTTCGGGCAAACAATGGGATCTGAATTTTGAAGGTGTGGCGCATTACGGGCTGCTCCCCGATTTCATCCAAGATCTTCACAACGTGGGTGTGAATCATGACGATCTCTCACCGCTGTTCCAATCTGCCGAACATTTTGCGCAGATGTGGACCCGGTGCCTGCGTGTATCCCAGGGTTTTGTGCCGTCATTCGATCTCAGCCAGTTTTTCAGCTCGAGCGACCCCGGCTCGGGGAAGAAGATGTTGCATTTCAACTTCAACAAGGCGGGCGAGGAGTTTGAACTTGAAGAGTCCGATGATATTTCTCCTGAGGCACAGTGGCACCCGGTGCTGTCGCGATCCGAAGGCGATGATGGATTTGAAACACGCGTGGCGGTTCCCGTGGAAAATACGGCCAGGTATTATCGTTTGAAAAAGAAAAATTGAGACTGCGGAAAATTAAACCCGGCGCGCACAGAGTGGCGCGCCCCACCTCCAGGTTCATGGTTGAGGATGGATTCAGCCGTAGAAAAATATTTGCGAAATATTAAAAATTTCTGAAAGAAGACGTTTTTTGCAGGCGTATCTATCCCCATCACGTAAGTGATTTCGCTCCAAAAACGGAACGAAAAAAAACAAACAAAAAAGTTGATACCATGAAAAACTACATCGCAGCCCTCGTCGTTCTGACCACCGTCGCCCTGACCAGCAGCAGCTTCGCAGCGGAACCCGCACCCGCCAAGGAACGCAAGACCATCCAACAAAATTTGCTGGCCAAATATGATGCCAACAAGAATGGCGTATTGGACGCTGAAGAAAAAGAGACGATCAAGAAAGCGCGGGAAACCAGCCGCCAGGAATCGCTGCAACAGTTCGACAAAAACCAGGACGGTAAACTCGACAAGGCCGAACGTGCCGCCGCCCGCTCCGCAAAACGCAAAGTCAGCAAGAAGCAGGTTTGATTTCGCAGACGGGTTTCGCAAAAAGGCAGGCCGATCTTCGGCCTGCCTTTTTTATTGGTGCTAACATTCTTTCCCGGATGAACACCGGAAAAACCGAATCAGAGTCTGCCAACGAACGGTGGCCTGCATTTGGAGTATGATCGGGTGGAGCGCCGGGGATTTCGCTCCGACGCCCTCCCACACCACCGGACGTGCGGTTTTCCGCATCCGGCGGTTGAACGCAGCGGTCCTGTTACATGGCGAC
>Ga0163151_10005578_pt1 | contig 15962 bp, 17 predicted proteins | sample OliLakLV19MP5IB2_FD_145596 | JGI IMG/M metagenome (GOLD analysis project Ga0163151, IMG submission 145596) | Freshwater microbial mat bacterial communities from Lake Vanda, McMurdo Dry Valleys, Antarctica - Oligotrophic Lake LV.19.MP5.IB-2 | ecosystem: Environmental > Aquatic > Freshwater >...
CGCTGTCTCGGGTCTCGGCGGCGCCGCGCTCGGCGTCTGGGCCCTCGTGTCGTGGAGTCGATCGGAACGGGCGCTGCGGCTGCGCGAGCCCCTGCCGCCCCCCGCCGCCCTGCCGTGGGTTGTCGCCGGAGTCGTGGCAGTCGGGCTCTTTCTGGCCGGACTTGCGGCCTTCCGAGCCATCGAGCTGGTGTAACGATGGCACGGGCGGACTCATTACGCGCACCCGTCGACCGCACCAGCCTCTCGTGGCAGCGCGTTGCGGCGAACTCGGCTCTCGTTGCACTCGTGGCTGCGGCCACGGCGCTGCAGCTCGGTGAGCCGCTCGTCGGCATGATCGCCGCGGCGCTCGCGATGGTCGCGCTCGTCGTCGGCGCTACGACGCCGCGCGTACGCCGCTCAACCGTCGACCGTCGAGTACCGTGGCCGCTCATGGTGCGCACGCTGATCGTGCTGTTGACGAGTTCGGCCGTCGTCCTTGCGCTCGTTGTGGCTGTCGTGCTCGATGGCTCTTAGCCGCTACTAGGCGCGGGCGGCCTCCGCGAGCGCGGCCGCGATAGATGCCGTGTCGGATGCCGCCATGCCGACAGTCACGCGCACGTGCGGTTGCCCGACTCCGAGTTGAAAGGGCGCACCCGGCGCGACGCGGATTCCACTTGCCGCGAGCCGCACGATCGAGTTGCGCTCATCGTCAACAGCCAGCCACGCGTTAATCCCGTCGCTCAGCTCAACGTGCACACCCGCCGAGCGCATCGCGGCTGCAAACTCGGCCTGTCGTGCGGCGTATGTACTTCGAGCATCCTCAACATGACGAACCGATGCCTGGTCAGTGAGGAGGTCGAGCAGGATCGCTTGCACCATGCGGGAAGTCCATGCTGGCCCGAGCAGTCGGTGTGCAACGACCCGGTCGACAAGTTCACGAGCGCCGCCGAGCGCACCGATGCGCAGATCCGGGCCGTGTGACTTTGAGAAGCTCCGAACGTGGAGCACCCGCTTTGGCAACCACTCCGCGAGACTGACGGCCGGGGCCATCGTGATCGCCCACGAATGATCGTCTTCGATGACGAAGGCCTTCTCGGCACTCCGACTGCGCGAGAGCACGCGTGCGAGCTGCTCGGCCCGTTCGCGGGTCATCGAGATCCCCGTCGGGTTGTGCGCTCGAGGCTGCATCAGAATCACGCTTGGTCCGCTCGCCAGGGCGGCGGCAAACTCTTCTGGAACCATCCCTTGTTCGTCGAGGTCGACGCCAACCGGGTCGAGGCCGTAGTGCTCGAGCAGGTCCATAAACGGTGGGAAGGTCGGGTTCTCGACGATCACCCGGTCGCCGAAACGCACGAGCGTCGACAGCGCACGATCGATCGCATCGAGGGCACCGTTGGTGACCGTCAACGACTCCACCGCGACTGGCCAGGTTTCCCGGAGCAGGTCGTGCAACTCCGGAATGTCCGGCTTCTCGAGATAGCTCACCGTTTCTGCGCGGCGCCGCACACGCGACAGGGCTGGCCCGAGGTCGGGCAGCAACTGGGGGTCGGGAGTTCCTCGCGACAGGTCGAGCCGAGCGTCAACGGCACCATCGAGGCCTCGGTAGCGCTGCGGCAACCAATCCCGAGGTGCCGACCGCACGGTGCTCCCGGCTCGCCCACGACTCACGATCAGCCCGGCGACCGAGAGGGTCTGCCACGCGTGACTGACGGTGGCTGGACTCACGCCGAGATCCGCGGCGAGGGCGCGCACAGTCGGCAAGCGATCGCCGGGCACCAAATCGCCTGTCGTGATCAGACGTGATATAGCCGCCGCAATACCTCTCGGGGTCGCTTCCTCGATCGCTAGGGCTACCGACTTCATCTGAACCACCGTAGTTTTATTCCAACGTCACAGTGCGTAACGTTCGAGAAATGTTTAGGTCGAAGAATAACAAATACCAGCACCGAGGGAGAAGCACTATGTCAGTCATTCGCGCAGCACTCACCCAGACAACGTGGACCGGCGACAAAGAGTCCATGATCGCCAAGCACGAGCAGTTTGCTCGGGATGCCGCGGCTCAGGGTGCCCAAGTGATCTGCTTTCAGGAACTCTTCTACGGGCCATATTTCGGCATCATCGAGGATGCCAAGTATTACGACTACGCCGAGCCAGCCGACGGCCCAACGGTGGTGCGTTTTCAGCAATTGGCGAAGGAGCTGAAGCTCGTCATCGTGCTCCCAATTTACGAAGAGGACATGCCGGGGGTGTACTACAACACTGCTGTCGTGGTGGATGCTGACGGCTCGGTTCTCGGCAAGTACCGCAAGCACCACATCCCGAACCTCGACCGCTTCTGGGAGAAGTTCTACTTTCGGCCGGGCAATCTTGGCTACCCCGTTTTTGACACCGCCGTTGGCAAGATCGGCGTGTACATCTGCTACGACCGCCACTTCCCGGAGGGATGGCGTGAGCTTGGCTTGAACGGCGCGGAATTGGTCTTCAACCCGTCGGCGACCAAGCCGGGGCTGTCGAATCGACTCTGGGAACTTGAGCAGCCAGCCGCCGCGGCAGCCAACCAATACTTCATCGGCGCGAACAACCGCATCGGCACCGAGAGCGATGAGTTCGGCGACCTCGCAGTGACATTCTACGGAAGCTCCTACTTTGTCGACCCGCGCGGCAACTACGTCGGTGACATAGCGAGTCAAGATCAAAGTGAGATTGTCGTGCGAGACATCGACCTCGGCCTCATTCGTGAGGTGCGCAACTCGTGGCAGTTCTACCGTGACCGCCGCCCCGAGAGCTACACCGCTACGGTGGCACCATGACCACGACACTCATCACCGGCGGCACTGTTGTGAGTGCGACCGGATCCATGCTCGCCGATGTGCTCGTTGACGGCGAAACCATCGCGGCAGTGCTCGCACCGGGCTCCGTGCTCCTCGGCACCGACCTCGCTGCCTCTGTCGATACCGTCGTCCACGCGAGCGGCAAGTACGTCATTCCTGGCGGTGTGGATGCCCACACCCACATGGAATTGCCATTCGGTGGCACCGCCGCGTCCGACACCTTCGAAACCGGCACGCGCGCTGCTGCCTGGGGTGGAACCACCACGATCATCGACTTCGCGGTGCAGACCTACGGCCAGCGCGTCATGGACGGCTTGGCCGCATGGCACGAGAAGGCGAACGGCAACTGCGCAATCGACTACTCCTTCCACCAGATCATCGGCGAGGTCAACGATGATTCGCTCCAGGCGATGAGGGCCCTGCCCGGCGAGGGTATTTCTAGCTTCAAGCTGTTCATGGCCTACCCTGGCGTGTTCATGTCGGATGACGCGCAAGTGTTTAAGGCAATGCAGGTCTCGGCCGAGACCGGCATGATGACGATGATGCACGCCGAGAACGGTCCAGTCATTGACGTCATGGTCAAGCAACTGCTCGAGCAGCGCAAGACCGATCCGTACTATCACGGCGTTGCGCGCGCGTGGCAGATGGAAGAAGAAGCCACCCACCGCGCGATCATGATCGCCCACCTCACTGGCGCTCCTCTGTACGTCGTACACGTCAGTGCCAAACAGGCAGTTGAACAGCTTGCCGCCGCCCGCGATATCGGCCAGAACGTGTTCGGTGAGACGTGCCCGCAGTACCTCTACCTCTCGCTCGAGGAACAGCTCGGAGCGGTGAGCGAGGAGTATGGTGCCTTCGAAGGAGCCAAGTGGGTGTGCTCGACCCCGCTGCGGTCGCGCGCAGAAGGACATCAGGACCACATGTGGCAGAGCCTGCGCACCAACGACATCCAGATGGTCTCGACCGACCACTGCCCGTTCTGCATGAAGGGCCAGAAGGAGCTCGGTCTTGGCGACTTCTCGAAGATCCCGAACGGCATCGGCTCGGTAGAGCACCGCATGGACTTGCTCTATCAGGGCGTCGTCGACGGCCGACTCTCGCTCGAGCGTTGGGTTGAGATCACCTCGACCACGCCAGCGAGGATGTTCGGGCTGTACGGCAAGAAGGGGGTCATCGCACCGGGAGCCGATGCCGACATCGTCGTGTACGACCCCAACGGCCACACCTCGATCGGGTACGACGTTGACGCTAGCGGCAAGCCAACAGGCCGCACCCACCACATGAACATGGATCACTCAGCGTGGGAGGGCTTCGAGATCGACGGTCATGTCGATACCGTGCTTTCGCGCGGCAAAGTCCTCATCGACGGCAACCAGTACCTCGGCGCCAAGGGAGACGGCCAGTTTGTCAAGCGCGGCCTTTCGCAGTACCTCATCTGAGCAGTTAGGTCCTTCATGGAATTCGGAGCAGTCCTCCAAACCAATCCGCCGGCATCCCGCACGGTGCATCTCGCCAAGCTCGCAGAACAATACGGCTTCGAGTATGTGTGGACCTTCGACTCGCATCTGCTGTGGCAAGAGCCGTACGTGATCTACAGCAAGATCCTCGCCGAAACCCACCGCATTATCGTCGGCCCGATGGTGACGAATCCAGCCACTCGCGACTGGACCGTTACCGCGTCGACCTTCGCAACGCTCAACGAGCTGTATGGCAATCGCACCATCATTGGAATCGGCCGCGGTGACTCTGCCGTGCGGGTCACCAACGGTGCGCCAACCACGCTCAAGATCCTGCGCGATTCGATCCACGTGATTCGTGAGCTCGCAAACTCCCGCCCGGTCGAGTACAACGGCGCGCAGTTGCAGTTCCCGTGGTCGAAGGGTTCCAAGGTCGAGGTCTGGGTCGCGGCCTACGGGCCGCTCGCGCTCAAACTCACGGGTGAAGTCGGCGACGGATTCATCCTGCAGCTGGCCGACCTCGATATTGCAGCGTGGATGATCAAGACGGTTCGCGATGCCGCTGAGGCCGCGGGCCGCGACCCGATGTCGATCAAGTTCTGCGTTGCCGCGCCGATGTACGTCGGTGACAACATCGAGCACATGCGCAACCAGACCAGGTGGTTCGGCGGCATGGTCGGCAACCACGTTGCTGACATCGTTGCCAAACACGGTGAAAGTTCGGATGTTCCAAAAGCGCTCACCGACTACATCAAGTTGCGAGAGGGCTACGACTACAACTCGCACGGCAAAGCAAACAGCGAGCATGTCGACTTCGTGCCAGACGACATCGTTGACCGGTTCTGTGTGCTCGGAACTGCCGAGCAGCACATCGAGAAGCTCACCGCCCTCAAGGAACTCGGCGTCGACCAGTTCGCCGGCTACCTCCAGCACGACAACAAGGAAGAGACCCTCCGGGTCTACGGCGAGACTGTCATGCCAGCGCTCCGCGATCGAGTGACGGCAAAGGCCTAATGCGCAGGGGGGCCGCCGCCGGCTGGGGGATTCTCGGCGTGCTCGCGCTCCTGATTGTCTGGGAACTCTACAAGTACCTTGGACCAGCAGAAGGCTTCGTCGTCGGTGCTATCGACGGCGAGACCGGTTCCGGAGTGATGATCCTGCCGCGAACAAACGATCGGGCCATGCCACACGTTTGGGACATGGTCGCCAGACTCGGCCAATCCACGAGCGGTGGCAATACTCCTCCGCTCATCGTCCCCGTAGTGAACGCCGCCGCCACGACGCTCGGCATCGCGGCAGTCGGCTGGCTCATCGGTGTCACCGTTGGCGCGATACTCGGTCTCGTGATGCAGCGTTGGCGCCTGGCCGAGTGGGGACTGCTGCCGTGGATCGTCGTCAGTCAGACCGTGCCCCTCATCGCCTTCGCCCCAATCGTCAACAGCATTGGCACTCAGATCGACCGCGGGGGCACCCCATGGCCGCAGTGGCTTTCGGTCGCGGTCATCGCTTCCTACCTGGCGTTCTTCCCGGTTGCCGTCGGCGTCCTTCGCGGGCTCGACGCGCCGGATCGCATCCACCTCGACCTCATGCGCAGCTACGCTGCTGGCTATTGGCCGACGCTCACTCGATTGCGACTACCGGCAGCTGTGCCGCACCTTCTGCCAGCCCTCAGGCTCGCCGCCGCGAACGCAGTCGTCGGTGCAGTCGTTGCTGAGGTGTCAATCGGCATGAGAGGCGGCATCGGGCGGATGCTCATCCAGCTCGCAGGGCAAGGATCCAGCGATCCGGCTGCACCGTGGGGTCCGACGTTCGGCTCGATCGCGCTTGGCCTGGTTGCTGCAGGTTCTGTCGCGCTCATCGGATTCGGGCTCAAGAACTACCGCAGGGGAGAGGCAATCGTATGACGATCGATGCGAGGCTCGCGGTGAGGGCCGCCGGCGTTGGCAAGGTATTCCCGACCAAGGACGGCGAGGTTGTTGCGCTCACTGCAGTCGACCTCACGGTCGCCGCGGGTGAGTTCGTGGCACTCATCGGTCCTTCGGGTTGCGGCAAGTCGACTCTGCTGCGCCTGATCGCCGATCTCGACAGCGCCTCGAGCGGGACTTTGGAGATCTTCGGTAAGCCAGCGCAGCAGGCGCGTATCGATCAGGACTACGGAATCGCCTTCCAGCAGGCAGGCCTGCTTCCGTGGCGCACGGTGAAAGCCAATATTGAGCTGCCGCTCGAGTTGCACGGTGTTGCGCGAACTGAACGCTCGGTGCGCGTTGCCGAACTGGCCGAGCTTGTTGGCCTCACCGAGTTCATCGACCGCTACCCCGATCAACTCTCCGGAGGCATGCAACAGCGCGTCGCCATCGCTCGCGCACTCGCGACCCGGCCAAGCCTGCTCCTCATGGATGAGCCGTTTGGCGCGCTCGACGAGATGACGCGCGAGTATCTCCAGTCTGAGCTTGCGCGAATCGCCGCTGAGACTGAAGCCGCGGTTGTCTTTGTGACGCATTCGATTCCAGAAGCTGTCTTTCTGGCCGATCGCGTTGTCGTCATGAGTCCGAGACCCGGCCGCATTACCCAGATTCTGCCGATGGGGCTCTCTGGCATGACGGGGGATGCGCTCCGCGAATCGTCAGCCTATTTTGAGCGCGTTACGGCGGTGCGTGAGGCCCTGCACGGTGCACCAGTTGAACGGGCAAACGAACGATGACGGCCATCTCCACGGTTGTTGAGCGCCAGCTGCCGAGCTGGCTCAAGATCATCGCACCGATCACCGTCGGTCTGATGATGCTGTTGATTTGGTTTCTGGCGGTCGACGTTTTCGCGGTCGCGCCACGGGCCCTCCCGAGCCCGGTCGCCGTCGTAAGCGAGCTCGTACTGCGGTCAGACATCATTCTCGAAGACATGGGCGTGACGGCGACCAATGCGTTGATCGGGCTCGCGATCGGCTCAATTGCTGCGATCGCACTCGCCGCACTCGCTTCGAACCTTCGACCGATAGACGGCATGCTCGCCCCGCTCGTCGCCGCGCTCGCGGTCGTGCCAATCGTCGCGTTGACGCCGATCCTCAATACGATGTTCGGCGCATCCAGCCAGTTCGGCAGGCAGACCGTTGCGGCGATCGCCGCGTTCGTCCCGGTGTTCGTGAATGTACTGCGCGGTCTGCGCCAGACGCGACCGGTGCATCGTGACGTGCTGCGAGCATCCGCTGCAACCGGCTTGCAGACCTTCAGGTTGCTCACGATGCCGACCGCCCTGCCATATCTCATGACTGGCCTACGAATCGCGAGTTCGCTCGCCGTCATCGCTGCGCTCGTTGCTGAATACTTCGGTGGTCCGGCCGACGGAATCGGCACGGGCATCGCAACCTATGCGAAGTCGGGCAGAGCCGCCCTTGCGTTCGCCTACGTAGCTGGTGCAATCGCCATCGGTCTCGCCCTTTTCCTTGTCACCTCACTTCTTGAGCGAGCGGTGACAAGGCGAACGCCGGTCTGACCGGCACCACATCCGCACCATCCAACACGAAAGGAACAGCATGAGACACAGCACTAGACGCGGCTTAGCCGCCGTATCACTCGCGGCCGCTACCGCGATTGCGCTCGCGGCTTGCGCCGCACCGGTCGCCGAGACCGACACCTCTGGCGACTTCGAGCCGATCACGTCGGTCAAACTCCAGCTCCAGTGGTTGCCGCAAGCCCAGTTTGCTGGCTACTACGTAGCACTCGATCAAGGCTACTTCGAGGAAGAGGGTTTCGACAGCGTCGAGATCGTCCCCTCTGGTGGTGACATCGTTCCGCAAGACGCCCTTGTCGCGGGGGACGTTGACTTTGCGATCGCCTGGGTTCCGAAGGTGCTCGGCACCCTCGAGGCAACCGGTGCGGAACTCACCAACGTTGCGCAGGTGTACCAGAAGTCTGGCACCCTTCAGGTCTCGTTCGCCGGCACCGGTGTCGCTTCGGTCGCCGACTTCGAGGGCAAGCGCATCGGCTCTTGGGGCTTCGGCAACGAGTGGGAGATCTTCGCTGCCATGGCAGCGGACGGGCTGGATGCCTCGAGCGTTTCCATCACAACGCAGGACTTCAGCATGAACGCGCTGCTTGACGGAGACGTCGACGCCGCTCAGGCGATGACCTACAACGAGTGGGCGCAGATTCTCGAGGTGGTCAATCCGGCAACGGGTGAGCTCTACCAGCCGGAAGACTTCGATGTCGTCGCTTACGAAGACACCGATGGCGCCATGTTGCAGGATGCGATCTGGGCCGACACGGCTCGCCTCGACGACCCGGCATACGCCGACGCGACGGTGCGATTCCTGAAGGCGATCACGAAGGGCTGGCTCTTCGCTCGCGACAACCCGGACGAAGCTGCCGCGATCGTGTTCGACGCTGCAACCAACGCCGAGTTGGCCTTCCCGGTTGGCCCTGTGCACCAGTTGTGGCAGATGAACGAGGTCAACAAGCTCATCTGGGGTGGCGGCGACTTCGGCGTGGTCGATCAAGCCGCGTGGGACAAGACCGTCGCGGGCGCACTTGCCGCGATCAACCAGGACGGGCTCAACCTCATCACTGCGGAGCCGACGGCATCCGCCTTCTCGAACACCTATATCGAGCAGGCGCTCGCTGAGCTCGCCGAGGAGGGCGTCGACGTCAGTGGTTCGTATACACCGATTGATGTGACGCTCACCGAGGGTGGCCAGTAGCAGCACCCAGCAAGCAACGATGATAATTGGAGTGGGGTCGACTCAGGTCGGCCCCACTTCATCAGCAAAGGACACAACATGAACGACCAGCAGGCAGCCGCAACCCTGTCGGAAGGCCAGCTGGCCTACGACCTCGACCGCGCGCACGTGTTCCACTCATGGTCGGCTCAGGGCTCGCTCAACCCCTTTGTCATGGCTGGTGGCGCCGGCAGCACCGTCTGGGACTACGAAGGCAATCACTATCTCGACTTCTCGAGCCAGCTTGTCAACACCAACATGGGGCACCAGCATCCGGCCATTGTCGATGCCATCAAGACGCAGGCCGACCTGCTGACAACCGTCGCGCCGGCAACCGCGAACCTCGCGCGTGGCGAAGCGGCCAAACGAATCATCGCCAAAGCCGACTCGCATTTTGGCAAGGTCTTCTTCACCAACGGCGGTGCGGATGCCATCGAGAACGCCATTCGAATGGCTCGCATCACGACAGGGCGGGACAAAGTGCTCTCGACCTACCGCTCGTACCACGGAAACACCGGCGCTGCAATCGTCGCGACCGGGGACTGGCGCCGTATGCCAAACGAGTACGCTCGCGGGCACGTGCACTTCTTCGGGCCGTTCGCCTACCGTTCCGAATTTTGGTCGACGAGTCTCGAGCAGGAGAGTGAGCGAGCGCTGCACCACCTCGAGCGGGTCATCATCTCCGAGGGCCAGTCCTCGTTCGCCGCGATTCTGCTGGAAACGGTGCCCGGCACCGCTGGCGTGCTCGTTCCGCCGCCCGGCTACCTCGAGGGCGTACGCGCGTTATGCGATAAGTACGGCATCCTGCTGATCTTCGACGAGGTCATGTGCGGCTTCGGCCGCACCGGCCAGTGGTTTGCCTGGCAGGGTTTCGGTGCCACTCCAGACCTGGTCGCGTTCGCGAAGGGCGTCAACTCTGGCTACGTTCCTGCCGGTGGGGTGCTCATTTCCGAGTCCATTGCCAACGTTTTCGAGGATCAGGTTTTCCCTGGCGGTCTCACCTACTCCGGGCATCCGCTGGCAATGGCGGCGATTGTTGGCTCGATCGACGCGATGGAGTCAGAGCGCGTCATTGAGAACGCGCGCACGATCGGTGCGGAGCACTTGGGGCCGGGGCTTGCCGAACTTGCGGCGAAGCATCCGCTCATTGGAGAAGTTCGCGGGCTCGGCGTGTTCTGGGCACTCGACTTGGTGACTGATGCCGAGTCGCGACAAGCGGTATCAGGAGCGGTGATTCTTCAGCTGAAGAAGGAGCTCATGGCACGCGGGCTACTGCCGTTCTCTGCCGACAACCGCATTCACGTCGTACCGCCCTGCATCATCACGGTCGACGAGGTGGCTCGGGCGCTGACGATCTACGACGAGGCATTCACGGTCGTGGAGGCAACGCTCTAGCGTGTGACGCCGAGTCAGCCCTTGTTGCGCGGGTTCCGTGCGGCGAGAACCTCGCGCAGCGTCGGCAGCACTCGCTGATCCTTCGGACGGTTCGCCGCTTGCTTCGAGCGGATGATATCGGCGAGGGATGCGACCGCGATCTGCATCCCGGCGATATCGACGTTCATCGCATCGCGTCGCAAGTCGTCGAATCCTGTCGTCCCATCTGGCGCAAATGCGATGTCCAGGTGGCCGAACTTGGTGACAAGGTTCCAGACTGCCGATCCTGCCAATGACGCCGCGTTGTGCGAGAACGGCAGCCCTTCTGGAACGTCTCGCGCTGCGATCCTTGCTTCGAGCTCGGTCAGTGCCGCGGACAAGCGCGTGAGGTTTGCCTCTGTGTGTTCTGGCGTGACGTCAACGTCCTCGGTTGCAAACGGTGAGCCGTTAATGACGGCAGCCAGACCACCGATGAGCACGAAACGCACGCCGCGCCCGTGCAGCACCGCGAATATCCCCTCGAAGTTCTGCTCAGGCGGCATCGTTCACTCGGTCGTTTGTTCCGGCCTTTACGCCTGCTTGCTGAAGTGCGCGCAATTGAGTTGTCAGTCGCGCATGGCGACTCAATCGCTCTTGCACACTCAGCGGCAGGCGGCTGCTTGCTTGAATCCAATCGGAGTCGTCCCGCTCCACAAGCACGACATTGAGGTCGAGGTTCATGAGCCGCAGCATCCGGATGATGTCATCAAAGCTCGGGGACGTTACCCCCTTCTCGAGACGCGCGATTGCTGACTGGGTCGTGCCAGCGAGAGCGGCGAGATCAGCTTGCGTCAACCGTGAGCGCTTGCGGGCTTCGCGGATCAGGTCATTGCCTATACCTTTCATGGCCCTAGCATAGCGGGTCCGCTATATAGCGGAACCGCTATAATGGCAGTGGAGGGTAGAATCGAGCCTCATGCCGCGCAATCCAACGACCCCATACTCGGTAGCTGTCTTCGACCTCATACATCGCCCGGGCGAGATGCGCGAAAAGACCCTCGAGGTAACCGAATCGGGGGGCTACGGCAATGCCGTCATCGGCGTGAAACCGGGAACAGTTGTTCGCATCAACGCGCGATTGGAGTCCTTGCACGACGGCATTCTCGTCTCCGGCGATGTGGCGACGGTGGCCGAAGGGGAGTGCGTTCGCTGTCTTGTTGAGGTGATTGTGCCGGTCGAGGTCGAATTCCAAGAAGTTTTCGCGTATTCTGTCGACGAAGCTTTTGACTATACGGTTCATGACGACCACGTCGACCTTGAACCAATAGTTAGGGATGCGGTGGTGCTATCACTGCCGTTCCAGCCCGTCTGTCAGGAAGATTGTCTCGGCCTGTGCTCCCAATGTGGCGTGCGACTTCTCGACAGTCCCGGTCACGAACACGAGGCTCCTGTCGATCCCCGATGGGCGGCCCTTGCAGGGCTTGAAAGCCTGAACGACTCCCCAGAATCTGAAGAAAAGAGATAGATCATGGCAGTTCCGAAGCGCAAGATGTCGCGGGCGTCCACTCGCATGCGCCGTGCACAGTGGAAGGCAACCGCCCCCACTCTCGTCAAGACGATCGAGAACGGCAAGACCGTCTACAGTCTTCCGCACCGCGCGAAGGTCGTGGAGGATTCCGCTGGAACGGCCCTGTACATGGAGTACAAGGGCCGCAAGGTCGCAGACGTCTGACCTGTCGGCTCGCCCGCCGGGCGACGCTGACCGACACCGAACGCGCGACACGTTGAAGACTGCGCTTGGCGTAGAAATCTCGCCAGCTATTCTTGAGCTGGCTTTGACCCACCGCTCCTTCGCGTACGAGCACGGTGGCGTCAGTCACAACGAGCGCCTCGAGTTTCTGGGCGACTCGATTCTCGGTCAGGCAGTGACGGTGATGCTATACACCGAGCATCCGGACCTCGACGAAGGCGATCTCGCCAAGCGCCGTGCGAGCCTGGTTTCGACCGTCGCGCTTGCCGAGATCGCGAGATCGATTGAGCTCGGCCAACACGTGCGCCTCGGCCGCGGCGAGGAGCAGACCGGCGGGCGCGAAAAGTCGTCAATTCTTGCCGACAGCGTTGAAGCGATCATTGGTGCCGCGTACCTCGATCTCGGCGCGGATGAGGCCAGCGCACTCGTGCTGCGGCTCATCGCCCCGCTCCTGGCCGATCCCGAGCGGTTCGGCGCGGCAATGGATCCCAAAACCAGCCTCCAGGAACTGAGCGCCCGCTTGGGCAGTGGGCTGCCTCGCTATGAGATCGCGAACAGCGGACCAGACCACTCGAAACGTTTCGTCGCGAGTGTTGTCGTCGGCGACGAGACCGTCGCAACGGGAACCGGCACGAGTAAGAAGCACGCCGAGATGGCTGCCGCGCTCGAAGCCTGGACGATCCTCTCGGCCCGGTAACGCCGTGCCTGAGCTGCCAGAAGTCGAGGTTGTGCGGTCCGGACTCGCACCGGCTGTTGACGGCGCGCTCGTGGCATCCGTCACAATCTTCGACGAACGGTCGTTGCGTCGTCACCCTGGCCCGAGCGAAGACTTTCTCGATCGCCTGGTCGGGCGTCGGATGCTCGTGCCGCAGCGTCGCGGAAAGTTCATGTGGATCCCACTCGAGTCGGCGCAGAACCATGCGGAGGCGTTGGTCGTGCACCTCGGCATGAGCGGCCAGGTGCTGCTACGCGGCCCGCAGGCAGAGGACGTGCTCACGCGCGTGCGGCTCGACCTCGAGCATCCTCAGCACGGCGCAGTGCGACTCAACTTCGTCGATCAGCGCATCTTCGGCTCGATGGCGCTCGATGCGCTTGTGCCGACCCGGGATCGGCCGAGCGAGTTGGTGCCGACGCAGGTCAGTCACATCGCCCGGGACCCGCTCGATGTGCACTTCGACGAGGCGCTCTTCACCGCGAGGCTGGCGGGCAAGAAGACCACAATCAAGCGGGCGCTGCTCGACCAGACCCTCATAAGCGGCATCGGCAACATCTATGCGGACGAGGCGCTTTGGGCTGCGCGCATCCACTATGAGCAGCCGACGGCATCGCTGTCACGGCCTCGAGTGCGCGCGTTGCTCGCCGAAGTGCGCGCGGTGCTCACGAACGCGCTCGCCGAGGGCGGCACCAGCTTCGACAGCCAGTACCTCAACGTCAACGGGCAGTCCGGGTACTTCTCACATTCGCTCAACGCCTACGGTCAGCAAGGTAAACCGTGCGCGCGCTGCAACCGCCTGATCGTACGCGAGAAGTTCATGAATCGCGGCTCGCACTTCTGCCCGCGCTGCCAGCGCTTGCGCTTGCGCCTGCGCTTGCCCTGAGGGTCACAGCGCACGAGCCGAGGTGTCACAAATGGTCGCTCAGCAGCCGCCAAAGCAGCCATTTGTGACATCTCGCGCGGCCTGCGGGGTGCGACAGGGCGCCCCGGGAACTGCAGGATGCCCGGCCTGTTCACGCTAGGCGGGCAGTGTCACGGTGAAGACCGCTCCACTCGCCGGCGCGGCGTTCGCCACTGAGATCGTGCCCCCCAGCCGCTCAACCAGCCGGGCTGCGATCGACAGGCCAAGCCCGGTGCCAACCGGGCGGATGTCGCGGTACCGCGCCCGCAGCAGCCCGCGTTCGAAGGCGACCGCAAGATCCTCGTCTGACAGGCCAGGGCCGCCGTCGTGCACGCGAACGACTGCGCCAGCGCCATGCCCCAAGACTTCTGCGGATAGCTCAACAGTCGAGCCAGCCGGGGAGACGCGAAGCGCGTTCTCGATGAGCCCGTCGATCAGCTGCCTGATGCGGCGGGCGTCGGTCACCACGGATGCCGTGCCGCTCGCCGACACCGTCACGTCGATCGTCGAGGCGCGGCCGGCCCACGCCGTGGCTGCCTCGCCGAGAACCGCCCCGAGCTCGACGGGAGCCCGAGTGACGCTGAAGTCATCAGCTTCGAGCCGTGCGAGCTCGAGCAGGTCGGCCACGAAGCCGTCGAGCCGCTCGGTCTCAGCGATGAGTGTTTCGCCGATCCGACCCATCTCACTCGGTTCGATGAGCCCGTCGGCCATCGCTTCTCCGTAGCCGCGTACCGCCGTGAGCGGGGTGCGCAATTCGTGCGAGATCGACAGCAGAAACTCGCGCTGACGTCCCTCAGATGCGGTCAGCGCGGCGTCGAGCGCGGACAGCGCGGTCGCGAGATCCGCGATCTCCGTGGTCGGCGTGCGAGGCATTGGAACGCCGCGCTCGCCCGAGGCTAGCCTGCGCGCCGCGGCGGCAGTGTCGGTGAGCGGGCGCGACAGAAGGCGAGCCAGCAGAGTACCGCCGACAACGGCGACGAGCAATCCTAGAGCAAGCGCCACGAGGATGCGCCCGGTTACCGGCACCACGGCACGATCCACCGTCAAAAGAGGCAGGGCGAGCACAACTGCTGTGCCATCCTGCGTCGGACGCGCCTCGACCATCGCGAGGCCGCCGGTACCCTGCCTGGTCGTCGAGACGGCCGCGCCCGCCGCCAGACGGGTCAAGACGAGCTCATCCACGTACTGCGCAGCGGCACCACTGACCGTGCCATCCTTCACGAGGGCGACCTGCGTTCCTCCGAGCGCGAGGCTCGCTTTGTCGGCAAGCTCTGCCGCACTGGCGAGCCGGGGCAGTGTCGCAAGGATGTCCGCTTGGGCCGAGAGTTGTGTGCGCGCCTGGTCTCTCGTCGACGAGCGCACGAACTGCAACGAGAGCAGCCCGGTGATAATGACTGCGATCACCGCAACTGCGACCGTCACGAGGGTCACTCGCGCCCGTAGCGATCTCACGAGAAGGAGTACCCGATGCCGCGCACAGTGCGGATGGGGTTAGGCTCCCCGAGTTTGGCTCGAAGCTGAGCGATGTGAACGTCGACGGTGCGACCGAGACCGTAGTCGGCCTGGCCCCAGACGCTCGACAGCAACTGTTCGCGTGAGAAGACTTGGCCAGGCGATGACAGAAGCTTCGCGAGCAGGTCGAACTCGGTCGTGGTGAGGTTTACCTCAGCACCGCCGAAGTTCACGCGTCGCTGGCCGGCATCGAGCGTGACGCCGGCAACGGTGACCGGGACGGATGCCGCGGGTCCGGCCTGTCGACGAAGCATCCCCTTGATGCGTGCGACAAGTTCACGCGGCGAGAATGGTTTCGTCAGATAGTCGTCGGCGCCGAGTTCGAGCCCAAGCACACGGTCGACCTCCTCGTCGCGCGCGGTCACAAAGATGATCGGTGTCCAGTCGCCGGTCTGACGCAGCACCCGACAGATCTCGATGCCGTCCATCCCCGGCAGGCCGACATCGAGAACAACGGCAACCGGTCGAAGAGATCGGATGCTCGCAAGCCCGGCATGCCCGTCGCGCTCCACGTGAACCCCGAACCCGGCTTGGCTCAGGTACAGCCGCTCGACGTCGGCGATCGCGGGCTCGTCTTCGACGATCACCACAAGGCCGCGTCCGTCGGTCATGCACTCATTCAAGTGCATCGCGCGGCCCTGCGACTCACCGCTTACATCGCCCGAACATTGGCATGACAGTGCCCGAATCGGCGTGTTGGAGGGTTGGAGCACCAACCGAAAGGATTCACCATGAGACTTCATCTCATCGCAGCCA
>Ga0163151_10005579_pt1 | contig 15960 bp, 17 predicted proteins | sample OliLakLV19MP5IB2_FD_145596 | JGI IMG/M metagenome (GOLD analysis project Ga0163151, IMG submission 145596) | Freshwater microbial mat bacterial communities from Lake Vanda, McMurdo Dry Valleys, Antarctica - Oligotrophic Lake LV.19.MP5.IB-2 | ecosystem: Environmental > Aquatic > Freshwater >...
CCCATCGCCTCAACACGCGCCCGAGAAAATGTCTCGACTTTGCGACGCCCCTGGAAGTCTATACGCAACTGCGTCATCAACCACCCGTTGCACTTGGAACTTGAAACCGCCCATTCTTGATTCTCGATTGCGCACAACTCGCTCACTCGTCCTCCCACTGCATACCGGGATGTCCCTGGAGCCCGGGAGAGCATCTTCCGCCTCCCTATACCGTACTCTTCAAGGGAGTGGCCGAGGCTGGCCGTTCCAGCGCGCATTGAGCGACCACGTTTCGATAACGTTCCCTCAATGCTCCCTCCAAGCTCGCTCACTCATCCCTCTGGGATTGGCATCCGTCGTGGTCCAACTGTGCCCGTTGAGCGAGCACATTCCGATCGTGCATGCTCCGGGAGCACGGGACCACCTGGCCGCTTCCTTCCTCATCCTGCTATGATGCTGACCCCATGAGCACTCGTCCTGAATCAGGCCAGACCAATCTGGTTGCCATTGGAATCCTTGTCGGCGTTGTCATTACCGGCGTCTGGGTGTGGAAGCGTTTGTCGTTCGACTCCCAGGACTTTGTGATCGATCAAGCCATCCCCATGGCGTTCGTGGGGTTGGTGATCGCGGTAGGGCTGTTTCTGTTGGTACGGGCGATCAACCGACGCAGAGGGCAACGGCATGAACGTGCGAAGTTACTGGCGGCGTTCGAACGGGCCACGGTACAGGAGAAGAAGCTGGAAATCGCCTTTGCACTGATTGAAGTAAATGAGTACCGCGCCAAAGGCTTGGAATCCGTGACGCCCGCGTTACGAGACCTCTTTGCGACGACGCTGCAGCAGGCGCTGGGTGACAAGCAGCACCGGATTCGGGGGATGTCGGCCAGCTATCTTGGCGTCTTGAACGATGCGACGGTCGTTCCCTTACTGCTGAAGGCGATGGAAGACGACCACGCCTATGTCCGTTCCAGCGCGGCGTTGGGATTGGGCCGCTTGCGTGCGAGTGAGGCGAAGGAGAAACTGACGACTGCCATGAAGGAGGATTGGGATCAAACCGTCAGGAGTCGATCGAAGGAAGCGTTGGAGCGGATCAAGCAGTCATGAACACGTTCGAACGCGCGCGTCGTGCGAGAAAAACAGGACAAGTGTGGCGGGCTAAAGTGTTCGGAACTTCGAACCCAGAACCCCGAACCTTGAACTTCGGCCTTCAGCCTTCTGGTTGCGCCGCGTCGTGTCTCCATTCAATGCAGGCGATTTCCGGGGTGCAATTCCATCGCAGGGGAAGAAACGACCATCCGAGCCCGCGATTGATATATAGCCGGCGGCCAGGCTCTCCGTGATGACCCTCGATCCGGCCATTGCACCCTGCCGGAAGCCAGAACGTCGGCACACCAGGAATGCGCCATTGGCCGCCGTGGCTATGTCCGCAGAGAATCAGATCCACGGCATGGTGGTCTTCCAGTTGATCGAGGATATTCGGCGCATGGGCGAGCAAGATGGTGTAGCGGTCTTGTGCGGGCGTCGGCAGGCAGCTCAAGTCGGCTCGATGCAGCGAAGGGTCGTCGACGCCGACAATGGCGATCTCGCCACAGTCCGTGGACAGGAGGGCGGCCTGATTGATTAAGAGGGTGATCTTGTGGCGGTCGGCAAGTTCGCAATACTGATCGATCGGGACGCCGCTGTAGTGATCGTGGTTGCCCAAGGTGATGAAGACCGGCGCGATTTCGCGCAGGCCGGCGAGAAAGCGAAACAGATGCGGCAGCCCCTCCGGCACGTTCAGGAGATCGCCGGTGATGAAGATCCAGTCGGGGCGGAGTTCGCCGACGGTGGCGACGATGCGATCGTGCCGTGGTTGATACCGATCGAGATGCAGGTCGCTCAGATGCACGGCCCGCTTGCCGGCCAAGGGTCCATGCACATAGGTCAGTCGGGAAATCTCGTGTATGGAGAGTCCGATTTCCCAGCGTGGAACGAGACTGAAGATTCGATAGAGGGGTTCGCTCAGGCTGTATCCGATGAAGGAACGGGCGCGATCGGCCCAGGACGTTGTCCGTCGCGTCATCCCATCACCCGATCCAGCTCGATACGATCGGAAGGGGTCACGCGATAGCCTCGCTCATAGAGATCGCTCATGCCCTGCATCAAGGCGTCCATGTTGCGTTTGTGGCGCCAGCTGTCGAACCGTTCAGTGAGCGCCGAGACCTGCTGCGGGGTCGGCTCTCCACTATAGTCAGAAAGAGAGAGGGAGTGGAACAAGTCTTGAAGTTCAGAGGGACTGTAGATCGTGTCGTCATCCCGGTCGGCGACCAGGGCAAATTCATAGAAGGTCAGACTGACGGAGAGTATCGCCTGTGTCCTGGCGAGATCGTTTCGCGCATCGTCCATTCCGCCGGGGTAGCGGCGCAGACAATCCATGTCGGATTGGGACGAAGGCGTGGGGCTCCAGCCGATTCCCTGCACGGTCGGGGGCGGGGTTTTCTCCGCTTGATAAAACCATGAGACGCAGATGTTTGCTTGCGCAAAGGCCTGTTTGTCTTTATGGATCTGCCTGCCGATATGTTGGGTGAATAGTTGAAAAATCGCAGGCTCTTTCCCGGACGAATCTCCCGGGAATGGTAGGCACAGAATGGCCACGCATACCCCTGCCGCGAACAGGCGGGCGTGAGACCATTGAGCGATCACTAGGCGAGACAACATAGGAAAAGTATACCATGCGAGTCGTCTTACTCCGTATCGAGATCGAGAAAATGGCGAGGGCGATCACGTATGCATGGAAGGGGTGTCCGGCATCATGACCATGCCGTTTTTGACAGCGACAGTGCCGGGCATTGGCGGACAGATTCGGACTGTTCCGGAAGACTTCCAGGTCGAGGAACATCCTTTATATCTCCCCTGTGGAGAGGGCGAGCATCTCTACGTCAAAATCAGAAAGCGCCTGCTCTCGACTCCGGATCTTATTCTGCGATTGTCCTCGGTCTTGGGGATGAAAGCGCAAGCGATCGGTGTGGCGGGCCTCAAGGACGCCAGGGCCGTGACCACGCAGATGGTCTCGCTTCTTGGCATCATGCCTGAACGGCTGGATCGACTGAAATTGGACGAGCAGCTCTTGTCCGTGGAGGTGTTGGGACGGCATCGGAATCGTTTGCGTCCGGGGCATCATGCGGGCAATCGCTTTCGGTTGGTACTCAGAGAGGTCGCTTCGCATGCCCGCGAGACGGTGCCCCTGGTCATGGACATGCTGGCGCGGCGAGGCGTGCCGAACTATTTCGGCCCGCAGCGGCAAGGACGGAGCGGACAGAATTACCAGACCGGAGCTGAACTCCTGCTGGACCCTGCTCGCCGAAAGAGGCTGAGCCGGTCCAAGCGCATGTGGTACCTCAATGCCTATCAGTCGCATTTCTTTAACGACATGTTGGCCAGACGACTGGATCGATTCGATCGTATCTTGGTTGGGGACTGGGCGATGAAAATGGAGAACGGCGCCTGTTTTCTGGTCGAAGATGCTGAGAAAGAACAGCCACGGGCCGACCGGTTCGAGATCAGCCCCACCGGCATCCTGTTCGGATCTCGCGTGTCGTGGGCCGGCGGAGAACCGGGCGAGATCGAACGGGCTGTGGTCGCTGAGGGCGGGGCTACGCCGGAGGGCCTCACCGAAGCTGCGAAGGACTGCGGGTTCCGCGGCGAGAGGCGGTCGTTTCGAATCCCTCTTACCGATTTGGAATGGGCCATGGAGGGTTCGGTGCTCACCCTATCCTTTTCCCTTCCCCCCGGCGCCTATGCGACCAGTGTGCTGCGCGAACTCATGAAGACCGAGTAGCAGGCTGCTGAACATGGCTACGTTTCACCCGCCCAACCCCGGCGCGTCGAGACGCGCCCTTTCCCAAGCTTCGTTTTCTGCTCGTGAAAATCCTCAACGTAGCCAAGAGGCTACGCCTCCGGTTTTCACTCGCCTGCGGCCTTGCCTGGGAAGAGGCGCGCGGTGAGTGCGCTTGGGCTGGGTGGGTGAGAAGGGTGAGCATTTTGAGCAGCCTGTGGGAGGATCACCCCAACCACCTTTGAGAGGAACTGGAAGCGAGCCGCTACGCGTGAGAGGACGCAAGGCTTCGGCGAAAAGTCAGAATCTGATCCACCGCTGTCGGAACTGGGTGGTAGAATCTGTGTGGAGCCTTTCCAGAGAGCGGGAATCAGACTCATGACACATGACCAAGAAACAGTCCTGCTTCAAGGCCATATCATCGATTCGTTGATCCTGGCGAAAGTTCTGGACACGATTCTGATGATGGGTGGAACATTCGACATTCAAGACCTGCAGGTCGGCAAGACCCGCGAGGAGCCATCGCGCGCCAGAATCGTCGTGCAGGCCGCTTCTGCGAAACTGCTCAGCGAAATTCTCCATGCCATTCAACCCCACGGCGCGTCGGTCGAGAATGAACGGGATTGCCGGCTGAGTGCGGCGCCGGCGGATGGCATCTTTCCCGACGAGTTCTATGCCACGACTCATTTACCCACTCAGGTGCGAGTGCGTGACCAGTGGGTGGAGGTCGAGGGCATCGAGATGGATCTGGGCATTCGTGTGGACGCTAGTCGCCTGACTGCAAAGACAATTCCGATGGGAGAGGTGAAACAAGGAGATCAGATTGTGATTGGTCGTGATGGCGTGCGGGTCATTCCGCTCCAACGGCCTCGTGACCGCGATGTGTTCAGCTTTATGGAGTCGCAGGTGTCGTCTGAGCGTCCCCATGGGCGTGTCATCAGCGATATCGCCAAGCGACTCGTGCAATTGCGAACGGGATTCCGGGAGGGAAAAGCTGGCAGCAAGGTGCTGCTGGCTGGCGGCCCGGCGATTGTCCACGCGGGAGGGCGTGAAGCGCTGGCATGGCTCATCGACGAAGGATTCATCCATGTGTTGTTTTGTGGGAACGCATTGCCGGCTCATGATATGGAGGTCGACCTCTACGGCACGTCCCTTGGCTATGGGCATGCGGCTGGTCGCGTCGTGCCCCATGGGCACGAGCACCATCTGCGAACGATTAATCGGATCAGGTCCATCGGCAGTATCGAGACGGCGGTTAAGTCGGGGGTCATCAAGACCGGAATCATGGCGGCCTGCGTCAGGCGGGGTGTCCACGTCGTCATGGCCGGCACAATCCGCGATGACGGCCCATTGCCCGGCGTGATCACAGATTCATTGAAAGCCCAGGCTGCCATGCGCGCGGCAATCCCCGGTATTGGCATGGCGTTGCTCGTCGCCTCGACGCTGCACGCGGTGGCGACAGGCAATTTGTTGCCTGCAACGATTCCATCCGTGTGTGTCGACGTCAATCCGGCTGTCCCGACGAAACTCGCCGATCGAGGAAGTTTTCAGGCTGTCGGGCTGGTCATGGACGCGGCGTCGTTTCTATGCGAGCTCGCCCGCGAGCTGGGAGCCCGTCTGTGATGTCAGAATATTCATCAGGGCGGTTCTCGTCGTTCGTGAAAGGTGAAACGTAAAAGGTGAAACGTCTGAATGAACCCGGAGACGAACGACGCTTCACGAGATACGCTTCACCTGTATCGATTACGCCGCTGAGAGTGAGGCCATGAGTCGCCTGCTCGTCTGCCCGCCCGACTACTTCAGTATCGACTACGAGATTAATCCCTGGATGCGCCGTTCAAACGCCGTCAACTCAGAAGAGGCCGTCCGTCAGTGGCATCACCTTATGCATGTGCTGGAACAGGATGTGGGTGCGGTTCTTGAGCGAATGAAGCCGGTGCCTGGGCTGCCAGACCTCGTGTTTACGGCGAATGCCGGTATCGTCGTTGGAAGTAAGGCGGTGCCGAGCCGTTTTCGCTTTCCTGAGCGGCAAAAGGAAGAGACGTACTTTGAAGACTGGTTTCGTGGGCATGGCTATGAAGTCGTCACGCTGGAGCCGGACCGCTTTTTCGAGGGGGCCGGGGACCTCCTGGGATTTCCCGACACTTGGTTCGGTGGCTATCGGCAACGATCGGATATCCGCGTGTTCCCGACGCTCAGCGACTGGTTTCACCGGGAGATCATTCCACTCGAACTGGTCGACAACCGGTTCTATCACCTCGATACCTGCTTGTGTCCCTTGAGCGGCGGTGATCTCCTCTATTTCCCCCCCGCCTTCGATCACTATGGGCAAGAGGTACTTGCAGAACGGATCGCTTCTTCCAGACGTCTCGTGGTCCCGGAAGCTGAGGCGCTCAGGTTTGCCTGCAACGCCGTCTGTGTCGGGAAACACGTCGTGTTGCCTGCAGGCTGTCCGGAGACAGAGTCTCTCTTGACCTCACGCGGCTACCTCCCCCATCCAGTCTCACTCGATGAATTCATGAAATCGGGCGGCTCGGCGAAGTGTCTGACGCTGGCCCTCGACTAAATAACGTCAACGCTCAACAGCCACAAAAGTCTTCACGTCTAAAAGTCTGGGGAGGACTTGATGACGCTTGACCTGTCGACCTTCTGACTCGACTTCAGGGTTTTTTCCGAAAGAAGAACGAGCCATATAACCCGGCAATGGCGATGGTCACGAGTTCGATCGTCAACAGCAGTCGGCTTACGACGGCATCGAGTGTCGGTGGGGACATGATGTAATGCAGGCCGAGAAATTCGGGATCCTGTGACGGTGGGGTTTCCCAGGGTGGGAAGAGGATTGCGAGGGACAGCATGGCCACCATGCCATACAGAAATTTAACGTTGAGCTGCCCCGGCCTTGCAGTCGCAGTTGGTGGTGATGGTTTCGGTGGCGGAGACACGTCAAGGTGGTCTGCATGAAGCCGCTGGCCGCACTGCGAGCAGTAGCGGCTAATCTCCGGGAGTTCTCGTCGACAGGATGGGCAGATTTTCATAGGCAGTTTCGTGTGTAGGCTACACGGAACCGCGTCGGTTTGCTAGATGTAAGCGGGAGTGGGGAGCCTGTCGATCAAAAGTTGTAGCTCAAGCCAAAGGCTACATGAAACATGTTGTACGTACTGTTGAATCCGAACAGGTTAAAGTTGCCCGAAGGGGTTTCTTGAAAATGAAATCGAACGTGATTGTACTTGCCCTCGGCGAAAACTGTGAAATGTCTGGTGATGTAATATCGGAGGCCTGCTTGGGCATTTAGCCCGAATGCCGTATCAGATTGGGTGTTGTCAGAGGTCAGCGAAGGATCTTTTATGCGGGCGAAGAAAATTCCAGGACCCACGGCTATATAGGGTTGCAGCCTGGTCTTATGGTAACGGAGTGTAAGATTGAATGGCGCTAGGGTGAGCACGCGGAGATTTACGCCTGGAAAATTGAGAGAGTCAACTGGGCCTGATGGTCCACTAAAAATGATGGCCTGTTGCTTAATATGCGGTGTCGTGTTGTACGCTTCCGCCTCTAACCCAAGCCACGGAACGGATTGGAAGTAATGGCCTAACTTCGCTCCGTAGAGGCCTGATGTTTTTAAAGACTGGTCAGAAATCGTCGATCCTGGGATAAAGCTTTCTCCGGTCAGGTCATTGCCCGTTAGGCCGTTGCCTATAGATGGCAGGGTCATTCCGAACTGCCCTGCCACGTACGTTTCTGCATACGCGTGAGGCGAAAAAAGAACAACCGGCGTCAGCAGCGCCAGGAGACTCAGCATTAGGAAACGCTGTGCCATGTGTGTGACGTTCATAGCGATTACCTCGTGTTCCGTGATGATATCTCGGTTTGGCCTAATCGTCAGCTACGTCCGGACAAAGGAAATTGTGAATTCAAACATAGACGGAGCAAGGCATGTGCCACTCCATTGCTCCTTCTTCCGGCCCTGTTCGGCAGAGCAGCGGAGCGGGCCGACTTGACAAATTTCAAAGACCGTCTCTCCTTCATTGACAGGTGAAAGACCCACTTTCTATAATCCGCGGAGCACACAGCGTGATTGCGGTCACTCCTTCCGGTACTAACACTGTTCAACCATGCCATCCATCCATCGCATAGGAGTCATCGGAGCCGGTGCGTGGGGCACTGCCTTGGCCAAACATCTCACGGAGAAAGGTCTCAGAACTCTGCTCTGGGCCTATGAACGAGAGGTCGTGGATGCCATCAATGGGACGCACGAGAATCCGGTCTTTCTGCCGGGCGTGGCGCTCCCCCCCTCGCTGGTCGCCACCGGGTCGTTGATCGACCTTACCGAGCAGAGCGAGGGATTGCTCTTTGTGGTGCCGTCCCACCTGGCACGGTCTGTGTTGCGTGAGCTGGTCCGGTCTCTTTCCACCCCGATCCCGTTCATCAGCGCGACGAAGGGCGTTGAAGAAGATACCTTGCATTTGATGACGCAGGTCATGACCGACATCCTTCCTCCTTCCATGCACCAGGACCTCATGGTCTTGTCCGGTCCGAGCTTCGCAGCAGAAGTCAGCGCAGGGCAGCCGGCGGTGCTCTGTTTAGCGGGGAGCAACGAGGAACTGGTCAAGACCTTTCAGACTGCGTTGATGACACCGGCCTTTCGCGTATATGCCGACAGCGACGTGGTGGGGGTCCAACTCGGCGGCGCGATCAAAAATGTGATGGCGCTCGCAGCCGGCGTGGTGGATGGATTGGGTCTCGGTCAGAATGCGCGGGCCGCGTTGATTACGAGAGGATTAGCTGAAATGGTGCGGTTAGGCGTCGCCATGGGCGCGGATCCACGCACGTTCTACGGACTGTCCGGCGTCGGCGACTTGGTGTTGACCTGCACCGGAGCCTTGAGTCGAAATCGCACGGTGGGTGTTCGATTAGGGAAAGGCGAGCAGCTGGAGACGATTCTCGGGAGTATGCAGGCCGTGGCCGAAGGTGTGAGGACGGCGAAGGCGGCTTTCGGACTCGCGCGACGTCATCGTGTCGACATGCCGATCGTGCAAGAGATCAACGCGGTGTTATTCGAAGGGAAGTCGTGCCGCAAAGCCGTGACCGATCTGATGGAGCGCGTCGCCAAACCGGAGAAAGGGCAGCCATGAATCCTGAGGCACTTGAACGACTGCTGACCGAGGTGCAAGCGGGTACCCTGCCTGTGAAGGCGGCGATCGGGCAGCTTCGCACCTTGCCCTATGAAGATCTTGGATTTGCGTCGGTCGATCACCACCGGTCATTACGGCAAGGGTTTCCTGAAGTTATTTTGTGCGAGGGGAAGACGTTGGCCCAGATCCGCGCCATTGCGAAATCGTTGTTGACACATCATCGCCCGTTGTTGGCCACGCGCGCGACTCGCCAGGTGGCGACCCTCATCAAGCGGCTCGATCGTCGAGCGGTCTATCATGCCGAGGCGCGCATCGTATCGATCCGTGATCCCAAGCGGGTGTTGCAAGGACATATCTTGGTGATTACGGCCGGCACGTCTGACATTCCTGTCGCAGAAGAGGCGCGTGTGACGGCGGAGGTGATGGGGAGTCGGGTTAAGACGCTCTATGACGTGGGCGTGGCCGGGATTCATCGATTGCTGGAGCGTCAGAGTCTGCTGATGCAAGCCAGGGTGGTCGTGGTGGTGGCAGGGATGGACGGGGTCTTACCGAGCGTGGTCGGTGGGTTGGTTCCCTGTCCGGTCGTGGCCGTGCCGACGAGCCGGGGCTACGGTGCGAGTTTCGGCGGACTCGCTGCGTTGTTGACGATGCTGAACTCCTGTGCGGCGGGGGTCGGGGTGATGAACATCGACAACGGCTTCGGGGCCGGCTGTCTTGCCCACCGGATCAATGTGATGGAGCAGGCGTGAAATGTGAGACGTGAAAAGTGAAATGATAAGAGATGAGTTCTTGATGAGCACCTCTCACGTGTAACGTTTCATATTTTACGGCTTGTTACTTCACGTCTATCGTTCCGCGTCTCGGCCAGGACACCATCTTCGTTCTAGGGCCTTTCTCGCCGTTTGCCAGCAACTTCGCTCGCACTTCGAAATGGTAGAGCCCTGCTTCCGATTCGACCTTCTTCTGGTCCAGCCCGTCCCACGTCAGCGTGACAGAGATTTCTGGAGGGGCGCCGCCGTCGGTCGAGGCGGCGTGCGGCTCCAGTGCGGTACGCGTGGTCAGAAAGCGAAGCGAGTTTTTCGACGGCGATGTGATGAATGAGGAGACTTCCAGCAGTGTGGCGTCGTCTAACTCCTTGGGCAGCCGGACTAAGACAGAAAACTGCAATGAGCTGGATGAAATGATGTAGGGGTTGGGGGAGACCTCCAGATTGAGAATCTTGAGCGCGGGATCGTGGCGTGGGGTTTGCGGGGGTTTCGATTTTGCTGAGGCGACAAGCGGGGCCCAGAGCAACAGTGCAGCGCAGAGGAGGACACAGACACCTCGACCACCCCACGATTCGAATAATCCTGCACGAGGTGTGATCGAAAGTCTGCAGATCGTCATGGGAGATAGACGCGTCATCGGCCTCTTGTGACGAAACGCCCAGTCGCGAGACGAGTTTCGTGGGGGTATCCCCCTGTTGGTAGCTGTCAACATATTCACACGCGCAAGGTCCATGAACTCGTCTGCTGCCATCGCGGATTTATTGCGACTGTTTCTTCGTCGTTCGTTGTTGGCGACGCGTCGTTCGGAAGTGAGTTGCTGGTTTCTCGTTCAAGGTTGTAGGTTGTCGGGGGCCATTCACTGAACCAGTGCCGCTAGAAACTTATATCCTGAAATATGCGAATAAGCTACGCTTCACGAGGAATGTGTATTCGTGCGCTCTTGCGACGAATCATCATGCGGCTCCCAATCTTCTAACAGGATGCTGAAAAAGTCCGCCAGCGGCGTTCCCTGCCTTTGCCGAAGCGCTTCGCGCAGGCAGGTCGCATCGCTCAGAGACTCAACGAGAGTTTCCCGGAAGTCGGAAGCACTGGAGGGGCTCTTCCGTTCGCCAAGATCTATTGCACGGGCGAACGGCCCCACGAAGTGCGGACCGTACCTCCTCGCCTCTTCGCTCGCTGCGGCCTGCCCGCGGAATGGCGCGTCCCTGGGCCAAGAGGCTGTCTTGGCAGACTCAGGGCGGGCGGGTGGCATAGCCGCCGGGGTTGGGCGGGTGAGAAGTCTGGTCTTTTTGAGCATCCTGAGGCTATTGTGACATCGGCACCAGATGGAAAATTCCATCGGCGTTTTGTGTGTACACCGAGTTTTTCAGCATCCTGCTAAGTCGATTGCCGTTCACGCGCCGCTTGGGTAAGATGGGCGCGGTTTGAATGATGAGGGAAAGGACGCACGTGGGCGCGCATCTCCATTTCGATTGTTACTCAGGCATCAGCGGCGACATGACTCTCGGCGCACTCGTGGATGTGGGTGTTCCGTTTCCTGACTTGGTGCGTGGGCTGAAGCGACTTCGGCTTTCAGGGTTCACGCTACGGAAGCGGCGGGTGCATCGAGGGGCGATCCATGCCACAAAAGTGGACGTGGTGATCGCGTCAGGATTGAGCAAGCCGCTTTCGCTTCGTCAGATCCACACCATCCTCTCTGCGAGTCGAATTCCCGAAAAAATTAAGCAGCAAAGCCGATCGGTGTTCGATCGGTTGGCCGAAGCGGAAGGACATGCTCATCGCGTGGCCAAGGATCACGTCCATTTTCACGAAGTGGGAGTCCTGGATTCGTTTGTCGACATCGTCGGTGGGCTGATCTGCTGCGATCTGTTGGGTGTGACGCGTGTGACTGCGTCTCCCGTCAATGTTGGAACAGGGACGCTGCAGTCCGCTCACGGGATCCTGCCGGTGCCTGGCCCGGCCGTCGCCATGTTGGCGAAAGGGATTCCCATTTATAGTGCAGGCCCTCCCCGTGAGCTCACCACGCCGACCGGCCTGGCGCTGTTGCGCACGCTGACATCGGAGTTCGGCCCCATGCCGGTGATGACGCCGACCGCCATTGGCTATGGAGCGGGCGATGCCGATCCTGACGGTTGGCCGAATGCCTTGCGTGTGCTTCTCGCGCGACCGTCATCCCGAGGAGCGCGCGAACAGGATACCGTGCTGCAGCTTGAAACAAATCTCGACGATGTAAACCCACAGACGTATGAGTATGTCATGGAACAGTTATTCGCATGCGGGGCGCTCGATGTGACGTTGGCGCCGGTCATCATGAAACGTGGCCGGCCCGGCATTGTCTTAACCTGTCTGGCGCCTCCGGCACAGTTAGATTCGATACTCGATGTCCTGTTTCAGGAAACGACGGCATTGGGAGTCCGAATTCGTGAAGTGGTGCGACAGATCCTCCCTCGGCGATTTGTCTCGGTGAAGGTGCGTGGTGGAATTGTTCGGATGAAGATCGCCGATGTGAGCGAGACGGTGGCCAAGGCGGCTCCGGAATATCTCGATTGCAAGCGCATCGCCGAACGAACAGGCCGTCCCATAAAAGAAGTGCTCGAAGACGCAGCCGTCGCCTATGCCAAACAGCGGGTGACGAGGCCGACTGCCCGGGCATGACGGTCCTACTCTACACCCTCCTCTTCCTCGTGTCTGTCGTGGTGACACTGGGCGCCTGCACGCTCTTCACGAACGCCATCGAGTGGGTGGGCAAGCGATTCAATCTGTCCGAAGGCGCAGTCGGCGGCGTGCTGGCGGCTATCGGCACCACACTTCCCGAAACCTCGATCCCTGTCATTGCCATCTTCTTCGGGGCCAGTCAGGCAGAAGCGGAAGTGGGGCTCGGTGCGATCCTTGGCGCACCCTTCATGCTGACGACCCTGGTGATTCCCATCTTGGCCGTCTTGCTGATGGTCTATGCCGGATTGGGGAAGCGAACCGCCGTCTTCCGGTTACACTATCGTGGCGTGAAGGGCGATCTGTCCTTCTTTGTGGCGGCCTACAGCGTTGCGCTGGCCTGTGTGTTTGTTTCCTCCCGACTGGTTCACACGATCGCTGCCGTCGGATTAATCGGTCTCTATCTGTATTATGTGAAGCTGAAGTTTAGTGAGGTGGCTGAAGAAGAGGGAGGCGAGGGTGGGCTTGAACCGCTGCTCTTTGCCAGAAAGGCCGCAACCCCGTCGTTTGGACTCATCGGTCTTCAAGCAGTCATTGGCTTGACCGGTCTCGCGCTAGGAGCGCACCTCTTTGTGCTCGCAGCGGAAACGATTGCGAGGGTGTTGTCGATTTCGCCGCTCATCCTGGCCCTCCTCGTCGCGCCGCTGGCGACCGAGTTGCCCGAGATGTCGAACAGTTTTCTCTGGCTCTACCGAAAGAAAGATCGGTTGGCGGTCGGGAATGTTACTGGTGCGATCGTCTTTCAGGGTACAATCCCAGTCTCAATTGGGCTCTTGGGAACAGACTGGACGTTGGCACCGACGGCATTGATCACGATGGTGCTCGCGGTAGCCGCGGCCACGTTCTTATTGGCGCAGGCTGCGTGGGGCGCACTCTGGCGGCCTTGGTTGCTGAGCGGGAGCGCCATCCTGTATATCGGGTATGTGGTGTACCTGTACTGGGTCTAAGCAGGATGCTGAAAAAGCCCGCCAGCTTTGTTCTCGCATCGCTCAGAGGCTCAACGTACCGCGCTGGGTACGCCTCGCTTCCTCGCTCGCTGCGGCTGCGCTGAACGGCTTTTTTGAGCATCCTGCTCGATCAGTGATTGGCGAAGGGTATGAATGCTAGGAAAAACATGATGAGGATGAAAGACAAACCGCTTCTTGGAATCACCATGGGAGACCCGGCTGGGATCGGTCCGGAGGTGATTGCGAAGGCTTTGGCAGGAAAAGCGTTGCGACGCCTGTGCCGCCCGATGGTCATCGGCTCGTTTCCCGTGATGCAGCAGACGGTCAAGAGCCTGAAACTCACGATGAACGTGATTCGCGTGGAGGGTCACGACACGGTGCCTCCGCGGCCAAACGATCTCGCCGTGCTGGACCCGCTCGATCGTCCCCTTGGGCGCTTCCTGCGTGGAGTGGCGGCGCCTGAAACCGGAGCGGCGTCTGTGCTGTTCATCAAGAAAGCCGTGGAGCTTGCGCAACTCGGTTGCATTGATGGCATCGTCACCGCACCGATCAACAAAGAAGCGATCAACATGGCCGGCTGTCGTTTTCCCGGCCACACGGAGTTGCTGGCCGATCTGACGAAGGCAGAGGAATCCGGCATGATGATCATTGGTGGGCCGCTCCGCATCATGTTTGTGACGACCCACGTGGCGATTAAGGATTTGCCGGCACTCCTCACTCAGGCCACGATCGAAAAAGCCATCAGGCTGGCTCATCTGGCCTTGCGGGATCTCTTCGGAGTGAAGAAACCCAGAATCGGTGTCGCCGCATTGAATCCTCATGCAGGAGAACATGGACTGTTTGGCGATGAAGAGGCGCGGGTCATTCTTCCGGCGGCTCGCGCGATGCAGGCTCAGGGCATTCGTGCCAGCGATCCCTTGCCCGCCGATACCCTGTTCGGCAAGGCAGCGAGGGGCGAGTACGACGCGGTGGTGGCTCTGTACCACGACCAGGGGCTCATTCCCTTAAAGCTGGTCGCGTTCGGCACCTGCGTGAATCTGACGGTGGGACTGCCGATCATTCGCACCTCGGTCGATCACGGGACCGCATTCGATATCGTGGGGAAGGGCATTGCAGACCCCGGCAGTCTGATCGAAGCGATCACGCTGGCCGCCAAGCTAGCTAAGAGACGGTAATAGGTCTATCTGGTCTGTCTTGTCTATCTCGTCTGTCTGGTCTCCTAATTTGGACCGAACCAGATAGACCAATTGGGCCAGATAGACGAGATAGACGAGAGAGACCAGACAGACCATCTCAACAGGAGCCAATTGATGACCAACCAATCGGGCGCGGCGCGTGACATACTTCAGCAGCAATTGAAAGAGTTGGACCAGATTTTTCAAGAGACCCTGGAGACGCTCAATACCGTTGCCGGGGCCGAACGAGTGGCCAAGTGGAAAACACGAACGAGCGCGCTCATTACTGAGTCGCTGGGCCAGAAAGAAGGGCAGAAGTTTGCCGCCCTGCAGCCAGGGCCCTCGTTTACGAACGACCTGGTGGAAGAGTTTACCGACCTGACCGATTATTTTCGAATTCCGCTCACCGACCTCGCCAAGCAATTGGGGCAGGCCACCTCTGGCCCTTCCAGCGGGAATTGACCAGTGTCGATTCCTGTTCTCCCTCCCCCGAACAAACGGCTCGGCCAAAACTTTCTGATCGATCCCAACATCGTGCGCAAAATCATCGCGCTGGCTGAACTAGGGCCCAGCGACCACGTATTGGAAATCGGTCCAGGCCGCGGCATCCTGACAGAAGCGCTGAGCCGTGCTGCTGGTCATGTGACAGCGATTGAAGTGGATCCACGGCTCCATGCCTATCTCGAAGCCAGGCAGGCCGAGCTTCCGAATGTGGAGCTGATCTGTGAGGACGCGCTGGCCTATCCGGTCGAGAGCCTGCCGGTTGGCACGATCGTCGTGGCCAATCTGCCCTATTATATTTCGACGCCGTTGCTCTTTCGATTACTCGATCAGCGGGGCCGATTCCCCCGCATGGTGCTCATGTTGCAGGCCGAAGTGGCCGATCGGCTTGTAGCAAAGCCTGGTGGGTCCGACTATGGCGTCCTCTCCGTGATGGCACAGTACGCAGCCGACATCACGAAAGCATTCAAAGTGTCAGCCCAGTGTTTCCGCCCCAGACCGGAAGTCGCCTCGGCGGTAGTCTTGTTGCGCACGAACGAGCGCACGAGGCTCAGCCTGCAGGAAGAAGTCGCGTTTCGCGCACTCGTGAAAGCAGCCTTTGCGCATCGAAGAAAAACGCTGGTGAATTCCCTGCGCGACGAAGGGTATGCACTTCATCCTGTGACTGAGACATTGCAGCGATTGGATATTGCTCCAGTCCGCAGAGCAGAGACGTTGTCGGTTGAAGATTTTCTCCGGCTCGCTCTTGCGCTCGGTTGACGAGGTGCGAGACTAGCCTGTGGCTCGCTTAGGCCTCGCGCATAAATAACATGACTAAGTATTCTTTCGTGCTGGCGGGACCGTGTAGTTCCAATCACCATGAAATTTGTCCAGCTTGAGATTGAGCGAGGCAACCTCCGCGTCGGTAATCTTGATGCCCGTCGGGTACTTGCCTCGA
>Ga0163151_10005581_pt1 | contig 15957 bp, 11 predicted proteins | sample OliLakLV19MP5IB2_FD_145596 | JGI IMG/M metagenome (GOLD analysis project Ga0163151, IMG submission 145596) | Freshwater microbial mat bacterial communities from Lake Vanda, McMurdo Dry Valleys, Antarctica - Oligotrophic Lake LV.19.MP5.IB-2 | ecosystem: Environmental > Aquatic > Freshwater >...
GCCCGGGAATCCCTCCATCGCGACGGTACGCAAGCTCACCGGCAAATGCCTCATGGGCGGCGTAGACGAAACGAAGCTTCAAGAGCGCTCGCTGCCCGAAATTCGCGCCGAAGTCGGCGACGCGATCTCACAGGCGGGCGGCACGCGCAATTTCATCCTGTCGCCAGGATGCAACGTCGCCTCGGGAATAGCATTGCGATCGCTGGTTTGCATGCGCGACGCCGCGCGCACTCAAGGTTAGCTTATCGCGGGGATTGCCTCAGCGTTTCCCCGGCCCACGACGCGAGGCGGTGCACCGTATCGCAGTGGTCTTCGCCAACGCCGCAACATCCGCGCGCGATGGTTCTATAGCGCCGGGCCGCCACAGGCTGCGCCCTCGCCGTCCGATGCAGGCTCGCATTGGGCGACGCGACCGGGAACACATCGCCCTCGAAGACCGTTCCCCACACCGGGATGTCCTTCAAACCCTTGGCGCCGGCTTCAAAGGGATCCTGCTCGAGCACCGTAAAGTCAGCCTTCTTGCCTGCCACGATGCTGCCGATCTCGTGATCCATGCCGAGCGCGTGGGCCGCGTCGATCGTGATCCCCCGCAACGCCTGCTCGACCGTTAGGCATTCAGAAGGCGAAGCGGTCCGGCCCGATCGGGTCAGGCGATTGGCGGCGCACCAGGCAAGGAACAACGGTTCGGTGGGCGCCATCATGAAATCCGAATGCAGCGACACCGGGATGCCGGCCCGCACCATGGAGCCGGCACGAACGATCTGCGATGCGCGCTCGGGTCCCAGGCCCAGGATCGAATAGCTGTCGGAAAGCGCATGGATGAAATAGGGATTGACCGATGCGACCGCCCCGAGCGCCGCCATGCGGCGGGTCTGCGCCGTGGTCGAAAATCCCATATGGTGAAGGGCGAAGCGATGGTCGAAGCGCGGCTTGCGATCGAGCGACGCGGCCAGCGCGTCCAGGACCGAATCGACGCCGCCGTCGCCGTTGACGTGGACATGAATCCGGTATCCCGCGTCCCAGAACGTGCGCACGCCATCAGCGAGCACCTCTGGCGACATCATCCACTCGCCCTGATGCCCATCCATGTAGCCCGGCGCATTCATCCGCATTAGCTGCGAGAACATCGCCCCGTCGGCGTACAGCTTGATCGCGCGAAGGGTCGTCATGCGCCGGCTGTCGCGCGCCGGAAGCCGGTCGACGAACTCCAGCACCTTCGAAAATTGCGGATCCTCGCCCGGACTGGGCTTCCTGCCGGAAAGGCGAAAGCCGAGCGCGCCGGCGTGCGGAATATTCAGCACGCGCACCGGAAGGCTCTTTTGCTCGACGACCGAATCCCAGGCCGCAATTTCGTAGTCGACATCGAGGGAGCCGAAAGCCATGTCGCCCGCGGTCGTGATGCCGCCGCGGTGCATCAGGTAGGCCATCCGTTCCAGCCCGCTGTAGAACCACTCCTTTTTCAGGAAATGTGGCATCAGTTTAGCGAGCAGCGTTTTGGTGCCGATCTCGAAAAAATGCCCCTCGTCCCAGTTGATCTGCGGATGCGCCGCGGACTCGCGCGTGAGGCCCGCGAACTCGAGCGCGCTCGAGTTGGCGAAGATTTCGTGGAACGAGCGATGCCAGACGATCAGCGGCCGATGAGGGCTGAGCGCATCGAGTTCGCTGCGTTTCGGGCGCTGGCCGTGATAGGCATGGTGGAAACCCCAGGAGGCCAGTAATTCTCCCGTGCCGTGATGCGACTTGACCGCCTCGGAAAGGCGCGCCCGCCATTCCTCGCGGTCGGCCGCAGCGGTCGCCACCGTCCCGTCGGCCATCCGCCAGTCCTCGGGCGCAATGATCGCGGTGGGGAGCAGCAGCGCCCCGAGCCACGGATGCACATGGTTGTCGATCAGGCCCGGCACAAGCACCTTGCAGGCCAGCGTTTCATCGACGCGGACTTCGCGCCCCTCGCGCCAGGGCGCCATGGAAGCCATGTCGCCCACGGCAACGATCCGGCCTGCGCTTACCGCGACTGCGGTGGCTTGCGGCAGGGAAGCGTCCATGGTGACGATCCTGCGCGCCGGGTAGATCGTCAGCGGGGCCCACGAACCTGTGTGCTGCATCTTCATTCCTTCGTCTGCGGCGACCAGCCGCAACGCTAGTCTGCCGCGATTCTCCCCGGATGACTCAGAAGGCCTACAATTTGTCCATTCGGGACATCCCCCCTTCGCCATGCCGCTGCAAGCCGCCTCCGACCACCTGCTGCGCAACCCGATCGGCTTCCTGCTGGTGCCGCGCTTCACGGTCATCGCGTTGTCCTCGGCGATCGAGCCGCTGCGCATCGCCAACCGCTATGTTTCGCGCAAGTATGTCTGGCGCCTGATCTCGGCCGACGGCAAGGCGGTTCCCGATGGAAACGGACTCCAGATCCAACCGGACCGCTCGGTCGAGGACGCCGGCGCGCTGGGCACATTGTTTGTTTGCGCCGACCATGAACCCGAAAAAGCGGCCACGCGCCGGATGACCACGTGGCTCCGGGGCCTGGACCGCGCGAGAGTGACGCTCGGCGGCATCGATGCCGGGGCGTTCGTGCTTGCGCGCGCCGGGCTGCTGGAGAACCGCCGCGTGACGGTCCATTGGGAAGTGCTGGAGGCTTTCCGCGAGCGTTACCCGGGCATCGAAGTCACCGAATCGCTGTTCGAAGTCGACCGCGACCGGCTGACTTCGGCCGGCGGGGTCGCGGTCATCGACATGATGCTGCACGCGATCGCTGCTGACCACGGGCAGGCCATCGCCGACCGGGTCGCGGAGCATTGCCTGCACGACCATATCCGCAATTCATCCGAACTGCAGCGCATGGCGCTGACGGCCCAGTCCCAGGCCCAGCACCCCAAAGTGTCGCAGGCAATCCGTTACGCCGAGGCGCGCCTGGACCGCAGCTTCAGACCCGACGACGTTGCCGGGGCGGTCGGCCTCTCGAACCGTCAGTTGTCGCGCCTCTTCCGGTCCGCGCTTGGCGAAAGCCCGGCGCGCTATTTCTTCCGCCTGCGGCTCGAACGCTCGCGGCTGCTGCTCAGGCGAACCGCGATGCCCGTACTGGACATCTCGGTCGCCTGCGGATTCGCCTCCCAGGCGCATTTCTCGCGCAGCTACCGCGCCGAGTTCGGGCATCCGCCGCGTGCAGAGCGCGTAGCGGAGCGACCGGCGCACCGCCTTCGGATGGATGTCACCTGATGTCCTGAATGGACAATTCAACGTCCTGCATGGAAAAACACGCGGAATCCTGTATCCCTAAGCTGACGGCCTGCACATCAGCCAGGAGACACAGCATGGCAACCCGGATCGGACTCAGGCTCTTGGTGCTGGCGCTGGCCAGCCTCCCCTGCCTCGCACTCGGACAGACGCGTGCCGAGACCCTCATCGTGGGCGGCAGCCAGAGCCCGCGCCACCTCAACCCGGCGGTCCAATCCGGCGTCGCGACCATGATGCCGGGCGCGCAGATCTTCGCCAGCCCGTTGCGCTTCGACGACAAGTGGCAGGCGCAGGCCTATCTCGCGGAGAGCTGGAGCTTCCAGGACGACGGCAAATCGCTGCTGCTCAAGCTCTCGCCGAAGGCCGTTTTCCACGACGGCAAGCCGATCACCTCGGAGGACGTGGCCTTTTCGATCATGACCGCAAAGGCGTACCACCCGTTCCAGTCCATGTTCGGCCCGGTGGATCGCGTTGATACGCCGAGCCCTCACGTCGCGATTATCCGGATGAAGGATCCGCATCCTGCGATCCTGCTCGCGATGTCGCCGCCGTTCTGCCCGATTCTGCCCAAGCACATCTACGGCGACGGCCAGGACGTGCGCTCGCATCCGCGGAACCTCAACCCGGTCGGCTCAGGCCCGTTCAAGTTCGTCGAGTTCAAGCCCGGCGAGCACATCATCCTGGAGAGGAACGAAAAGTTCTTCATGCCCGACCGGCCGAAATTCGCCAAGCTGATTTTCCGCCTCTACAAGGACCCCACAGCGGTGTCGCTCGCGCTGGAACGCAAGGACATCGACATGTTTCCGTTCGTGAGCAACATCACCGAAGTCCTTCGCCTGCAGAAACTCCCCAACGTGACGATCGAGCGGCGCGGCGGCGAGGCCATCGGCCCGCTGGGGTGGGTGGCTTTCAACCTCAAGAAGAAGCCCCTCGACGACATTCGCGTCCGCCAGGCGATCTCCTACGCCATCGACCGCGAGTTCATCACGAAGAAGCTTCACTCCGGGCTCACGCGCGTGGGCACCGGCCCAATCGCGCCGGGCAGCCCCTTCTACACGGACCAGGTCGAGCCCTATAAGCTCAACCTGGATCGCGCCAACAAGCTGCTCGACGAAGCCGGACTCAAGCGCGGCGCGGATGGGATGCGCTTTGCGCTGATGCTGGATGTCCAGCCCGGCAGCCCCGACAACTACACGAACATTGCCGAATACCTGAAGCCGCAACTGAAGAAGATCGGCATCAACGTGACGTTGCGCCTTTCGCCGGACTTCCCGACTTGGGCCAAGCGCGTCGGCGGTCACGATTTCGAGGCTTCGATGGATGCGTCATTCAACTACGGCGACCCGGTCATCGGAGTGCATCGCACCTACCTCTCCAGCAACATCCGGCCGGGCGTCGTTTGGTCGAACACCCAGAACTACGTCAGTCCCAAGGTGGACGACCTACTAGCGCGCGCCACCATCGAGAAGAACCTCGACAAGCGCAAGGCGCTCTACGCCGAGTTCCAGCGCATCGTCGTCAACGACGCGCCGGTCGCCTTTACGCATGTCTGGTCGGTGGTGACCGCCGCCGACAAGTCCCTGAAGAACCTGCCGACTGGAATCTGGGGCACGCTCACGCCTTACGACGAAGTCGAGCGCAGGTAATGCGCGCGTTCCACGTTTACTTCGCGACGATCTTCGCGCTCGTCGCAAGCAACGCATCGGTTGCCCAGGCCCAGTGGCGGCCGGAGAAGCCGATTCGGATCGTCGTTCCGTTTACGCCGGGCGGCGGCACGGACCTGCAGGCGCGCCGGATCGCCCCGGCCCTCGCCGAAGCCCTCGGCGTCGCTGTAGTGGTCGAAAACAAGCCGGGGGGAGGCACGCTGGTCGGCGCGCGCGAAGTCGCCAAGGCCGCACCAGATGGCACCACGCTGCTCTACACGGTGGCCGCGATGACCCAGTTGCCGCACCTCTATGCGACGCCACCCTTCGACCTGTTTCGCGATTTCACGCCGATCACGCCCGGCTCGCTGGGCGGCACGGTCCTGGTTGCGCGAACCGGCGCGCCGTTTTCGACGGTGCGGGAAATGGTCGACTACGCCAAGCGCAATCCCGGCAAGCTGAACGTCGGCTCATACGGCACCGGCACGACACCCCATCTCAACGTCGAGTTCCTGAAGCGCACCGCCGGCATTGATGTGGTGCACATTCCTTACCCGGGTCCGGCGCAGGCCAACCAGGACCTTTACGGCGGCCGCATCGACATGTATTTCGACGGGCCGACCACCGCCATCGCGAGCGCCAAAGGGGGCAAGGCAAAACTGATCGCGGCGGCGACCGAGAAACGCATCCCGGCCCTGCCCGACCTGCAGACGTTTCACGAAGCGGGACTCAACTTCGGAATCGACGGGTGGATCGCATTCTTCGGCCCGGGCGGGATGAAGCCGGAGATCGTCAGCACGTTGCATCGCGAAATCGCACGGATCGTCGGCACCGCTGAATTCCGCAAGTTCATCTTCGACAGCGGCCTCGACTATGGCGGCATGCCTCCGGCAGAGTTCGCTGTCAAGGTGAAGTCGGACTACGAACGCTGGGGCCGCGTGATCCGCGACGCGAACGTCAAGCTCGACTGACGGTGGCGGCCGGCACGATCCCCCGCCATGCGCGGTGCGTCATCATCGGCGGCGGCATTGTGGGCTGCAGCGTCGCCTACCACCTGGCCAAGCTCGGCTGGAAGGACATTGTCCTGCTCGAACGCGGGCAGCTCACTTGCGGCACGACCTGGCATGCCGCGGGATTGGTGGCGCAGCTGCGCGCAACGCACAACCTCACGCGCCTTGCCCGCTACAGCATCGATCTGTACGCGGGGCTCGAAGCCGAAACCGGGCAGGCCACCGGCTTCCGGCAGAACGGCGCGATCACGGTTGCGGACAACAATGAACGTTTCGAAGAACTCAAGCGTAGCGCCTCGATGGGACGATGCTTCGGCGTAGACGTGGACGTAATCACCCCGGGCGAGCTCGCGCGCCTGTGGCCCATGCTCAACACTACGGACATCGTCGGCGCAATCCACATGCCCAAGGACGGCCAGATCAACCCGGTGGACGTCACGCAGGCGCTCGCCAAGGGCGCACGCATGGCCGGGGCGCGAATCTTCGAGCGCTGCAAGGTGACCGGAGTCGTGGTCCGCGACGGCCGCGCCGCAGGCGTGAGCACGGACCAGGGCGAAATCTCCGCGGAGTTCGTCGTGAACTGCGGTGGAATGTGGGCGCGCGAGATCGGTTTGCTCGCAGGCGTGAATGTGCCGCTGCACGCGGCCGAGCACTTCTACATCGTCACCGAGCCAATGGCCGGCGCAACCCGGAGGTTGCCGGTCCTGCGCGATTTCGATGGCCAGGCTTACTACAAGGAAGACGCAGGCAAACTCCTGGTCGGCGCATTCGAGCGCAAAGCCAAGCCCTGGGGCATGGACGGCATCCCGGAAAGCTTCGAGTTCGATGAGCTGCCCGAGGACTGGGACCATTTCGAGCCGATCCTCAAGAGCGCACTGCACCGCGTCCCGGCGCTCGAGACGGCTGGGATCCAGAAATTCTTCAACGGCCCGGAAAGCTTCACACCCGATAATCGCTACTACCTGGGCGAAGCACCCGAGGTACGCGGATTCTTCGTCGCAGCGGGATTCAACTCGATCGGCATCCAGTCGGCCGGCGGCGCAGGCAGGGTGCTGGCCGAATGGATCGCCAACGGTTATCCGCCAATGGATCTCTCCGACGTGGACATCCGGCGCGTGTTCCCTTTCCAGGGCAACGCGATCTACCTCCGCGAGCGCGTTTCCGAGGCCCTGGGGCTGCTGTACGACATGCACTGGCCCTATCGACAGTACGAAACCGCGCGCGGCATGCGCCGTTCGCCGCTGCACGCCAGGATCGTCGCGTCAAACGCCTGCATGGGTGAATTTGCCGGATGGGAACGCCCGAACTGGTACGCGCCGGCCGGCGTGGCGCCCGAATACAAGTACAGCTGGGGACGCCAGAACTGGTTCGGGTATCGCGCCGCCGAATGCCGCGCAGCACGGGAACGCGTCGCGCTGTTCGACCAGAGCTCGTTTGCCAAATTCGAAATCACGGGGCCGGATGCGCTCGAACTCCTGCAACGGGTCAGCGCAAACGATGTCTCGCCCCTGGGCCGCGCCGTCTACACCCAGTGGCTGAACGAGCGCGGCGGCATCGAAGCCGACCTGACAGTGACGCGAGTGTCGCCGGAACGATTCCTCGTCGTAACGGGCGCTGCGAGCGGCACGCGGGACCTTTCGTGGCTGCGACGGCATCGGCCCAAGGGCGCGCGCTGCGAGATCGCTGACGTGACCGATGCCTACGCGGTGCTCGGTGTCATGGGCCCGGAATCGCGCGCCCTGCTCTCGCGGCTGACGAAAGAGGATCTGTCTGACGATTCGTTTGCGTTCGGCGCAAGCCGCGAAATCTTCTGCGCCGGCGAAAAGCTGCGCGCCACGCGCATCAGCTACGTAGGCGAACTCGGCTGGGAACTGCTCGTGCCGCGCGAATCCGCGATCGCGGTCTTCGACGCACTCCTGTCGATCGGCCCCGGCCACGGCCTTGCGCTCGCAGGCATGCACGCAATGGACAGCCTGCGGCTCGAGAAAGCGTTCCGGCACTGGGGCCACGACATCGGCGACGAGGACACGCCGATCGAGGCGGGCCTTGCATTCGCCTGTGCGTTCGACAAGCCCGGAGGGTTCATCGGGCGCGAAGCGCTCATCGCGCAAAAGGCTCGCGGCCTCACAAAGCGCCTGGTGCAGTTCGCACTCGACGACCCCGAGCCCCTCCTCTATCACAACGAGCCGATCTTCCGCGACGGCGAGCGGGTCGGCTACCTCACGTCTGCGAGTTTCGGCCACACACTCGGCCGCTCCATCGGGCTCGGCTATGTCCGCCGCGACAGTGGACTGGACGCAGCCTTCATCAACGGCGGCCACTACGAAATCGATGTCGCCGGGACCCGGCACACGGCTCGCGCGAGCCTCAGGCCGATGTACGATCCCGGTGGAGAAAAGATACGCCCCGCAAAACTGACGATCTAACGGAGAAAGTGGTTGCAGATCAATTCGCTTCTCTGCCGTATCCTGCTCTTGAGACGTTCGAATGACGGCGCTTCGCGCGTCGCGGCCTGAATCGCGCCACACCATCCAATCGATATGAAGACCCTCAACACACCCGTCCTCGTCGCCGGAGGCGGCCCCGTCGGCCTCACGCTGGCAATGGACCTTGCCACGCGCGGCATCCCGGTCGTCGTGGCCGAACTGCGCCGCCGCGGCGAAGCACCGAGCGTCAAGTGCAACCACACGTCGGCGCGCTCCATGGAAATCTTCCGCCGCCTGGGCGTCGCGCAAAAGCTGCGCAATTCAGGGCTCCCGGCCGACTACCCGAACGACTGCTCGTATCGCACGACCACGACCGGGACGGAACTCGCCCGCATCCCGATCCCCTGCCGCCAGGACCGCTACACCGCCCGCGACGGCCCGGACACCTGGTGGCCGACGCCGGAGCCCCCGCATCGCATCAACCAGATGTACCTGGAACCGGTACTCGGCGAGCACGCTGCCAGCCTGCCCGGCCTCACCGTGCTGAACCGCACGTCGATCGACGATTTCTCACAGGGCGAAAACGGCGTGTCCGCGACGGCGAGGAATCTCGATACCGGCGAGATCACGCGTATCGAGTGCAGCTACATGGTCGGATGCGACGGGGGGCGTTCCGAAGTCCGGCGCAGAATAGGCGCCACGCTCACCGGCACGCCCGTGGTCCAGCGTGTGCAATCGAGCTTCATCCGGGCGCCAAAGCTGCTGTCGATGCTGCCGGGCAAGCCCGCATGGGTGATGTTCTCGCTCAATCCGCGCCGCAGCGGCAACGTGATGGCAATCGATGGGCGCGAGACCTGGCTGGTCCACAACTACCTGCTCGAGGGCGAAGAGGATTGCGAGTCGATCGACCGCGATTGGGCGATCCGCACCATCCTCGGCGTCGGCCCCGACTTCGAATATGAGGTGATCGCCAAAGAAGACTGGATCGGCCGGCGGCTGGTGGCCGACAAGTTCCGCGACCGGCGGGTGTTCATCTGCGGCGACGCCGCTCACCTGTGGGTGCCTTACGCCGGTTATGGCATGAATGCCGGCATTGCGGACGCCGCGAACCTCGCGTGGTTGCTGGCCGCGCGCATCAAAGGCTGGGGCGCGGAGGGCATCCTCGACGCGCACGAGAAAGAGCGCCTCCCGATCACCGAGCAGGTCTCGCACTTCGCGATGAACCACTCTTTCCAGATGGCGCGGCAGCGCCAGACCGTCCCGGCGAACATCGAGGCGGAAGGCCCCGAAGGCGACGCGGCGCGCGCGGCGCTGGGCAAGGCGGCCTACGACCTGAACGTGCAGCAGTACTGCTGCGGCGGCCTCAATTTCGGCTATTTCTACAGCGCATCGCCGATCATCGCCTACGACGGCGAACCGCCGCCCGCGTACTCCATGTACGACTTCACGCCCTCCACGGTGCCGGGTTGCCGCACGCCGCACGTGTGGCTGCGCGAAGGGCGATCGCTGTACGACGCGATGGGTCCCGACTACACGCTGCTGCGCTTCGACCGTGCCATCGATTCGAGCGCGGTCCAGGCCGCGGCGAATGCGCGCGGAGTGCCGCTCGCGGTCCTCGACGTCGAATCGGACGAGGCGGCCGCGGTTTACCGGCATAAACTCGTACTTTCTCGACCCGACCAGCATGTCGCGTGGCGCGGCAATTCGCTGCCCTCGGACTGCGAGGCACTCATCAGCCTCATCAGCGGAGCCGGCCCAATGTCGGCGCTCCAGTCCGCCTCACCCGATCCCGAGCAGAAAATGAAAACAGCATGAACGACCGCGCGACGTTCGGTTCAATGACAGGAAAATCCGCGATGCGAATGTTTGGCCGAAATGCGGTTTTCGCCGCAATGCTGGCGCTGATGCCCCAGGCGTTCGCGCAGAAAGCCGGCGGCACGCTCGTGTGGGGCACCAGCCAGGTCGCGCGCCACTTCAATCCGGCGGTCCAGTCCGGCTATGCGACCGCGATGGTCGGGGCGCAGTTGTTCTCCAGTCCGCTGCGTTTCGACGACAAATGGAACGCCCTGCCCTATCTCGCAGAAAGCTGGAGCTTCCAGGACGACGGCAAGTCGCTGCTGCTCAAGCTGGTTGCCGGCGCCACATTCCACGACGGGAAGCCGGTTACGTCGGAAGACGTCGCCTTCTCGATCATGGCGATCAAGGCCAACCACCCCTTTTCCTCGATGCTGGCCGCGGTGGAGCGCGTCGATACGCCCAGTCCCACGGTAGCCGTCATCCGGATGTCACAGCCGCATCCGGCGATCCTGCTCGCGCTCTCGCCCGCGCTCTGCCCGATCCTGCCGACGCACATCTTCGGCGACGGGGTCGACCTGAAAACGCATCCCCGGAACACCAACCCGATAGGTTCCGGCCCCTACAAGCTGGCCGAGTACAAGCCGGGCGAGCACATCATCCTCGAGAAATTTCCCGGCTTCTTCATCAAGGACCGGCCGAAATTCGACCGCATCATCGTGCGCATTTTTCGCGACAGCAACGCCCTGGCGGTCGCCATCGAGCGCAAGGACGTCCACTTCGTGCCCTTCTGGTCTGATCTCGCATTGCTCGATCGGCTGGCGAAAACGCCCGGCCTGGCGGTCTCCGACAAAGGCGGCGAGGCAATCGGGCCGCTCAACTGGCTGGCGTTCAACACGAAGAAGAAGCCGCTCGACGATGTCCGGGTGCGTCAGGCGATCTCGTACGCGATCGACCGCGAGTTCATCACCAAGAAACTGCACAGCGGCCGGACGCGGATCGCGACGGGACCGATCGCTCCGGGTACGCCTTTCTATTCGGCGGCGGTGGACCCCTACAAGGCGGACGTCGAAAAGGCCAACCACTTGCTCGACCAGGCGGGGCTAAAAAAGGGCGCCGGCGGAATGCGCGCGGCGCTGAGTGTCGACTACCTGCCCGGCGGGAGCGAACAGCAGAAGAACGTCGCCGAATACCTCAAGCCGCAACTCAGGAAGATCGGCATCGACGTGACCGTGCGGACTTCGCCAGACTTCCCCACTTGGGCCAAGCGGGTCTCGTCGCAGGAATTCGACATGACGATGGATGCGGTCTTCAACTGGGGCGACCCGGTGATCGGGGTGCACCGGACGTATCTCTCGTCGAACATCCGCCCGGGGGTCATCTGGTCCAACACCCAAAGCTATTCGAATCCCGAGGTCGACGACCTGCTCGCGCGCGCTTCGGTCGAACGCGACGTGCCCAAGCGCAGGGCGATGTACCAGGAATTCCAGAAGGTCGTCGTCGAAGAGGCGCCGATCGCGTTCATCAATGTGCTGCCCTATTTCAGCGTGTACGAAAAGAACCTGCGCAACCTGCCGACCACGATCTGGGGCGCGACCGCACCGATCGACGAGATGTACCGCGAGTAGGCCCACGCAGTGCGGATCGCCTATTTCATCGCCCGAAGAATTGCATATGCGATCGGCCTGCTGCTGGCGGTGGCCGTCCTAAATTTCACGCTGATCCACCTTGCCCCCGGCGATGTGGTCGAAACGATCGTCGGCGAGATGGGCGGGGCGTCGACCGAGACGATCGCGGCGCTGCGCAAGACGTACGGCCTCGACAAAGGCTTTTTCGAGCAACTGGCGATCTATGTTTCGCGCGTGGCCACCGGCGACCTCGGCGTCTCCACCTATTTCAACCGGCCGGTCCTGGGCCTGGTCGCCGACCGCATGTTCGCCACTGTCCTGCTCGTCTTCACCGCGCTTGCCACCGCTATCGTGGCCGGCACTTTCCTCGGCATCACGGCGGCGAGGCGCCCTTCGAGCTGGCTGGGCGCGCTGGTGACGATCGTCGCCCTGCTGGGCTTCTCCGCGCCGGTGTTCTGGTCCGGGCTGATGCTCCTGCTCCTTTTCGCATCGGTGTGGCCGATCCTGCCGGCCTCCGGCATGTACGACATTGCGTCCGGCGCGACCGGTTGGGCCCATGCCCTCGACGTTGCGCACCATCTCGTCCTGCCGGCTGCGACGCTCGCAATCATCTACCTCGCGCTGTATTCGCGGCTTGCAAGGGCCAGCATGATCGAAGTACTCGGCTCGGACTACGTGCGCACCGCCCGCGCGAAGGGGCTTTCCGAAAACAAGGTGGTCTTCAAGCACGCCTTGCGCAACGCGATCCTGCCGGTGGTGACGATCGCAGGCCTGCAGTTCTCCGGCATGCTTGCCGGCGCGGTCCTGGTGGAAACCGTGTTCACCTGGCCCGGCATGGGGTTGCTCGCGTTCGAGGCGATCCTGCGCCGCGACACGCAGTTGATCCTAGGCATCCTTCTGCTCTCGGCGTTGCTCGTGATCGTGGGCAATCTGCTCACGGACCTCGCCTACCGTCTCATCGACCCGCGGATCCGCACCGATGGATGAGAACGCGGCCCGCGGACCCTGGCGCGAAGCCTGGAGCGTCTTTCGGCGCAACTACGCCGCGCTGATCGGCCTTGCGATTCTCGGGCTGGTGCTGACCGTCGCCATCGCCGGCCCCTGGATCTACCCGGTGGATCCCTTCGATATCGTTGCCGCGCCCAAGACGGCGCCCGGGGAGGATGCCGACGCGATCCTCGGCACGGATTACCTCGGCCGCGACATGCTGGCCGGCCTCGTGCGCGGCGGCCGCCCGACGCTGATGGTCGGCTTTTTCGCGGCCATGATCGCCACCGGAATCGGCATCACGATGGGCGCGCTCGGCGGCTACTATGGCGGCAAGGTGGACGCGGTCCTCGGCCGGATCACCGAATTCTTTCAGGTCCTGCCCGCGCTGCTCTTCGCCATGGTTCTGGTGATGCTCTTCACGCCCTCGATCGTCACGGTGACGTTCGCGATCGGGTTCGTCGCGTGGACCAGCATGGCTCGGTTGACGCGCGCCGAGTTCCTGCGCATCCGACAGCTCGAGTACGTGCGCGCCGCGCGCGCCATCGGTTCGTCCGACAGCCGCATCATCTGGGGCGTGATCCTGCCGAACGCGCTCCCGCCGATCATCGTCGCGGCCACTCTTGCCACGGGCACCGCGATCCTGTTCGAGGCGGGACTGTCTTTCCTCGGCCTCTCGGACCCGAACGTGATGAGCTGGGGCATGATGATCGGGTCCAACCGCAACTACCTGCGGGAAATGTGGTGGGCGGTCACCTTTCCAGGCGTCTGCATCTTCCTCACCGTGCTCGCCATCAGCCTGGTCGGCGACGGCCTGAACGACGCCTTCAATCCAAGGCTGCGGACCCGCTGATGGGCGCCCTCCTCGAGATCGAGAACCTGCAGGTCGAGTTCGACACCTGGGAGGGCCGCGTGCGCGTGCTCGACGGCGTTTCGCTCAGCGTCAACGCGGGTGAAACCCTCGGCATCGTCGGCGAATCCGGCTGCGGCAAGAGCATGACCGCGCTTGCGATCATGGGGTTGGTGCCGCGCCCCGCGGGACACGTGACCGGCGGATCGGTGCGTTTCGACGGCGAGGACCTGCTCAAGGCGAACGAGGCCCGCCTGCGCGAAGTGCGCGGGCACCGGATCGCGATGATCTTCCAGGAGCCGATGACCTCTCTGAATCCCGTATTCACGGTAGGCGACCAGGTGGCCGAAGCCGCGCGCCTGCACCTGGGACTGACGGCGGCACAAGCGCGCCGGCGCACGATCGAAATGCTCAAGGCGGTGCACATTCCCGAGGCCGAACGGCGCATCGACGAGTACCCCCACCAGTTCTCCGGCGGCATGCGCCAGCGCGTAATGATCGCAATGGCGCTGGTCTGCGAACCGCAGGTCTTGATTGCGGACGAGCCGACCACCGCGCTCGACGTGACCGTGCAGGCGCAGATCTTCGACCTGTTGCAGGAATTGCGCGATACGCGCGGCACCGCCATCGTTCTGATCACCCACGACATGGGCGCGATTGCCGAAATGGCCGACCGCGTGGTCGTGATGTACGCCGGCCGCAAGGTCGAGGAAGGCGCCGTCGAACGCATCCTCGGCGAGCCGGCGCACCCTTACACCCGCGGGCTCCTGGCCTGCCGTCCACAACTCAAGCTTGGCCCGGGCGCGGTCCGTACCGCGTTGCAGGAGATCCCCGGCGTGGTTCCGCCCTTGCACTTGCTTGGCCGCGGTTGCGCGTTTGCCGAGCGTTGCGGCGAGGCCATGCCGCGCTGCCGCGAGCAGTTCCCTGGCGAGTCCGAGGTCGGCCCGGGCCATCGCGCCTCGTGTTGGCTGCTCGAGGCGCCCGAAGGCCGGCGCGCGGCATGAGCGACGCGCTGCTGCGGGTCGACGACCTCAAGGTGCATTTCCCGCTGCGCAAGCGTTCCTTGTTCGCGGCGCCCCAAACCGTGCGCGCCGTGGACGGGGTCAGTTTTTCGGTGCGCCGTGGTAGCACGTTCGGCATCGTTGGCGAGTCCGGATCGGGCAAGACCACCACTGCGCTGGCGATCATGCGGCTGGTCGACATCACCGCAGGGCAAGTCGACCTGGCGGGCGAAACATTTTCCGCATTGCAGGGCGAACAACTGCGCACCGCGCGCCGCCGGATGCAGATCATTTTCCAGGACCCCTACTCGTCGCTGAACCCGCGCATGCGCGCCGGCGCGATCGTCAAGGAACCGATGCAACGGATGGCCATCGGCACCGACGCCGAACGCGACGAACGCGTGCGCAGCCTGTTCGAGCAGGTCGGATTGCGTGCCGACCAGGCGCAACTTTTTCCGCACCAGTTTTCCGGCGGCCAACGCCAGCGCATCGGGATAGCGCGTGCACTGGCAACGAAGCCCGAACTCGTGGTGTGCGACGAGCCGGTGTCCGCGCTCGACGTGGCGATCCAGGCGCAGATCCTCAACCTGCTCGGCTCACTGCAGAAGCAGTTCGGCCTCACGTACCTTTTCATCTCCCACGACCTGGGTGTGGTGCAGTACCTCTGCGACGAGGTCGCGGTCATGTACCTCGGGCGGATCGTGGAGTACTCGACGCGCGAGGCGCTGTTCGAGAACCCGCTCCACCCGTACACATGGGCGCTGCTTTCGGCCGTCCCCCGCATGGGACGCAGGAGAAAAGGCGGAGAGGAGGGACGTAATTCGCGGCTGCGCCTCGAAGGCGACCCGCCCAGCCCGATCAACCCGCCGCCCGGCTGCCGCTTTTCGGCGCGTTGCCCGTTTGCCGAGGAGCGTTGCAGGACCGAAGAGCCCCTGCTTCGCGAAATCCGCCCGGGGCAACGCGTTGCCTGCCACCTTGTGCGCGACGACGGTACGGTACCGCATCGTCCCGCCGTGTTGTAAGACATCACCTACTCGAGGCTACCAAAATGACCGTCGTCTATCGCGCCCGGCGCATCCTGACCATGAACCCAGCGCGTCCGGAAGCAACGCACGTCGCTGTGCGTGACGGGCGCATTCTCGGGGCTGGAACGCCCGACGAACTCAAGGGCTGGGGCACGCACACACTGGACGACCGCTTCGCCGACAAGGTGCTCATGCCGGGCCTCGTCGAAGGGCACAGCCACACGACCGAAGGCACCTACTGGCGCTACACCTATGTGGGATTCTTCGACCGCACCGACCCTGAAGGCCGCGTGTGGACCGGCGCGAACTCGATCGAAGCCGCCGTCGATCGCCTCAAGGCGGCCGGTGCCGCACTGAAGGAT
>Ga0163151_10005582_pt1 | contig 15957 bp, 11 predicted proteins | sample OliLakLV19MP5IB2_FD_145596 | JGI IMG/M metagenome (GOLD analysis project Ga0163151, IMG submission 145596) | Freshwater microbial mat bacterial communities from Lake Vanda, McMurdo Dry Valleys, Antarctica - Oligotrophic Lake LV.19.MP5.IB-2 | ecosystem: Environmental > Aquatic > Freshwater >...
GTGCTTATCGACTGGCTGAAGGTCTCGGAGGTGTGGGTCGGGGCCAATTTTTTGTTCGGCCGAGACCGGTCGGGCACCTTCACGCTCCTCAAGGCCCTGGGTGAGGACCGTGGCTTCCGTGTCGACAAAATTGATCCGGTCCGTTTCAAGGACTTCGTGGTGTCGAGCACCCGGGTGCGCCATCTGATTGGGGAGGGGCGCGTGGACGAGGCCGGGGCCCTGCTGGGACGGCACTATGTGCTCGACGGCGTGGTGGTGCACGGCGACGGGCGCGGTCGCGAACTGGGGTATCCGACCGCCAATCTCGAGACCCGGAACGAGCTGTTGCCGGCGTACGGGATCTACGCCACGATCGCCGTCATCGATCAGGTGTTCTATCCGGCGGTGACCAGCGTCGGGATTCGGCCGACCATTGGGGACAACCGGGTCATGATCGAGACGTACCTGCTCGATGCGTCCATGGATTTGTATGGCAAACCGATGCGGGTGGCGTTTGTCCGATGGCTGCGCGAGGAGCAGAAATTCGAGTCACTTGAGATGCTGACCACCCAGATCGGGGCCGATTGTGAAGCCGCCCGTCAAGTCCTGACCGACCTCGGCCTGTGATGTAGACCCGTGATGTAGAATCGACATCACGATGTCGGATCCCGTGACCCTGCTCGTCCCCACGGATGAGCGTTTTCGTGCAATCGGACCTGAACTGGCAGGCAAATACTGCGTGGCGCAGGGTGGGTCCGACGGTGATGGGACCTCGGTGGTCGAGGCCGTCACGACGGCGGTGCAGGATCTGGCCGCCACCGCCGACCATGGGGCGGACGTCACCATGGACCTGCGTACTGTGCCGGGCAACGTGGAAGTGACGCTGCGGTGTTGTGGCCGATCCTCGGTCGTGACCCACGCTCTCCCATCCACTCGCGCCGCAAGGTAGGCAGTCGTCCATGCGCCTCTACAACACCCTCACTCGCACCGAAGAAGATTTCGTCCCCGCCGATGGCAAGACGGTGCGCATGTACACGTGCGGACTGACGGTCTACGCACGCGGCCACATCGGCAACTTCCGCACCTTCGTCGCCCTCGACATCCTGCGTCGTGCCCTCCGGCATCAGGAGGGCTACACGATGCGCCACGTCATGAACTTCACCGACGTGGACGACAAGACGATCCACGCGTCGGCCAAGGCGGGCATGTCCTTGCGTGAATACACCGATCAATACATCCAGGCCTTTCGCGAGGATTGCGCGGCGCTGGGCCTCGAGCCGGTCGAGGAAAATCCGCGTGCCACCGACGAGGCCAATCTCCGCTCGATGGTGGAGATGATTCAGTCGCTCTCCCAGCGCGGTCACACGTACGAGTCGGAAGGTTCCACCTACTTCCGGATCGCGACGATGGACGGGTATGGAAAATTGGCCCGCCTCGATCACGAGGGCATTCAGGCCGGCGCCCGCGTGGACTCCGACGAATACTCCAAGCAAGACGCGCGCGACTTCGTCCTCTGGAAATCCACCAAACCCGGCGAACCCACCTGGGACTACGGGTGTGGCCCCGGGCGCCCAGGCTGGCACATCGAGTGCTCGGCCATGGCGCTGCGACTGCTCGGTGAGGGACCGATCGATATCCACGGCGGTGGCATCGATCTGATCTTCCCACACCACGAAAACGAAATCGCGCAGGCCGAGTGTGCGACCGGCCATCAATTCTCGCGCTTCTGGGTGCACGTGGAGTTTCTCAACCTCGACCACGAGAAGATGTCCAAGTCGTTGGGCAACGTCTACAACCTGCAGGACATCCGCGACCGGGGCTTCCGCGCGTCCGCGCTTCGGTACCTGCTGATGTCGGTGCACTACCGCAAGCAGCTCACCTTCAGCTTCGACATCCTCACGCAGGCCGATGCGGCACTCACACGGCTGACGGACTTCCTCGCGCGTGTCGATCGTGTGGAGGGCGGTGAGGCCCACCCTGACGTGTTGGCCCGCGTTGAATCGGCGCGTCAGGCGTTCCGCACACACATCGCCGACGACCTCAATGTGCCCGGCGCGATGGGTGTGATGTTTGAACTGCTGCGTGAACTCAACGCGACCATCGACGCCAGGGGGATTGGCCGCCCGGACGCCGATGTCATTGGTGAGACATTCGACGAGTTTGATCGGGTGCTTGGCGTGATCAGCCTGCGTCGCACCGAGGACGCCGCGCCGCCGGTGCCCGAGGCGGAGATCACGGCGCTCATCGAGGAGCGACGACTCGCCAGAACCAATCGCCAGTTCGCCCGCGCCGACGACATCCGCAAGGATCTGGAAGCCCGAGGCATCCTGCTCGAAGACTCGACGGCCGGCACCCGCTGGAAACGAAAGTGACGACCGCGCCTGCCAACCCTACCCATCCAGCGTGAGGGTGGGTAGGTAGCGCCCGCGTGAAATAGACGAGGACTACTCGACGCAGAAGGCGCTTTTGATGTGCTGGATGGTGACCGTGTCGGTGGCCACGCCGTCGATGGCGACCACATCGAACCGGCAGGGGGCCTCGAGCCGGTCGGACCAGGCCAGGTAGTCCAGGGCCATGGCGGCAATTCGTCGCTGCTTCCACGGCGTGATGCTTTCGGCGGCCGTGCCATACCGGTCCGTCCGGCGCGCCTTCACTTCCACAAACACGATCGTCTCGCCGTCCTGAGCGACGATGTCAATTTCGCCGTACCGCGTGCGATACCGGCGGGCAAGAATTGCATAGCCCTGATGCCAAAGTTCCACCGTGGCGAGGTCTTCGCCCAGTTTTCCGGTGTCTTGGCGGTAGTGGAGGAGCCGCACGCCCTGAATGTAGCAAGGGCGGTGCCAACGGCTGGTGCGGGGTGCGGGGTGCGGAGTGCGGGGTGCTACTCCCGGAAATTCCCGAATTGGAGTTCGAGGCCGAAGTCCTCGGCACTCAGCACACGAATCGCGTTCTGCAGTTCGTCTTTCGATCCTGACGTCACGCGGAGCTGGTCGCCTTGGATGGTGACCTGCACTTTCTTCATCTTCTGGTCTTTGACGAACTTGACGATGTCGCGTGCGGCGTCGGAGGAGACGCCCTGCTGGAGGTCCACCTTGCGCTTGACCAGGCTTCCGCCGATTTGTTCGATGTCGCCGAGTTTCAGGTTCTTGATCGGCACACCTCGACGGTGGAGCCGGGTCTGGACGATTTCCCAGACCGCATCCATCTTGAAGTTGTCATCGGCCACCAGTTCGATCTGGTTTTCCTTGGCTTTCAGCTCGATCGTGGACTTGGAGCCCTTGAAGTCGAAGCGCTGCGCCAATTCCTTTTTGGCCTGATTAATGGCGTTGTCGACCTCCTGCAGGTCAACCTTGGAAGTGATGTCAAAGGACGGTTGCGAAGCCATGTGCAGATGGTACCTGAGTACCCGCCGCGTCGTGCCGATAAGCAGGGGTACTTCTATGACCCGACTTCCCTCCGCCCTTCTGTCCACGGTGGTTCTTGTGGTGGCCGCAGGCTGCTCGTTTGAGCGGGGCGGCACCTCTGCGCTGCCCACGTCGCCCGCCGGGGGAGGGGCCGGTCAGGTCAGCAGCCCGCTCAAGGGCCGCTGGAGTTCCAGCGGCGCGGCGGGTCTGTCCGGCCTGCAGGACGCCCGGACGGCGGACCTGGGCCCGTTGTCCTGTACCCAGATCGCCTGGACGGCCAATGACCAGCAGGACGATGGCAGTGTGCAGGGCCCGTTTACAGCCGTCTGTTCCAACGGCATGCAACTGTCGGGCTTTGCCAATGGCAGTCTGACCGGGTCGAGCGCCGTGGTCACCGGCAGCGGGACTGGGCAGCTCAGTGGGTCGGCCTGCCCGTTCACCATCACCAGCAACGGTGTGGTGGAAGGCGAGCAGATCCGGTTCCCCTACACAGCGAACACGTGCCTGGGCACCTACGCAGGGACGACATTCCTCGCGCGGTCGGCCTTGCCGGTGCCCCCGCCGCCAAGCTCCGGCGCGTGTGCAGGCCGCGACGGGGATTCGATTGTGGAGTGTGTGGCGTCGCAGCATCCGGGCCGACTCGCCGCCGGCGTCAGCCACGACACCCGCGTCGCCAATATGGTGTTCCTGCGCGACCGCATCATTGAACGCGGCCGATGCAAGGGGCTGGACCTGGCGTGGAACCTCAAGCGCGGCGTGGGACCGCACAGCATCGACGCGCTGGCGTGGCGTGTGAACGGCCGCGACGAGGTTGTGGATATTGGTGTGGGATACGACGACACGTCACAACCGCTGCAGTTGCAGTGGCTGATCGTTGCCGGGCCTCCCGGCTACGACCGTTACACCCCGGCGTTCGGCTGCAACTGAGACACCGACTGCGATGCGGAGACTGGCTCCATGCCCATGCGCCGGATGTAGCGGTAGTGTGACCGAATCGCGTCGATGAACGTCCTGTTCTCGCGGCAGACCACACCGTGTTCGCGGCAGATCTCCTTCACCACCTTCGAGATGGCCGGGTAGTGCGCGTGCGCTACGCGCGGATACAGATGGTGTTCGCGTTGATAGTTCAGACCGCCCAGCAGGTACGTCAGCACGCGGCTCGATGTCGCGAAGTTGGCGGTGGTGTTGACCTGGTGAATGACCCACTCGGGATGTGAGGTGTCCGTCGTTCGCGGATGGTCCACCACATCCACCGAGTGCGCGCACTGGAACACCACGCTGAACAACACCCCCATCGTCATCGACACCAGCACGTAGATGCCAAGGACGTGTCCGACGGAATGGAGCGTCAGCGGGATGACAAACGCGACCGTCAGAAAAAATGCCTTGCCGAGCAGGATGGCGACAAAGTCGCCACCCTTGGGATAACCGGCGGTGAGGCCGTCATTTTTGCCGAGTGCGAGGCGCTGGAAATCGCTCCACAAGTACCGCAGGTGGACCATCGTGTAGAGGATCCAGAGATAGACGTGCTGATAGCGGTGCCACCAGTGCCACGCCTGATCCTCGGCCATGCGGGCGAGCGGCCCGAGGTCGATGTCGGCATCTTCGTGCGTGATGTTCGTGTGCACGTGATGGTTGTGGTTGTGTTTGTCGCCCCAGAAGTAGGAACTGGCGCCCATCAGGTCCAGCGTGAACCCGGCGGCGCGGTTGACCCACACGTGCTTGGAAAACGTCCCGTGGTTGCCATCGTGCTGCACGTTGAAGCCGATGCCGACCATCGCAAGCGCGAGCACGGTGGCTGAGGCCGCCACGGTCAGAATCGATTCCGCCTGAAAGACAAGGACGATGTACGCCCCGACGGCCGCCGCGATCAGGCCAAAGGCCTTCGCATACATGGCCGGGCTGTCCACCGTGCGACGGTCGCCAATAAAAAGCCGTACGCGCTCATCAAGAACGAGCTTGAGCGACGCGGGAGCGTAGTGCTGTGTTGTGGTAGCCAAATTGTGTCAAGGCTACCACGCGCATCGCTGTTCGTACCCGTCTGTTTCCGTGTCTATTTCACCGTGATTTGGGAGGACGCGCGACGGCCGTTGGCATCCCTGGCCGTGATGGTATGTGTCCCTCGCGTGAGCGGCCACGTGATGGGAGTATCGCCCAGCGTGGCACCAAGCGACTGGCCGTTGAGCGACCATTCGATCCGTCCGATTCCGCCCTGCGATCTGAGCGGAAGGGACTGGAAGTCGGGTCGCAGCGTGGGGTCGATCAGATACGTGGCGCCTGAGGGGGGCGAGGCAATGGCCAGCGTGGTGCGGTCGGGCCGGGGCGCGGACGCGGGGACGCTGGCTGCCGTCCGGGTCGTGGCGTTCGAGAGAACCCACGTCCGGTATGGCTCAGGATAGACGGTCACGACGCCGCGATCTGACGCGTGGTGCCACGTGCAGGTGTGCCCATCGACGGTTGGTGGCAGGAATTCGCGCACCCGCGCAGGGCAGGACGCCCCGGCGGTCATGCCGGACTCCGCGCACAGGTCCCGCTCCAGCAGGTCGCCCGGCCGGTCGTGGATCGGTGAGGTGTCGAAGAGCGGGAGTGAACCTCGCGAGTGTTCGACCGCAGCGAGTAGCACGTCGTGGAAGATCGGCCCCGCCCCGGTGACTCCGGACGAATATCGAAGCGGCGTCCGGTCGAGGTTGCCGACCCAGACGCCGACGGTGACGTCCCGCGTGAAGCCGATGGTCCAATTGTCGTGGTACGCCTGCGACGTCCCCGTCTTTGCGGCCACGACGAACGGAAAGTCGAGACTGCTGCCTTCCCCGAAGATGTACCGCCGCGCTTCCGGATCCGAGAGGATGTCGCTGATCCAGAACTTCGTCCTCTCCGAAACGACCTCTGAGGTCGTTTTGGTGGACACAAAATTTGCGTAGGCCGAGACCAGTTCATCGAGGCGCACCTCGGCGTTGCCGAGGGTGAGGCCGAGGCCGTAGTGCGCGGCGTTTTTGTCGAGCGTGGAGATGCCCGCGCGGCGCAGCAGGTCGGCGACGACCGGGACGCCGATCTCGGATGCCAGCGCCACGGCGGGGACGTTTTCTGATCCGGCCAGCGCCACCCGCGCACGGAGGGGGCCTCGGAACCGTCCGTCGTAGTTGCGCGGGCTGTACAGGATGCCAGGCTCCGCGGTGGGAAACGTGCTGGGAATATCCGCGAGCACCTGGCCCGGGTGCCAGCCGCGTTCAAAGGCTGCGGCGTAGGTGAAGGGCTTGAGGGCCGAGCCGGGTTGACGCGGGGTCATCGCAGCATCGATGTCCGAGCCATCCGTGACCCACACGCGCCATTCGCGTGTGTGGTTGTCGAGCACCACCACCGACGCCTGTTGCGCGTGATGGGTGTCGAGCCTCTCGCGCTGGGCACGAAGGATGCCGAGCACGGTGCGCTGCAGTCCCGCATCAAGCGTCGTCTTCACCGCCGACTGGTCCGCATGCGCCGGATCATTGAGCGCACGTCGCACCCAGTGCGGGGCGATCGACTCCGGATCCGAGACGTCCACCGTCACACGCTCGGCGAGGGCGACCTGCAGGGACTGTGCGTCGAGCAATCCTTCCTCCGCCATGCGGCGAAGGATCCGATGTTGCCGCGGACGTGCCCGGTCGGTGTCGCGACGCGGGTTAAATCGACCCGGCTGTTGCGGGAGCGCAGCGAGATACGCGGCTTGGGCCGGCGTGAGGTCGGCAGCGGGAATTCCGAAGTAGTAGGTGCTGGCGCGCGCGATGCCCTCGACTTGATTGCCATAGGGCGCAAAAGCCAGATACCGCGCCAGAATCTCGTCCTTGGTCAGCCGGTGTTCGAGTCGGATGGCGAGCGCGGCTTCGCGCAGTTTGCCGAGCCAGCTCCGGCTTGGGGCACGCCCGGCGCGTGCCTCCGCCAACGCGACCACTTGTTGCGTGATCGTCGACCCGCCTTCAGCGACGCGCCACTCGCGGATGTTGCGCCACATCGCGCGAGCGATCGCGATCGGATCCACACCCACGTGCGAGCGGAACCTGTGATCCTCGGCCGCCAGCGTCGCTGAGACGACGATGCGCGGGAGTTGATCGGGTGGCAGCCACGCGCCCCGCGTCCCGCGATCCGAGCGTGCTTCATACAGCCGCTCCCCGTGCCGGTCGAAGACCATGACCGACGGGCGCGTGTCATCGACCTGCAGGAGCACGTCGGACACCGGCCCCATGCGGAGAGAGAACACCGCACCGAGCGCGAGCACACTCGCGACAGCTGTCTTCCGCCAGTGCCGGCGCAACGAAATCATCTGATCACAACCGTGGCGGCGGCTGCGCGTCCGTTCACTTCAGGCGCGTACATCATTTCCGCCGTCGGACCGGCGGCGGTGAACGTGCCTGCCGTGGTCGCGCGCACCAGATACGAGAACTCATGAGTGCCGTCTGACAGGCGGGTGGCGAACAGATGCACGCGGTCGTCGTGTTTTTCGACGTGGTCAAATCCACCGCGCTGCCACCGCTGCCACCAGGACTCATTGGCGTCCCCAGAGACCGACGCTTCCTGCGCCAGATCGGCCGCCGTCGTGCGGAAGTAGCCGTCCACGGCCTCAAATCCGGCCGGCAGTGAATCCACCACGGCCACATACCGCCGCTCCTGCGGCGTCGACACGCGAAGCACGACGCGTACGAGATCGCCTGGAGCGAACTGCGTGCCAACCGGCCCCTCGCCGTTTTCCACAAATCGTTCATACCGGCGCTCAAGGCGCATGCCCTGATCGCGTGCGGCCGCAGGCACCAGCGGTGTGAACGTCAGGCGCGCCGACGCGTAGAGGCGACCTGTGCCCGTGCGGCTCAGCGTGAGCGGCGTGGAGCCGCTTGTGGCCACCGCACGCAACAGGCCTGTCATCGAGACTTGCAGTCGCTGCGAGACCACCGAACGGCCGCGGAAGGTCGCCGTACCGACCTGCGTCGTCCCGATCGTCGCCGTGGCCGCCATGTCGGGCACCTCACGTTCGAAGCGCCGGTAGTAGGCGACGAGACCTTCGAGCGTGGTCGCGTTGCTCTGTGTGTCGCCCCAGTGGCCGTTGCGCTGTGCGGCGAGCAGCCATCGCACCAGGCCCGGGATCACGGGACCAGGGTCATCGCCGCTGGGCGCATCGCCGCGCCGCACCAGGCCGTCGAGCACCAATGCCGTGGCGCGGGTGTTCGTGTGCCAGATCCAGCCCAGCGCATCGGCGTTCAGTTCCTGGACGTGGGCCTCATCACCCTCAACACGCAGCGCGTTGGTCACTCGTGTGAGTGTGGCCTGATACCGCGGTCCACGATCCTTGGCCGCGGCCATCGCGTCGAGCAAGTACGACAGCGCAAAGATCGGCATCCGTTCGGTCTGCGCGACCAGCCGCGTGATGTGGGAGTCCTGATTGCGTCCCCAGTCGCCCAACACCTTCACGGCGAACGCCTGCGAGGCTGCCCACACCGGAATCATGTCGACCTGCCCGGGAGGCGTGGTCTGCGACAGCACCTGCTCGAGATAGTCGAGTGCGCGATCCACCACGGCCTGGTCCGGCGCGACACCAAGATCGCGGCCAGTGCGAATCACGTGCAGAATGTATGCACTCAGATACGGGTCGGCGAAACAGCTGGACTTGGACCACAGCGCAAAGCCGCCATTGCCACACTGGAAGGACGGCAGCTCCTGGAGCAGTGCCGTTGCGCGCGTCCGGTAGTCGGCGGGTGGCACGGTGCCGACCGAGAACGCGTTACCCAGATCTGCGGCGAGCAAGAACGCAAACGCAGCGGACGCCTTTTGTTCGGAGCACTGGTACGGATAGTTCACGAGGTAGTCCACGCCGCCGGCCATGCCGACCAGTGCGGTTGATGACCAATCCACCGTCAGTCCACCGGTGGTCGTCGAAATGTTGCCGGGCAGTTCGATCGGCTGCGTCCACGTACTCGTCGTGTGTGCAAACGCACCGACGGTTTCCGATGGCGCGGGTGCAATCACGGGCACAACCGCTTCGAAGGCGTCGGTGTTGGCGCCGAGTGTGACACTCACCTGCACACGCGCCAGGCCGGTGCGTCTGGCCGCAGCTGCAAAGCGCACGTCCGCGCTGCCGCCGGGACCAATCGGCAACTGTTGTGTTGCCGTGCCTGTGAGTTCAACAAGCGCGGGATCGAGACTGCGAATCGTCACGGTCGCATTTCCGCCGCTGTTGAGCGTGTTGGTGACCACCGCGCCAAACGATGCCTGATCACCAGGGCGCAGGAAGCGCGGGTACGTGCCGAGCAGGGTGACGGGTTTGCTGACCTTGATCTCGGCCGAGCCTGACCCAAACCGTGAGGCCGCATCACCGGCGACAGCCATGATGCGGTACGTCGTGAGTGCTTCCGGCAACGTGATGTCGGTTGTCGCCGTGCCGTCCGCATTGGTGACCACCGAACCCAGCCAGAAGGCGAGTGGGCGGAAATCCTGACGGACGTTGGCCGCGGCGCCACCACCCCCGCCGGCGTCAGCGCCCTTGGGCGTGAGCACGCGGCGGGACACGATGCGCTGTCGACTGTCACTGTTCATGACCTGCAGCGCCTTCTCCTGGTACACGGCCTTGAGCACATCAGGCGCGCGATAGTCGGTCAGCGACAGGACGCCGTAGTCGACGGCCCAAAGCGTCACCTCGCTGCGCGTGGGCTTCGCCGTGGAGTCGCTCACCTTGAGCGAGACCTTCGCGGTGTTGGCGGGACGATATTCGGCGCGATCGGCCGAGACGGCCACCGTCAACTTTTTTGTCGCGTCCTCGACCTTGAGTTCCGTGTAACCCAGACGGAACGCGGGTTTGCCCGGGTCGCTGCCATCAGCACCGAAGTCGTTCGACGTGCGTCCTCGCACCAGCAGCACCGACACGTACACGTTGGGGATGTCGTTCTCGCTGATCGGCACTTCGACCGTCTGCTGCGTGGATGTCAGCTGGAAGCGCCGATGACTTCGAACGCCTTCACGTTCGACCGTCAGCAGTGCCGTCGCCGTTTCCCAGGGGGACTCGATCATGATGCGGGCGCGGTCGCCGGGCTTCCATGTCTGCTGTTCCGGCGTGAGCGTGATGCGGTTGTGATCAAACCGCTGCCAGGCCGTGTAGCCCTCGCCCAGTCCGTAGAACCGCTTCTCGGTCATGGTCGCGCGGCCGTCCGCGTCGCGCGCGGTGGCGCGCATCAGATAGTTGCCCGCCTCAGGCACGGGCACGTTCAGGGCGACCGGTTGCGCAGCGGTCGTGACCGTCCACGTGCCAGCGGGCGTCTCCGTGCGCGTGGACTCCCAGCGATAGAAGCCGTTGCCTTCGGCGATGCGCACCGAGTTCCACTGTATCTTGAAGAGCGCGAGCGTCACCGCCACCGCGGAGACCGGCTGCCCGTCGAGGCCCGCCGCCACGACGCCGAAGCTCGTGCCGGTCGCGGGATTCACAAAGTAGTCGGTGTGGCCGAGTCCGACGTAGAACGAGGCCGGGTGCACAACGACTGAGGACCGGTTCGCGATGCGCTGGCGCGACACGTCCTCGACTTCCGCTTCAAACGTGTAGCGATACGCCCGATCGGTGACTTCCGTCGTGACCTGTGTTCTGAACTGTCCCTGTGCGCTCGTGGTCGCATTGTCGCCGGCGAACGGGCCGACCGGCGGCGGCTCGTCAAAGTGTGCCCCGAAGGTGAACTGGGTCTGCGGATACTTCTCGCGAATCGCCTGCGGGATGTCGGCGTCAGTGTTGCGCGTCACCGACCACCGCAACGGACGCCCTGCCACTGCCGACCCGAAGAGGTATTGCGCGGTCGCGCCGACGTTCACGGGTTCACCCGCCACCGTTCGCGCCATCGTCATCGTGGTGTCCACCCGGAAGTCGGGCTTGCGGTAGGCGGCGACGAGGAACTCGCCGTTGATCGTGCGCAGCCACTCGTTCTCGTTGTTGGCGGTCGCCGGGCGGTTGCCGGCCCAGACGACGGCCATGCGGTAGTTGCCCAGGACCGACGTGGGCGGCGGCGTCCACGTCCACTCCGTGGCACTCCACTCGTTGACCTTGACGTCACGCTCGTCCACCAGCTGATCGCGGCTGTTGGTGGTGCGCACCGTGAGTGTGGTGCCGGAGGGAAGCAATCGAATGCCGTTGGGAGTGTCCGTGCGGACGATCGCCTTGAAGTGAACTTCCTCGCCAGGACGATACACGCCGCGGTCGCTGAACACCGAGCCGCGCAGGAGCGGCTCCGCTTCACTCAGGTCGTAGGGCAAATCAAAATCCCACGACTCAATCCCTTCGTTCCAGTCGGAGCCGACGTAGGCGACATCGCCGTCCTTTTCCGCCATAACGATGAAGGAGAAGGTCCAGTGGTCGTCGGCCTTGCGGAGTGGGAGCGCAGGGGCCATCGCGATACCGTCCGCGTTGGTCTGGCCGCGCCACACGCGCGTGTTATCGGTGTTGATGATCGAGACGGCAGCGTTGGCGACCGGCAGACCGGTATCGAGGGTCGTGACAAACACCAGTGTGTTCTGCGGGCTGTCCTTGACGGTCAGGCCCATGTTCGTCGCCTGGACGATGGTCGCGCGTGGGGTGTCGTTGATGTTCGTGGACGCGCCCTCAATCGGCGTGCCGGCCTGCACCGCGGCCCACACGAGTCCCGTTCCTGATGTGGGGAGTACCGAGGTCAGGTCCATGCCATGCGCCTGAATCGCATCCGGTCGCACGTTCAAGCGACGCCGCGTACCCGGGCCATCAGGTGCGATCCGGAAGCGCGTCTCGTAGTCGTCGCTTTGCAGACGACGGAGGGTGGGCATGAGCGAGTCGGCAGTGAGTCGCTGCAGCCACTGGGTGACGGTGGTGAAGTTGCGGGCGGAGAAGGGCAGCACGGGGCCGCCGCTGCGTTCCCACACACCGTGGCCATCCCCGAAGCTGACAAACGCGCGCTGGCGTTCGTTCTCGACGATGCCGATCCATGTGTAGCCGAGGCGTTGACCGTCGCTGGCCGTCAGGGACGGGTCGAGGCGAAGGCGCCAGGTGGTCGCCGGTGGCTGGGCTTCAAAGCCGGCGCTTTCGATGCTGTGTGATTGCTGAATCTCGGTGGTGAGTGGCGGCTTGGCCGTCGGCTGCCGACGGACCTCCGCTTCGGCCGACGTGGTGATGTCGCGGATGGCGAGTGCTCGCGAAAATTCAGTGGCGGCCACATCACGAAAAAACGTCAGGGACCGATACCCAGACGGGTCACACGCATCGCGGCAGAACCACTGCGTGTCGACAAAGAAGGGGGCCTCGAGTTCCAGGCGCGACGACTGGGCTTCGGCCGGTAGTGCGGGACCGGAGGGACTCGGCATCCTGGCGTCGAGGGCCACCTCGAGCCAGGCACCTGGTGCCGGCACGGTGGTGGTCTCGATCATCACGACGTTGTCGTCGGCGGGGAACCGGTCCTTGTTCCACTCGGACGCGATGCGCACCGGCACGGCCGTCGTGAGCGCAGCCGTGCGGCGCGTGGCCGCGACCTTCGCGTTGAACGCGGCCAGGCCCGCAGGATCACCCGTTCGCAGCCGGGCGAGTTCACGCTCGCTGAATGTGGGTGGTTCCCAGTCGTGCGCCTCGTGTCGCACTTGCAGATGTGTGAGCACATCGGTCGGGCGCACGCGCTGGTTGAACCGCAGCGCGATGGTGACCGGCCCAGTAAATCTGTCCGTCTTGCGTTGCCACTCTGCCGAGAGGAGTCGCACCGTGGGCGTCGTGAACTGGAATCTGAATGGTGCAGCCAGTCGTCGTCCTGCCGCGCTGGTGGCGCCGGCGTCCACCGTCACCGTGTACGTCGAGGCATCGGGGAGTGGCGCCGCCGGGTCCGGTGTGAAGAGGAGAATCGTCGTGCCCGACCATCGGAACTGTCCTGCGATGCGTGGTGTGATCGACACCCACGGAATCTGCGGATTGGCCGGCGCACGCCCCAGCGCGATCATCGGCTCGGAAAAGATGAGCCGAATCTCGTTCGCATCCGATCGCTGATTCACCTCGCCGCGAGGGCTGGCCTCAAGGACCGTGAGGGGAGTGTTCTGCGCTGACCCGGCCAGCGTGGAGGTGAGGAGAAGAAGGACGATCAGACCAAGACGACGCATGGGCCGATCATATGCGGACTCGAATCCCCTTCCGGTCTGGGCCCCAGGTGCGCGCCACGTGGATGTCCACGCGCCGATGGCGCCGGGAGGTGGCGACTTGACCGGTGGGGACGGTTACCGTGCGCCAGTTGGCATCTGCGGAAAAACGATCGACCAGGCGGCCATCCAGGTAGACCGACACCTGCATCGTGAACTGGTCATGGCCGGCGACATCGAAGGTGACGGACGCGTGGTCGGCGGGGACAAAGAAGCTCGCGCGCCCGCCGGTCCAGCCGTCGCCATGGAACCCGTGGCGATAGTCGCCGAGCCACGCCGGGTCGCGCAGCCACCACAGCGCTGAGGCACCGATCAGCAGAACAACAACGATGGTGATGGCGCGACGGGTCAGGGCCATCGCAGGAAAATCTCCGAGTAGTCGGACCACGTGGTGTTCTGGAACGGAATCAGACCGTTCCAGTACTGCACCATCTGGAACAACGACAGCGCGACCGCGGCGGAGATCAACGCCACGCCGGCGGCGTGAATCGGCCTCGACGCCTGACGGAGACGGTCAAAGGCGGCCGCCATCGGCAGCGCCAACAGCGGCAACACATCGGTGAACCCGCGGTGCCCGTAGCTGCCACCGAACTGCCAGTCATACCAACTGCCCACCAGCCATGTGAGCAGCAGAAATACCGCCACCGACGACCAGCGGAAGGCGCGGGCCTGGTCTCGCAACAGGAAGACTCCGGCAACGGACGCCAACAACACAGGGGACCAGAAGAACAGTCCCTTGGGGAGCGTCACCAGGATTCCAGCAATCTCCGGCGACCAGAAAGTCATCGTCGCCGGCAGCAACGAGTACGGACTGACGATCCACGCGCCTGTGACGGCCTTGTAGATCGCCAACTGTGGAAGCGCCACCAGTAGCGCGACAAGCCCTGCCGCGGAGATCGACGCGCGTCGCGTCCAGAGGTCCGACGGGCGATACAGCGCGGGAATCAGGATCAGCAGCAGGTGACTGTGGCGCACGAGGAACAGCGCGCCGACCACGAGGCCAAGCGTGATCGTGCGTGCGGGCGTGGGGGATGACCACCACCGTTCGGTGATCCAGAGCAGGCAGGCCACGAGGAAAAACGCGCATGCGTGGCTGAAGGTGGCGTCAAACGTGAGGTAGTGAAAGTAGTTGGTGCCAAAGGTGGTCGCGACCAGCGCCGCCACCACCACGCCATCAGCGAAGTGACGTTGCAATACGCGCGACAAAATCGCGAGCCCGGCGACGCCGTAGGTAAGCCCACCCACCGTCGCCGCCACCTGGTAGTAGAGCGAGAACCCGTCGGGTGGGAGATTGGACCAGAGCGTGAGCGCGTGCGCGATCAGAAAAAACGGCAGCATCAGCACGGCCACGCCGATGGGGTGGGGGTTCAGCCACCAGCTCGTGTTTGTCCACCGGAGGATGCCGGTATGTTCGGGATACGCGCCGCCGTACTGATCGTCGGCCGTCGCCCACAGTCGTGGGCTGCCATGCAACACGATCGACGGCAGGTAGACGTGGTAGCTGATCCCGTCCGACCGGATGGGCTGTTCGGCGAGACCGCGTCGATAGATGTCGCCCTGTGCGACCAGCCCTGCGCAGAACACCAACGGGATGAACAGGCGCAGAGCCAGACGCATAGGGCGAGTCAGCAACTACCGCTGTCTAGCGATCGCGTTTACGCGGTTTGAAGTCCGACGAAAAGCCGCCGGCCTTGGGCTTCGCCTTGAACCCACCAGCGGACTTGAATCCCGGCTTCTTGAATCCACCGGGTTTTTTGAACCCGCCTTCGGATTTGTACGCGCCCTCCGCCTTGAAGCCCCCGGGTTTGAAGTCTCCTGATTTTTTGTACGGGGGCTTGCCGTACGCCGGCTTGCCGCCCGTGCGGGGACGCGGACGATCATCGCCGGCACCCGAGCCGGCCGGCATGGTCTTGATGTCGACCACGTTGCCGCGGATCTTCTTGCCGCGCAGTGCGGACACCACGGTGTCCACATGCGCTTGAGCAATGTCCACCGTGGAGAATGTCGGGTTGATGCGAATGGCGCCGATGTTCCCCGAGTCAATTCCGGACTCGCCGGCAATCGCGCCGACCAGGTCGCCAGGCCCGACGCCGTCCTGCTCGCCGACGCTGAACGCCAGCGTGACTTTTGGCCCTTCATCACGCGGACCACGCGCCGACCGCGTCTGGCGCTCGCCCTCTTCGTCGGTCGTGCGCGAACCCCGAGGACTCCGGAACTCCGAGCCCTCAGCACTTCGAGGACTCCGGGACTCCGGGACCTCGGGACCTCGAAGTCTCGCGTCGTCGGCGCGTCCACCGCGGCCGGTTTCGCGTCTTCGTCCTGCGCCATCGCGAGCGCCGCAGCCGCGATATCTGCCAGGTCAAAGTCCTCGGTCAGTGACATCACAAACGCCTTGTACTCGTCGAGGCCGCCCGTGACGATGCGCTAC
>Ga0163151_10005587_pt1 | contig 15948 bp, 26 predicted proteins | sample OliLakLV19MP5IB2_FD_145596 | JGI IMG/M metagenome (GOLD analysis project Ga0163151, IMG submission 145596) | Freshwater microbial mat bacterial communities from Lake Vanda, McMurdo Dry Valleys, Antarctica - Oligotrophic Lake LV.19.MP5.IB-2 | ecosystem: Environmental > Aquatic > Freshwater >...
GAAAAATACATAGGAGTAGGGAATATGGCTGACTGGTGGCTTCCGAAAATCCACCAAGCCAAGCAAGAGGGATATGAGATAGGAAAAGAAGAAGGAAAATTAGTGCAAAAAATATATGAGCACGACCCATTTCATAATAAAGATAGTGCGTGGAATCAAGCGTGGGAAAAGGGACAGCAAGAGATATTGGAGAGGGTGGTTGGGGAGATAAAAGAATTTCGCCACAAGCATAGAAACTTAAATGTATCCAGTGAATTTGATATAGCCTTTGACAATTTCCTCTCCTCCCTCCAAGACATTAACCCTAATTAATAAAGATATATGGCAACAAATAAACAAGAAATTACACAAGTAGATGTTAGAGAAAAAATACTAGAGCGATATGTTGAAAAATCCTTTCTGTTCTTTAATTGGCAGGTTGTTCTATCCTCTACAACAATAGGAAAAAAACTCTTAATAAATACTGTGGAAGAATACGAGGGTATATATCTTAATGGGAAATTACTAACCCCCCAAGACATTAACCCTAAAGAATAATATATGACCTACACAGAAAAAATAGAAGAAATGGTGCGAGATTTCTGCTCTGTAGCTCCAAAGTCAAAATCAGAAGTAAGACGGAGAATATCCGAATCAATCGCACAAGCCATAGCAGAAGATAGAGTGAGGGTGGTGGAGTTTATTAAAGGTAAAAGTGAAAAAGTAACAAACGACCTTTGGTATGTTGCAGACCAATGCCTTGAGGATATACCTAGATTTTTTTCACCATTATCAGATAAATAAAGCTGAATGAAGAAATTACACATCTGGGAAATATCTAGGAAAGATGTTCGTGACAGGTGCAAATATTGTCTAAAGACTTTTACTAAACAACAGTTTAGATATAAAACCCAATCGTTAGTATTCAGATTTCCTAACTACTGCTATACTTGTAGGATTAAACAGAAAGGTCGAACTTTACAAGAATTAAAAATTAACATATAATAAACTTATGGAAAATAAAACTATAGCATTGTGGATTACAATAACAGGAGTAGCATCATTGATTTTAGCGTTCTCAAGTATAGACGAAACATTACTGGGTGTACTAGCAATCGCATTTTATGTATTTGCCTTTATCGGAGCTAATAGACTAAACAAATAATATGCAAAAAGAACTAAAAGATTTTACAATAGAAGAATTAAAAGCGTTGTGCTACGACAACCTAGTGCAAATAGAGCAATCCCAGGCTAACTTAAAAGCTCTTAATCAAGAAATTCAAACTAGAAACACACTAATACAAACTACATCTGAAGTAACAGCAAGTGAACCAGTAGAAGAAAATGATTAAAGGGTTTACTGCAGGTGCCGCAGACCTTCTGCACGCTGGACACTTAATAATGCTCAAAGAAGTTAAAGCCCAGTGTGACTATTTAATTTTTGGACTACAAACAGACCCAAGCATAGACCGCCCCGACAAACATAAACCCATAGAAACCGTAGAAGAACGAATGATACGCTTGCAATCTTGTAAATATGTTGATAAAATAATGGTATATGACACAGAGGCAGACCTCTACAACCTCTTAAAAGAACTAAAACCCGACATAAGATTTCTGGGAGAAGATTGGAAAGGAAAACATTTTACAGGCTATGACCTCAACATAAAAGTAATATTTAACAGTAGAAAGCACGATTATTCAAGTAGTAATTTAATACAACGTATAAAACAAAATGTATAAAAGAAATGCAATTTGCAGTGGAACTTCTGGGTTCATTGGCTCGCACTGTCTTGAGTATTTATTAAAAAACACGGACTGGAATTTTATCTGTCCTGTCTCATTCAAACACAAAGGAACTCCTGAAAGAATAACTGAAATATTTGATAGAACACCAGAGTTTAGAGAAAGAGTCAGAGTAATAACGCACGATTTAACCTCACCCTTTACAGAACATACGATTTCAACACTTCCTCAAATAGATTACATTATAAATGTAGCAAGCGACTCTCACGTCTTTCGTTCAATAGAAACCCCAGTCCCTTTCATAAAAAACAATGTGGATTTAATCTTAACAATGTTAGAACTTGCTCGCATAGTTAAACCTAAAGTCTTTCTACAAGTATCTACAGACGAAGTATACGGTTCTGCACCAATAGGAACACGCTATAAAGAATGGGACACAATACTACCTTCTAATCCTTACGCTGCTTCAAAGGCGGCACAAGAAGCTATCGCTATCTCTTACTGGAGAACTTATGATGTGCCTTTAGTTATCACAAACACAGTCAATAATTTTGGAGAGAATCAAGATAGTGAAAAGTATCTTTCAAGACTAATCAAACAAATAAACAACGATGAAACTGTAACTATTCACGGGAACGATAATTTTATCGGGGGTAGATATTATATTTATGTAGACAACCACGCTGACGCAATTTTACACATTCTCAAAAACATACCAGTAAAGATGTTTCAAGACGAACAAGACAGACCCCTGCGATTTAATGTAACTTCTGATGATGAATTAGATAACCGAGAAGCAGCTAAATTAGTAGCTAGTTTAATGGGCAAAGAACTGAAATATAAGCTATTAGATTTCCACGTGGAAAGGAAGGGTCACGACAGACGCTATGCACTAGACGGCACAAACCTAAAAGAAACAGGGTGGGATATGCCTTTCAAGTTCAAAGATTCTTTGCTAAAATATATAAAATGGTCGCTATCAAATCAACGCTGGCTAATATGAGCAACATCGCGGTTGTAATTCCAACCATAAGAATGAAAGAATCAATGCCAGCCTTTATGAAAGCGTGGCAACTACTATTTGATAAACATAATGTGGTTTTAATTGTGATAGAAGACGGAGAAAATCCGAAATTGACCTGCTCTTATGAAGTCGCAGCTGAAGTTGACACTCAAAAAATAGAAACAACTAGAGCAGAACTAGACACAGAAGGTCTAGTCTCAAACTATTGTGCAGGAGTAAGACAACTTGGCTTTCTTTATATTGCTAAACACTTACCCGAAGTAAAATACATCATCACCCTAGACGATGACGAGTTTCCAATAGGCGACACTATCCAAGACCACATAGACCAACTTAATAGAAAAGTTCCTATTTCTTGGCTCTCTACAGGTTCAGATTATTTTAGGGGGTTTCCTTACGGAGTACGCACAGAAGCCCCCGTAATGCTATCACATGGCATTTGGAGAGGAGTTCCAGACTATGATGCACCTACTCAATTATTGATTGACCCGAACCATAAACCTACTTATTACAAAGGCGTGATACCAAAAGGGATTTACTTCCCAATGTGCGGGATGAATTTAGCTTTTAGACGTGAAGCGATACCTCACATTTTCTTTGCACCAGTGGGGGGCTTTAAGGGAGCAGAACGTTTTGACGATATACTTGCAGGGATTTTAGTTGTAAAAAAGTTTGCAGAATTAAATTGGGGTATTGTGTCTGGGTATGCAGAAGTAGACCATCAAAGAGCTTCAAATGTATTTACTTCTTTAGAAAAAGAAGCAGTCGGGATAAGACATAATGAGGAGTTTTGGAAAGACCCTGAAAACTACAATGGCGATGTGTGGTTTGATGAGTTTAGATTAAAAGCTAAAGCGTGGTATAATTTAACAAAATGATTACATACAAAGGGCAAACATTTCGTATAGAAGTCTGCACCCCAGCAGGGCGTGAGAAATATCTCAGCGTATTCAAGAAACATATTTACAAGAAAATGGAAGAAGGACTTGTGGATGGATGGCAACTTTGGATGAACACAACAAACGCTTCCGACATCGCATACCTTTTAAGTATGGAAGCAGAAAACCCTAAAGTAAAGATTTACAGAATAGGTGAGGCGATAGATTCTTTAGAAGACGGTGTTAATGGATTCTACGAGACATTTAATCCACTAAAGACACACAAGTTCTTTGCCAACGCTCAAGATGACGACACCATTTACATACGATTTGATGACGACATAATCTTTGCCGAAGACGGAGCTATTGAAAAGATGGTAAAAGCTCGCATAGATAATCCAGATGCTTTTATAATCTACCCGAATATAATCAACTCCACCATCTGCACAAGTTGGCATCAAGATTCAGGAGTATTAAGCGAAGAAGCAGGAAAAGTAAAAAGATACGATGTAACCAGACCTGACTGGGCTTACCTAGATGAATTTAACTACACCGACAACAGACTAATAAACCACATTCACAATACCTTTAGAAAGAACTACGAGGCAGGAACTCTCAAGGATTACTACCTTCCAAGTAGAAGCCTCACGAACTTTGAAAGGTTCTCTATTTGCTGTGTTGTATGGTTCGGTAAGCAGAAAATTAAATTGGGTTACATAGAGGAGCCACAATTGTCGTGGCAGCTCCCAGAAGCTTACGGCAAACCTAATTACTTTTGTGGAGATGCGTTATTAGTTCATCTTTCGTATCATACCCAGCGACCATTATTAGAAGCACAAGGGGATATACATCTAAAGTATTATGATTCAATACAATAAACTACATTTCTCACCAGAGCTAAAGGAGTGCGTAGAAGGACACTACACAGCAGTAGTAGAGCAAGACGAGTACAGACTTCAAGAACTTGCAGACGCTGACCCTAGCATAGAATACATCGTAGACCTCGGTGCTAATGTGGGAATGTTCTCAATGCACGCTCATAACATATTCCCAAACGCTAAAATACTAACTTGCGAACCAGAGCCAGAGTGTATGAAGTATACAAAGCTAAACACCAACAACGAGCTTACTTACATAGAAGAAGCTATAACTGGAGATGATAGAAAGGAAGTAACCTTTAATGTGTGTAAGTGGAAGGGGAATAATCATGTTGATGGCAATTTCAGATGGGATTTGTTCGAGCCGATGGGTTCAAAGCTAGACCACAAGATAAAAGTACCAGCTTCTACCCTTAAAGAGATAATGGATAGACACAACTTCCCTAGAATAGATTTACTCAAAATAGATACCGAAGGAATGGAAGGGCAGATACTCACAGCATTCAAACCATATATGCACTTAGTGAAACACTTTCGTGGCGAATGGCATGGCGATTTGGAGATACCTATTATAAAGGACGCACTAAAGGACACCCACGATATATTTATTAGCAGAGTAAACACAACCCACGGAGATGCTTTCGCTTGTAGGAAAGACTTTATACCAACAGAAGAAGTATTCAATGGTCGTAAGATACTACATACGCCAGGGTTGCCTGATAGAATGGAATGAAAGGCATTGTAATTGGAACTTCAGAGTTTACAAAGGACTTCCTAAAGCCTTGTTTGGATTCTCTTAAAGGAACGCCATATAAGATTTTAGTAGTTTCAAATGGTGGCTACAAACCAGACTTCCCAATAGATAACCTAGTTATAAACAACTGGAATGGCTGGGAGATTGCAGTTTTACAGCGTGGCAAAGAAACATTTAGCGAGTTCATTCACATAATGGACACAACAATTATAAAAGACATAACGATGTTTGAAAAATTATTTGCGATTGACGGGAATGTTGTGCTAACTGCGGGGAACTTCCATTACATGGGAAAATTCGTAACAAGAGAACTACCCAATCTCCCAATAGTAAGAGATAAAACAACGGCTATAATGTTAGAAGTTAGATGGCTAGATGGATTTAAATACACAGAGTTTGAACCTGATTTACCTGTCCATTCTCTTGTATGGGAAGAAATACATGGAATGAAAAGGATGAGGCTAGAGAACAAATATATGATAAAATATAAGGGAACCGCTTGGATTTCCCCCGAACAGTTAGCAGAATTATCAGAAGAAATAAACAAGAAGTACAAACAATAAGAAGTGCTCTGCTCTAAAGGAAACAAAGACTGTAAAACTTGCACGAAAGAAAAGAATGATAAATGGCAGGAATGGCTAAAATCAGGCGATACTCCAAAACATAATCCGTGGCTAGGCTACAACGAGAGACTAAGAGATTCTATTAGCTGGACTGAATTAATTGGCTTATTGATTTTCTATGGCACATTGACTTTAATCTGGGGTTGGCTAGGCTTTGTGGTGGCTTATATCATAAGCTACCTGACTGTCTTAAGTGGTGGGTTGCAAATAGGATACTCTAACAGCGAACCAAAGATACTACAAAGAGAATGTTCCCTACACAAAGACTGTAAATTCACTAGAATAATAATTTATTAAGTGGTATAATATAAATATGGAAGAAGAAATAGAAGAAACCCCTCAAGAACAGCACAAAAACAGTAGAGATGGTACTGAAAGGTTAAAACCATATCAATTCAAGAAAGGACAGAGTGGAAATCCAGGAGGAAGACCAAAAGGAATGTCTCTAAAAGAATGGGCTAAGAACTATTTAGCTTCTATGACAGACGAGGAACGATTAGATTATCTTGAAGGACACAACAAAATTGATATATGGAAAATGGCAGAAGGTGTACCTGATACTAAGGCAGACATAACAAGCGGTGGAGAAAAATTACAACCATTATTGGTTAAATTTATAACAGGAGATGAACCCAACGATGAACATTCCAATAGAGTACAAGAGACTATTTGATAATGACTGGAGAGAAGCAGCTATTTTTGGTGGTAGGTATTCACTAAAGTCTCACACAGTCGCTAGATATTTACTTATAAAGGCGAGAGAAAAGAAAACAAGAGTAGGTTGCTTTAGAGAATTTCAAAGCTCAATCAATGAAAGTTCTTTTCAATTACTTGCTGATTTGATAGAACAATACGGATTAAAGGAATTTAAGCTAACCAACAACTCTATAATCAATGAGATAAATGGTTCTGACTTTATATTCAAAGGCTTATGGAATAACGAACAAAGTATTAAGTCTATTGAAGGAATAGATATAGCTTGGGTAGAAGAAGCTCAATCAGTTTCTTCTAAGAGCATTGAAGTTCTAACGCCAACGGTTCGTAAAGAAAACTCTAAGATTATATATACATACAACAGGTTGTTAGAAAACGACCCAGTACACGAAAGATTAGTAGTAGAAGGCAGACCAAATACTTTAGTCATAAATGTAAACTATGACATCGCTATCAAATATAAAATGATACCAGATGTTATTTTAAAAGAAATTGAAGATGATAAAACACACAGACCAAGTTTGTATAAACACAAGTGGCTAGGGGAACCTAATAGTTTAGCTAAAAAGATTTACAAAGACTGGGCTATTGTGGAAGAAATTCCCCACGAGGCACGACTAGAACGCTATGGTATGGACTTTGGCTACACAAACGACCCAACAGCCATTGTAGCGATTTATTACTATAACGGAGGCTATATACTCGATGAGGTAACTTATCAGAAAGGGTTGAGCAATAAACAAATAGCAGATATTCTTTTAAGTCATCCAACAGCCTTAGTGGTAGCCGACAGTGCCGAACCAAAAAGCATAGACGAGATAGCAAGTTATGGAGTTTCTATTGTCGGAGCAGAGAAAGGAAAGGATAGTGTAAGAAATGGAATCGCTTTAGTTCAAGCTCAAAGAATATCAATGACCAAAAAGAGTGCAAACATAATCCGAGAGTTTAGAAACTATTTGTGGACTACAGACCGAGATGGGAAGATTATCAATGAACCCGAAGGAGGCTTTGACCACGCATCAGATGCCCTACGTTATGGACTCTCAAATCTAATAAAGAACTCCACAGGTGATATGGAGAGTGAAAAAGCAGAAAGGTTAATGTCGAGATTAAAAGGTCAAGTAAATCAAACTCGGTAATGGAAAATCAAAGACCTCGTCTTTCAGACCCAGCAGAATTTGCAATCGTAAAGCAAATGTATTTTGATAACGACAGACCAATAAACGAGAACCTAGACCCAATAGAAAGACTCGAAAGAAGTGATGCAAAGAGTAGGCATAATAACAAAAGCTCAAGATGAACGACCTAACAGACAACGAAAAAGAAATAATCAAATTCTTACGGGAAGCTAAGCCTTATGAAACTGTGTCTATTCAAAAGGATTCTAACGGAAAGCCTGACTATTACATAATCACCAGAGAACAGAAAGTATTTTTTAGATAGTTTATCCACAGGGTATTTGCTTGACAGGGGAAAAAGTATTATAATTAATTTTAATAGTAGCGTCTTGTAGGAAAACTAAAGACATAAATGAAGATTTATGTTAAAAATCCAACAAGAACTAGAACAAATCAAAAGTAATTACGATAAAACCATTGACTTAGTTGATGGGCTTGCTTTCTCTCAAAAGAAACAAATAAGAACGATTGAGTTTTATAACAACTCAAAGTATTTAAACGGGCAGAGAGACGAACTAGGAAGAGAGAAACCTTTTAGGCAGATACTCAACGCTATCTGTGACGTAGAGAACACTGCTAAAGACCTAGATACTAAAGACATTCAACTAACCTCAGACGATGCTAACCACTACCTAGAGTCGTGGCTTCTTTCTAAGGATATTTATGTTTGGATGAAGGATATGAACTTCGCTAAGAACCTAAACGATATGCGAGATATGCACACTCGCTACGGCTCACTTCTAGTTAAAAAAGTAATGACAGACGGCGAACTTACCCTAGAACTACCTGAATGGAAGAACTTAATCACAGACCAAAGAAAGATAATAGAACGCCCTATCATTGAAACCCACTGGATGACTGCTATTGAAATTGCAGATAAGACTGAATGGGAAAGCAAAGAAATACTACAGAAGTTAGAAAACTCACACGCAAACAGAACCGTGCCAGTCTACGAGCTAAGAGGAAAATTCTCTAAGGCAATGTTCAAAGACGCCAACGGTGAGAAATACAGCGATGCAGATAAAAAGAAATTCTCTTACCAACTCTATTACATAGCAGGACTTCCTAGTGAAGACGAAGGCAACGTGGACATTACTGCTTTTGAAGTTCTATACTCCGAAGATGATACTGAAAAGGTCTACAAATACCTAGCCCGAAAGCCTAAAGCAGGTAGAGCCTTTGGTGTTGGTGTAATGGAAGAAGGTGAAGAAGCTCAAGTATGGACAAATGACGTTATTCTAAAGCAATACCGAGCTATGGAATACACCACTAAAGTTATCGGACAGACTGCTTCTAAGAAACTTAAAGGTAGAAACTTACTTACCGAGACAGACGATGGAACTATCCTTGAAACCGAAGATAACAAGCCCATCACAGCCCTTAATCTCTTACCAAGTGGAGGGTTACAGCAGTACAGCTTGATAATTGACCAATGGTATGACCAACTACAGAAGACTACGAGTGCTTATGCCGCACAACGAGGAGATGCTCCACCTTCAGGAACTCCATTCAGACTACAAGCCACAGTATTACAGCAATCATCAAGCGTCTTTAAAGTATTACAGCAAGAGTTCGGCATTTTCATTACAGAAATCTTTGAAGACTGGGTTATGCCTTACCTTGCAAAGAAATTCACCAAAGAACACCTATTATCCTATGACTTTTCTCCAGAAGAACTAAAAGAAATTGACTCTAAATTCTCCACAAGACACGCAAATGAAATATTTAAAGACAGAATACTCTCAGGTGGAGACATAACAGCAGAAGAATATCAGGCTTTTATGGATAATGCTGATGAGTTTATCAAACAAACCAAGAGCCAACGATTTGTAGACATTCCTAAAGATTTCTATAAGAATCTAAAAGCTAAAGTAACTGTAAACATCACAGGTGAACAGAAAAACAAAGCGGCAATTCTTGAAAGCCTAAATAATCTATACACAACCTACTCTTCTAATCCTGAAGCGGCTAACGACCCAATCGGACAGATATTTATTCTAAAGATACTTGAACTATCTGGTGCTGGAGTAAGCCCTGTTCAGATAACAAGTGCAATAAACGAGAAAGCAAAAGAAGCACAAGCCCAAATGGCTATGCAACCAACAGGACAAACTCAACCTAGTCCAATGAGTCTATCAGCTAACGCAACACCACAAAATGCCTAATTTACCAAGTGCCTTGCAGGATTTTTATTTAAACGAAGTTATGCGTGAAGATGTCAAAACATATTTGATTCAGTTTTTGACAGACAAAGCAGTAACAAAAGTGTTCGCTCAAGAAGACACTAAAGCAATAGCCGAAGCAAAGGATGTAATAGATGAAGCATTTTCTCACTTAGAACTATTATTTCCCAGTAAGTCGGCTGTGAAAGATATTGTAAATGAAAGTAGATAATATGCCAAAAGGAAAAGGAACTTATGGGAAGAAAGTAGGTAGACCAAAGAAAAAGAAATAAAACTATGTCCGAGATGACATTAAACTAGCAAATCGGCTCTGCATTAAACCGACTAACGCTTGGTAGTAAGCATAATCTACTAAAAATCTATGTCTGAACAAGACGAAGATGTCGCTGTAGACACAAATACAGAGGGTGAGGAAGCTACCAACAGCAACGAAGACAGTGCAGAGGACACTGTAGACTTAGCAGAAGAGTTAGAGAAAGAGCGTCAAGCAAAATCTCAAATTCTCGCTAGAGCTAAAAAAGCAGAAGCAGAACTCAAGGAATTGAGGAAAGCAGAAGCCCCTCACATTAACAACGACCCACAACTTTCAGATGAGCTTAAACTGATTGCTCGTGGACTATCAGATGAGGAAATCGATAAGGCTAAGTATATGGCGAAGGGTTTAGGTATAAGCCTCCCAGAAGTCATAAAACACCCTGACTTCCTAGACCTTCAGGCGACGCTGAAGGAAAGGAAAAGAAAGGAAGATGCTAAACTCGGTGCTTCAAAAGGTTCAGGTGAATCGAAAGATGATACCTTAATCAAACCCGATATGACCCGTGAGGAACACCAGAAGGCTTTCAATAAAGTGATGGGCAGATAACATTATAATAATTTATGGCAACAGGTACATTTCCCACAGGAACGCAGAGTTCGACCACATTAGCGTCGAATATCCCGTTAATCTGGGGAGAAAAAATCAACGAATTCTTCAAATTGAAGATGGTGTTGGCAGACTTCTTCACAGACCGTTCTTCAGAGTTAGCAGATGGAGGCTCAGCCCTTTATACTCCTAACCTGACAGAGTTCGCAGCAGCAGTTAAAACAAACGCTACTGCCGTTAATACCATGGCGGCATTGATTATCCAACTGAAACAAAGTATAATGAGTGTATATGAAAAACAAATACATTCGTTCAGCACATTGTCATTCGTGTAATAAGATTATTGATAAACCCCCCAGTCTTTTAACAGGTAAACACAACTTCTGCAACCACAAATGTTACTCCGAATTTAAAGTGAAATTATGGAGTAACGAAAACAACCCAAGATGGAATGGTGGCGAAGTAAAATTTAACTGTAAAGTATGTGGAAAGTCTTGCCAAAGAAAAGGAGGTGGCAAGAAAATCAATAAGTATTGCTCAATAGAATGTTCAGCGAAAGATAGGGGAAACTCTCAAAGAGGGGAGAATCACTGGAACTGGAAAGGAAGAATGGATTCAAGATATTTGAAAACCATAGCACCTAGACCAAGACCAGAAAAATGTGAAGTATGTGGAGGATATGGTCAAAAACGAAATGGAATTACATTAGACCACAATCACGTTACAAAAAAATTCAGAGGCTGGTTATGCTCAAATTGCAATACCGCCCTAGGATTAGTAAAAGAAAACCCTCAAACGTTAGAAGCCCTTATCAAATACATCAATGAAAATTCTCTCTGATTGACTCGAAACTCCAGCAGTGGACAACGAGGCGGAAGCGAAAGCACCGTGAACGACTAAGCGAGAGAACGGCGAAAGCCGATGCAATAGTCTGCTCTGCAAATATAACAAAATAAATTGCAGAGGTTGGCAGAAATGACCAACCTATCTCACGAGAGATATAACAATACGCACTCTAAACAATGCTACTGACACTAAAGTCACTTTGACTGTAGACCAGTGGTATGAAGTTTCCTTCGCAATCGAAGACCGTGAAGCAGCACAGGTAAAACACTCTTACTATCTCCAAGAGAGATACGCACAGGGTGCAGGTTACACTATGGGTAGAAAGTTAGAATTAGCATTAGCAGACCTTTTCAAAGGTTTCTCAACAATCGTTGGTGCTTCTACATCTAACCTAGCCGATAGTGAAATCCGTGCAGCTATCTCAGCCCTTGAATCAGTAGGAATCGACACTCAAACTGATGTCGCATTCTTCCTTTCTCCAGGAGTATTCTGGAAACAAGTACAAAACCTCGACAAGTTTAGCTTGGCTGTTAACTCACCAGTTAGCGACCCAGTAGCAAAACGCCCTCGTGCAACTTTGTATGGTATTCCAGTTTATGTTTCCCCAAGCGTTCAATACGTTTCAGGAACAGCTGGTAGATACAACGCTCTAGCTCACCGAGATGCCTTACATTGGGCTAAATCTCCACTAGGAACAGGTGGTTCACTAAGTGGTGGTTCAATGGTAGGTTCAGCAGGCGTTCGAGTTCAAAGTAACTACATCCCTGAATACCTCGCAACTCTAACAACCGCAGACTTGCTCTACGGTGTAGTTGAGAACCGAGACGAAGCAGGTGTACGTATTTTGACAGCTTCATAATTGACATTATAAGTTAATTATTGTGCTTGGGTATTAGAGGCAAATCAAAATACCCAAGACAATTTGCCCACAAAAATGAACACGATTATATCAAACAACTTAAAACGAACAAGCGAAAGAATAGACCCGGCAGGGAACATTATTGACGCTCGCACTAAGCAAATCATTAAGCCAATAGAGCCAGAGTATGTTCCACCAGTTGTTTCACAAGAAACACCACCACAAATCCCAGCAACCCCCTCAAAGATAGACTCAATGATAAGCAACAAGATAGAAGAGATTATCAACCGTAAAATAGAGGAAGCCCTCTCAAAACTATAATATGAAAGTTTACTTCATCCACACTTCACTAGAGGGCTGTTACAACGTAAGATGTCTTTTCCCTTTACAAGAGCTTGGCTATGATGGCGACCGAACGAGCCTAGCTATAAACCGAGCATCACCCGAAGATAAGGCTAAGGCACTCGTAGACGCTGATGTTGTTGTATTTCATCGACCTGAATCTGAAGAACTTTTAACTGTAGCTAGAGCATTAAAACAAGCTGGCAAGAAAATTGTATTTGATAACGATGATACGGCAAAAGACGCAGGTGGATTTAAGTTTACCGAGTATATGAATGAAGAAAAGGTAAAGCGAGGATTAGACACAATCAACAAAAACCTAGACACATTCATCACAGAATCTGACCTTGTAACTTGCTCTACAGAGTTCCTTAAAAAGGAATACGAAGTCTTAAACCCAAATGTAATAGTTTTACCTAACACAGTAGACCCTTTTTATTACCCAGAACCTGTCCACAATGACACAGACATCGTTAGAATAGGTATCACAGGCTCTGTCGGCGTAACTTCTGATGTAGAAGTCTTAAAACCTATCATAGAACACTACGAACACGACCCTAGAGTTCGCTTAGTTCTCTTATCTCTACCCCCTGAAGGCAACAATGAAATCTACAAGCAACTCTATGTAGAAGAATATGCCTTTTGGAATAAAGTAAACATTGAATGGCACTCTTACACACCAACAGACGAATACTACGAGTATCTAAACAACCTAAAACTAGATATGGTTATAATCCCACGCTTTGATTCATTATTTAATCGTTGCAAGTCTAACCTGAAGTTCTTGGAGAACAGTATGCTTTCCATTCCATCGATTTGCCAGAGCTTCCCAACAGGAGATTCTCCATACGAACAGAATGTGAACGACAAAGATTATCTCTTACTAGCCACTGATACTGAAAGTTGGATTGCACAAATAGAAAGTCTAATTACGGATAAGGAAAAGAGACGAGAACTTGGTCGCAAGGCTCACGAATATGTAGAAGCCAATTACTCTATCGAGAAAAATGCCTACAAATGGGCAGACGCTTATCAATCACTATTTAAAAAATAATTTATGTACCCAAAATCAATACAATTATCTGACGAGAAGCTCAAGAAACTAATCATCGCAAAAGGTGAGCTAGTTACTAAGGGCAGAGGCGTATCAGTAGAAATAGAAGCCATTGAAAAAGAGATGGAAGAAGTAAACCAGCAATTAATGGCAGAAGAAAAGAAAGTAAACATTGACGACATACTAGAAAAAGAAAAAGCTCTTACCTTAAAAGTAGAAGAAGCTATCGCTGAAATGAAAGTGTTTAAGCAGGAAATCTTTGACCGAATGAAAGCTCAAGTTCCACCAGAATTAGGTGTTAAATATGACGAGCTTAAAAAGACTTTAGAAGATAAAGAAACAGAAAGAAACAAGATAGCTCTAAAGGCTCAGAAGTATAACGATAAGATAATTCCAATCAGTAGAGAGCTAATGAAACCTTTTCTGAAAGACCAGTATGAAGATTATGATTCCCTTTATTTGGAAGACAATGAAATAGTAGCAACAATATTTAGTCACTTGTCGGATTTTAAAAATAACTTTAAGAAAAAATAAAATGGGATTACAATTTTCTGATACAACCTTTAACTTAGGAATCTTAGAACGAGCTAGAAAAGAAGCTAGGGTAGACAGTACACAATGGGCGACTTCAAACGTTGTTGCTTCTTGTAACGACTGGCTAAACCACATCTTCACTAGGGGTAAGATACTTGATAGGAAGTTTCAGCTTGACGACACCAACCATACAAAACTACCTATCGGAACTACAAACCTAGTAGCCAACCAATCAGACTACTCATTCCTCACAGACGAGCAGGGCAATAGAATAACCAACCTTACGAGAATAGACATCCTAGATGCTTCAGGACTCTACCGACAGCTTATACCGATAGACCAAGCTCAACTAGGTGGCGTAGCTTTAGACGAATGGAATAAGACAGCAGGGCAACCTATGTATTACGATAAGATAGCCGATAATGTAATCAGACTTTACCCAAAGCCAGCAACTAGCGTAACTGCAGGAATAAAATACTACTTCCAACGCTCACCTTCATATTTCGTAACCACAGACACAACCAAACAGCCTGGAGTAGCAGATGACCTTCACGCAGGATTTGTTTTCAAAGCAGCTTATGATGCCGCTAGGGTACTCGGACTTGCTAACTTACAATCTCTTTCAGTAGAACTGCAGAAAGAAGAGCAAGTGATAGATGACTATTTCGCAAGCAGACAAACAGATGAGCCGAATGTTTTATTAGTTAAGTATAGAAGTTCAAGATAATGGCAATAATAAATCAAAGCAAACCTAGTTCTAGTATAGTAAATCCAACCGACAGAGTGGTTTCTTTTGAGACTTTTAATTCTAATACTACAACCTTTGATTCTGAAACTCGTACTTTTGACCAAATGGGAACAACAATGACGAATACAAGTCGAGCATCGTCTACTATCACTAACACTAATAAACCAACATAATATGGCAGCAATTACACCATCCGTAGGTTCAGACGGAATCACAACAGCAAACTTCATGACGAAGAATAATACTAATCTTGCTAACTTAAACAGCGACAAGATAGAAACGTCTTATTTAGATACCGACACAGCACTTACAGCTAATTCAGACGTTAAAATCCCTTCACAGAAAGCAGTAAAAGCCTATGTAGACACGGGAGGTAACGTAAACGCATCCGAAACTACTAAAGGAATAGCCGAGGAGGCAACAGATGCCGAAGTAACAGCAGGCACAGCCACAGGTGCTACTGGAGCTAAACTTTTTGTTACACCAACTAAATTAAATACTTTTATAAAACCAACAATAATAACAATTTTTACCGCAAGTGGAACATTCACAAAATCAGCACTAGCAAAATCTATCGAAGTAATCTGCATAGGAGCTGGAGGAGGAGCAGGTGGTGGAGGAATAACAACAAACACTTCTGTCGCTATGGGTGGAGGTGGGGGAGGTTCGGGAGCTGTTACTAGAATAATTATTCCTGGTTCAAGTGTCCAAGCAACCGAAACAATAACGGTTGGTACGGGTGGTAC
>Ga0163151_10005588_pt1 | contig 15947 bp, 11 predicted proteins | sample OliLakLV19MP5IB2_FD_145596 | JGI IMG/M metagenome (GOLD analysis project Ga0163151, IMG submission 145596) | Freshwater microbial mat bacterial communities from Lake Vanda, McMurdo Dry Valleys, Antarctica - Oligotrophic Lake LV.19.MP5.IB-2 | ecosystem: Environmental > Aquatic > Freshwater >...
CCCAACTATAACACGGTGGTTACCCTGCACGCAGCGGGTAACTCTACCGACGGCGCGCTGGATCTGCTCGGCGATGGTATCGCGACCACGTCCCGAGATGTCACTATTGAGAACGGTTTCGAGCCACCGCCTGATCCACCCCCGCCGGCTGTCGGCGAACTGTCCGCCACCTTGTTCGCGACCGGTCTCAACCAACCGGTAGCGCTTGAAAATGCCGGCGATGGGCGCCTGTTCGCGGTAGAGCGCCCCGGTGTCATCCGCATCATTCAACGCAACGGTTCAGTCGTATCCACACCCTTCCTCAACATCACGACGCGCGTTGACAGCGGCGCCAGTGAAATGGGTTTGCTCGGACTTGCCTTCCACCCGAACTACGCGAATAACGGCTATTTTTACGTCTACTATACCCGCGACCCCGGCCCTGGCCTTGACCGCTCGAGAGTGTCGCGATTCAGAGTCACCAGCAATCCGGGAATCGCTGACCCTAACAGCGAACAGGTGCTTCTGGAATTCGAGCAGCCCTTCGCCAACCACAATGGCGGTGACCTGCACTTCGATCCCTTCGGCTATCTTAATATTGCCTCCGGGGACGGCGGCAGTGGCGGCGACCCGCAGAACAACGGCCAGGCCACCACTAAATTGCTGGGCAAGATGCTGCGCATCGATGTCAATACCCCCCCCGCTCCGGGTACGGGGCCGGACTGCAATATTTCCGGCGGCGCGAACTACAGTATTCCCCCGAGCAATGCATTTAATGACGGCGTGGGAGGTGCCGGCTGCGACGAGATTTTTGCTCTCGGAGTCCGCAACCCCTGGCGTTTCACGTTTGATCGCGCGACAGGCGCGATGTGGATCGCGGACGTCGGGCAGAACATTTACGAAGAGGTTAACTATTTGTCACCGGGTAGCAGCGGAGGCATCAACCTGGGATGGCGCTGTTTCGAAGGAGCGGAAGCCTATAATGCCAGTAATTGTAATCGGGTTTACCTGCCCCCGGTGCACACCTATTCCCACGCAGACTCGGGCTGTTCCATTACCGGCGGGCGGGTCTATCGCGGCCAGCTATCACCACACCTGCAGGGGCAATACTTCTTTACTGACTTCTGCCAGTCGAGTATCCGCGCGCTTAGCGGCCCACCCGGTAATCTGTCTCATCGCATCGTCCTGCCCAGCAGCGAGCTGTCGGCAGTGTCGACGTTCGGGGAGGACTTTTTGGGCGAACTGTACGTGGCAGAGCTGAATTCGGGCACCATCTATCGTCTGGACGCCGTCCCCCCGCCGGGCTGTTGATCTTTGTTAGTGAGGAATTGGGTGCCAATTTATTCTGTGGGTGTTCTTAACTTGGTAAAGAGCCGTTTTTCATGGCTTTTAATTTTGACAGGTCTTTTTGGCCTGCTCTGCACAGGTTGTGACAGTGATTCCTCCTCCTCAGTCGCTCGCGATGTTCACCCCACCCGCTGTATCAGTGATGTATCTGCCGCTGTCCGACACGAGTTTCAATGTGATGGTGTACAGTTCAAGGTTTTGTTGACGCAAGAGTGCATTGACCGGGCTTGTGGCCTTATTTTTGATGTACACGGTTGGCTTAGCAACTCGGATGAGCAGGAGGGGAGGTCCAACCTGGCCAGTGCTGCTGCGGAAAATGGCGGTTACATCGTTGTGCAACCCGGTGAGCTAAGTGTGCCCAGTAGTTGGAATCCGGCTATTCATTACGACATCGTATTTGAGTTCATGCAACAGGCCATAGATGCCTTCGATGTGGACAGAGATCGGGTACACTTTACCGGCTTCTCCCAAGGCGGGCTAATGACCTGGAAATTCATCTGTGACCATGCGGATATCATTGCCAGTGCCGCCCCAATCGCTGCGCCAGAGTTAGGCTGCTTTCGCAATGGCAATGGGCCCTCCAGGAAAGTCCCCATTTTATTTATCAGCGGTACCGAGGATATACTGGCCCGCTATTACAAGTCCGCGAGTCCGGTGTCAATCACCAATACACTAGTGAGCGTTATGTATGATTACGCTATGGTCACTGTTGATAGCGACACCTATGTATTTTCCGAAACGGGCGATATTGTGGTGGATGAAGCCAGCAGAATTGATATTGCTGCCGATGGTGTGCGCTTTGAGATAGTGGATGGCAGCCAGGATCACGGCTACTTATGGACCCGCTATACCACCGCCGAAGGTATTCCATTCGAACACTTGCGCCACACCAATGGCCACGTGTATCCCGATAACCCTGATAGCCTGATATTGCCTGAAGATCCGTCTGTATGGTTTTCAGTTGGTGAGGCGATTCTGCAGTTTTTCATTCAGAACCCAAAAATATAGCGCGGGTCATAACATTAGTCTTGCTCCGTACACTATACCGGCGACTCGCCTAAAAAATCAGCACCCGTGCGCTATCGACGACAATGCGCATCGCTCGTTAGTCGCCGTTACCGCAAGGATTTAAAGAGTATAGGTTCCGCCTTGATTAGGAGCATGGGCAGGAACAAAAGGTCCAGAAAAATAGCAACGAGAATGGTGATTGCCACCAGCAGCCCAGTGGTGGAATTAACTGAAAAGTCTGAAAGGACTAATACCATAAAACCCATGGCCAGCAATATTGACGTGCTGAACAGAGCGCTGCCAACGGCATTGAAGGTGTGCCTGATAGCATCTTCAGCGTTCAAGCCCAGATTTCGCCTGGCTTCAATGTAGCGTAAGAGGAAGTGAGTGGTGTCGTCTACAATGATGCCCAGGGTCACACTGAATACCACTGACGCCGCGATATTAACTTCGCCCACAATGGCCCCCCACATGCCCAGTGTGGCCAGGGCGGGAATGAGGTTGGGTATGAGGCTGACTACGCCGAAGCGGATTGAGCGAAATGCCCAGGCCAACAGACCGGAAATCAGTATAAGGGCAAACAGTGAGCCGTAGACCATGTTGTCGATATTGCGCAGACCCACATGGGCAAAGCTGATCGACTGGCCGACCCCTCGCGTCACGATGTCCGGTACATGTTCCTCCATCCACTGGCGACTGCGGTGCTCGAACTCGATAAGCCCCTTGGACTTCTGGTTTTTCAAGGTGGCCGTCACTTTCAGTGAGGATTTATCGGCGCTCACCTGGTAGGTCACGTCCTGCCCATAGGGCACCGAAATTTCATATAACAGGGTGTACTGCGCGGCGAGATCTCTGCTATCGGGCAGCCGATTCCAGTCTGGAGTGTCACCGTGCATCACCTGGTTTAGGTGTCTGAGCGTATCAGTGAAGGATTCCACGTTGGCCACTTCCGGCTGAGTGCGCAACCAGGTGACGAACTGATCCACCTGAGACAAAAATACGGGGTCGTGTATGCCCCCGGCTTCGCCGGAATTGAAGGAGTAGTGTAGAGATTGGGTGCCTGAAAGCCGGTTCTCCACTACGTGTATGGCCTTGGTCAGTGGAATGGCTTCGGAAAAATACCCCGTCGGATCATCGTTCAGTTCAATGCGTGAAATTCCACTGATGAGCAATATACTCAGCAACAGTGAGCCCCAGAACAAACCACCGTGGTTGCGAATCACAAAATTTGCCAGACCATCCATTGACAGTACAGTGGCCGTGACTTTGGTCGCCTTGAACGGTAGCAACATCACCAGGCCAGGGAGTACGGTAAATGTCAGCCACAGTGCTCCCAACACACCAATGGCTGCGATGTTGCCCAGATCTCCAAAGGCCGGAGAATCACTGAAGTTCATACTGAGGAAGCCCGCGAAGGTGGTGGCGCTGGTAAGCACCACCCCGTAAAAGGTCTCGTCCAGGGCGTGGGTCAAGGCGGCCCGCTTGTCCGGGTTCTGACGCAGCCGACCCAGGAATACTGTCAGCACGTGAATGCAGTCGGCAATCGCCAGCGTCATGATGATTGTCGGGGCCGATGCAGTGACACTATTAAGCCCGATCCCGATCCAGCCGGCGAACCCCATCCCGACTAGAATACTCAACACGATGATTAGCACAGTGCAAAGGGATGCCAATGGTGAACGTAATAATAGAGAGCACACCACTAGTATCAGTGCCAACAGCACAGGCATTAGTGTCACTGAGTCCTTGGCCGTTACTTCGGCCAGTGTTTGTTCAGTCAGCGCCCAACCCGCCAGATAGATTTTCACATTCGGATTGTCGCGCTCGGCATCCAGCGCAATTTTCCGGGCAAACTGAACTGACTCTGCAATGGCTGCGGCTTTACCAACTTGCGGTAGATTGAGACTCACATTTATGGCGGCTACCTGGCTATTGCGGGCCAGCAGGCGACCTAGCAGTTCCTGTCGGGAGTAAGCGATATCGCGCGCGCGGGCAAGGTCCGCATCGTTGATTTCCAGGACGTTCTCCACGAGTTTGCCAACGGTGATGTCGTCGCCATCCACCGTTGCATGCAGATAGTTGGTAATGGAATCCACGCGCTTGGCGTTCGGCATTAACCAGGCGCGAGCGGTAATAGCTTCGATGGTGGACAGGTGTCGGCGATCAAAAATCTGTGAATCCCCGGCGTCCAACACAAACAGGATGTTGTCTTCCCTGCCGTAGGTGGCTATTAGTTGTTGTTCGGCAAGCAGATTGGGGTCGTTCTTGTTAAAGAAAATATCGATACCGGAATCCACGCGCAATTGGGCAATACCCGCGCCAACAAGCACGGTCAACAGCAGACTGAGGAGCATTATCCGGTAGGGATAACGGACCACTATTTTTATCAGGTCTGTCTTGATGTCCATGCGGCAATCTCACTGGATGGATCGTGTAGTGACAGTATTCGACAATGTCGGCCATTCTCTTGCGCATGTCAAATTCAGTACTATAAAACGAATAGCCCCATACGTTAATCAGTCGCTATGTAAGGCGCAAAGCTCTCGTTGTAGCGCTCATGGAGTGTGCCATCACTGGCACGCAGGATCATGTACACCGGAAGGCCGTGTGCATCGGCAAACGCCAAGCCTCTTTCCTCGCCCAGCACCATGATCGCCGTCGCGTAACCATCGGCGGTTAGCTTTCCCGGTGCCAAAACCGTGACAGACGCAATATTATGGGCAACTGGTCGGCCGGTCATCGGATCAAGGATGTGCTGGTAGCGCGTTCCGTCCACCTCGAAATAATCTCGATAATCACCAGCGGTGGTGACCGCCGTGTCAGTCACCGCTACTACTATTTCGACACGCCCGCTTGCCATTTCCGGAGCCACGATTCCTACTCGCCAGCCGCCGCCATCAGGGCGTAGTCCGCTGGCACGCATTTCACCGCCGATTTCCACCAGGTGATTCGGAAAGCCGTGCGATGTCAGCCAACCAGAGAGCACTCCAGCAGCGTAACCTGGCGCTACACCGTCAACGTCAATTGCGATGTCAGTGAGTCGACGGGCGCGATGTCCACCCGGTTCTAGTTCAAGCTGGCCGCTATCAACACGGGCACGGGCCGCTTTGATTTCTGCCTCTGTCGGCACATTGTCTCGCGGTTGGGCTGCACCGAATCCCCAGAGAGTGACCAACGGTTTGACTGTCATGTCGAAGGCGCCTTCCGAATCGCGCCAGAGCTCTAGCCCCAAATGCAACACATTCGAGAGATGAGTCGGAATGTCAACCCACTGTCCGGCAGGCGTAGTATTAAGCCGTGTAAGCGCGGAGTCATCGCGATAGCCAGACAAAGCCAAATCCAGCGGGGCAAGCTCCTGCTCGAGTTGCGCCTGAATGGTGGCGATGTCAGCCTGTGGTGCACCGGAAAACCGGACACTCCAGGTTGACCCCATTGTGTAACCATCAATTGCATGCACTACAGGCTGGGACTGGCGATACCACAGCAGAACCCCTACCAGGATCAGCGTGATAACTGCGAATGCGAAGCGCACTATCGCGCCTTCATTGACCGTCGCACCCGCCAGGCTGCTCAGCCCTTTTATGGTCGAACACGTAGGTACTGCCATCCCAACGCAATACGGGATGACAGAAGCCGGGACCGCCGATCATGAGGTCGGCGTAGCCCAGATGTCGTGTCTCCTCGACCGAGTACATACCTGCGCCGATGTTATGTGATTGCCAACGTCCGGACTTATCCCTAATTAGGAGCGACACGCCGGTACCGGCACCTCCGAACATGCAGCTACTGCCCAGGCTCACAAAGACCTCAGGGTGCTGGTCGGCATTCAGATCTTCCGTTGTAACCTGGATGTCTCCGCCTTCGACCAGTAACGGTGGGCACTGCTCTGCATCGGAAAACACCAGGGACTTGCCATCCGCGCCCACATTAAAGTTGAATTGTCCGTAAATCGCTCGCCGATCTTGCTCTGAGATCTCGGCAGCGTTCTGCGCGTTCATGAACAGTAGTTCATGCCCCGCGGGAGCGGCGATTGCTATACCGCTGATAAGCAGCATGAAATTAAATACGATGGCCATCGCTGGATGGAGCGTATGCTTGTCCATAGAGAGACTTCTGAAAAACAAATATTTCATTTGCTAACGAACATCCGTTAACAAACGTTTAATTTCCTTTTTAACGACTGCGTAGCATTCGCCCGAACGATCTTCCAGGCCTGCACGATCAAGCACCGAAATATGACCACGACGATAACTGATAAAACCAGAGCGCTGCAATTTACCCGCAGCTTCTGTGATACCCTCGCGACGTACGCCAAGCATAACGGCTACTAATTCTTGAGTGATAATCAATTCATTTGAAGGCAATCGGTCAAGCGTCGACAACAGCCAACGGCACAATTGCTGTTCTACCGTGTGGTGTCGATTACAGGCCGCTGTTTGAAATATCTGTGTCGCTAATGTTTGTGTATAGCGTAGCAATAGGCGCTGCACCAAATCGGCTCGACGAAATTCGTCATTTAACAAGTGGCGTTCCAGTCGATACGCATGGCCCGCCGTTTGAACCACTGCTGAACTGGACGTGGTATTGCCGCCCAAAAACAATGAAATACCGACAACGCCTTCATTACCCACGCCTGCTGCTTCAGCCGAAGCGCCGGATTCCATTACGTAATGCAGCGACACGATCGATGTGGTGGGAAAATACGCGTGCTGTAGTTGCCCGCCGGGTTCGTAAAGAATGTCGCCGAGCAACATCGGCACCAATTCAAACTTTGCCAACAGTGGTTTAAACTCCGCAGCACTCAAACATGCAAGCAAATGATTTTGATCGGGGCTATGCAGTGATATCTCTACCAATTTACGCGACTTTACTAGTTTCTGCATGCTAGTTCCCTAAAGCGCATTCCACCCCGATGCCGCGGTATCCAAGAAACCGACAGGCGCCATTAAACATCGGCTCGCCGCTCACCCGAAACTGTTGCTGTGATCCATCACTATTCACACGACTAAACCTAAAATCAATAAATGGTTGTCGAGCGGCAATGCGTGCCTGTAAGTCCTTCTGTTCTTCTTCATTCCAACCAGTAGTTTGATGATCACTTGACCCTTTCAATAAAGTACCGACTTGTATTCCCAGCATGTCTAAAACCGGGCCAGACACTTTGGTAAAACTCCCATTCTCGTCTTGCTCCCAATACCAATCAGAAGCAAGTTCCGTTAAGCTGCGAAAGCGTGCTTCGCTTTCGCGTAATTCGGCGGTGCGCTCCTGCACAGTTTCTTCTAATAACTGGTTGTAGTTTTCCAATTTTTTGTACAGTAACCTCACTTCCAACATATTGGAAATTCGGGTTTTTATTTCAGTTAGATCAAACGGTTTGCTAATAAAATCTTTAGCTCCCGCCTCCAGTGCTTGTAGTTTGTGCCCAGGTTGTGCGGTGAGTACAATCACGGGGAGATAACTATCCGCGTCGTTTGTTTTAAGCGCTGCCATCACCTGAAAACCATCCATTTGCGGCATTTGCAAATCGAGCAAAATTAAATCGTAACGATTTTTTCGATGTAACCCGCACACCTCGAGTGGATTCATCGTCGAGGTTACATTGGTGTAACCTGTCTGGGTCAGTAACTCCTCCAGTAATTGCACATTGGTATTTTGATCATCAACAATCAAAATTCTGGCACTGAGGGTATCGGCCGTACTAATTGGGTTCTTCATTTTTACCTTCGAGTGTGTCAGTCAATTGTGCTTTTGCAAATGCTAAAGCTACGTCCACAGTTTCCAGAAATTCATCAACTTTAATCGGTTTGGTAAGGTAACGGAAAAATCCGGCCTCCAAGCCTTTGCGAATGTCACGTGGCATGGCGTTAGCGCTAAGTGCAACAACAGGAATATGAGCGGTTTCTGGATCCTCACGTAGTATTTGCATTGCCTTGATACCACTGATGCCAGGTAAATTAATATCCATTAAAATAACGTCAGGCTTAGAGGTGCGCGCAATCTCAATACCCTCCAACCCGTCTTTTGCTGTCAATAGATAGATGTCTGGGCGGCGCACGATTATATCTTCCACCAACATCAAATTAGCTGGGTTATCTTCAACGTAAAGTAGTCTGTGTGATTGAGAATCGGTTTGAAAGGGTGATTGAGCACTCTTGTGCTCAATCACCCCAATTTTATCCAGCGGTTTATCCGTCAGGTTCATTTCAATCCAAAACGTACTGCCTTTTTCAACAGTGCTTTCCACACCAATTTTACCACCCATTAATTCCACCAATCGCTTAGTCATTACTAAGCCAATGCCAGTACCTTCTTCGGCGCTCGATTCTTGCCCTAGCCGATTAAAAGGCTGAAACAGTTGTGCAATTTTGTCGGGGGGCAAACCGTTGCCGGTATCCTCGATGCAAATACGAATGCGTTCTGGGGTAGTCACGATGTAGTTAACAATGACCGCGCCATTGGGTTTGTTGTATTTAATTGCATTAGAAAGCAAATTGATTAGCATTTGCTTCATTCGCGTTCTATCGGCCTTTACAAAATGTGGTGTTACAAATTGCGGGAAGGTTATAGTGATATTGCGTTTCTCTGCTTGCGATTCAGTCATGGCTTTACATTCGTACATCAGTTCAGTGAGCGATACAGGCTCCAGCGAAAACGACAACCTGCCCGACTCGATCAATGCCAAATCCAGAATTTCGTTAATGAGTTCCAGCAAGTACCAGCCGGCATGTAGAATCTGATCAATACTACGTTTTTGCGATGGAGTGGGTAGTGGCGAACCCGAGTCAATCAACTGTGCAAAGCCGAGGATCGCGCTCAGGGGCGTGCGTAATTCATGGCTCATACTAGAGAGGAATTCGGATTTCGCCAAGTTGGCTTTTTCTACAACGGCCATCGCTTCGTTTAATTCCAGTTCCACTTGTTTGCGCACCGAATTATCAGTGCCAATTAATAGATAGCCGATAATATCGCGGTAATCATCACGCAGAGCCGTGATTGAAATAATAGCCGGAAAGCGGTCACCATCCTTGCGAATATAAGTAAGTTCGTAAATATCCTCGATACCGCGCGATGCTTTATAAGCCAGCGCTTCAAAGCCAGGTGCTACGTGTATGCCGAGTTCCCGGCTGAGGGCCTCAGCACGCGCCATCACTTCCTCCGGGTCGTGAATATCGCTGGGGTTGATTTTATTCACGACTTCACTGGCCGAATAGCCTAACATGCGCTCAGCACCCACATTGAATAATTGGATGATGCCTTTTTCATCAGTAGCGATAATGGAAAAATTAGCGCTCGTGACAATTGCGTTTTGCAATGCCCCCGTTTTTAGTAATGCCATTTGGCGTAACGCTTCGCTGGTGCCATCGGCTGCTTCGATGTTGTGACCAGTAATGGAATCTTGTTCTATTTCTGACATAGGTGGGTTTTCCCTGAAATCAGTAAAGCCGCGCATTGTTCATACAGAATCCGCTCGTTGAGTCAGCACTGCAGAGTAGCGGCTCCAATAGCGCAAAGTGAACGATAGCATTAAAGATCGCTTGCTCGGACCTCCATGATAGAGGATGAGTTGAGGTCTATCCGTTCGGTATCCCACATAGAGGGTCAAATGAGGGAAATTGGCCTCATTGCAGGTCTCTTTTGCCCATTCCTGAGCCTTAGCACACAGGAGGGGTGCTACCGGCTTTCAGCCCATTGGCAGCGCTGGCAGGGTATGATGACCCCATAATTCGTCGGAGTAAAGAGAATGAGCGGCAGCGCTGGTGAACAATGTCGAATCGAAGGAACAGTGGCGCCAGGTTTTGAGTCGGTCAAACTACTGTATGAACATAACATGCGGACCCTGGCCGAACGAAGCACCCAGCTTTGTGTCTATTACGGAGATGAAAAGGTGGTCGATCTGTGGGCTTCTGTCACTCAGGAGGCAGATTTTTCTCCGGATTCCCTTATCAATGTCTTCAGCAGCGGTAAAAGCCTTGAAGCCATCGCAATCGCAGCACTCTATGGGAAAGGGCTGATCAACTACAATGCCAGGATAGCTGACTATTGGCCTGAATTCGGTGCGCATGGTAAGGGTGAGCTGACGGTCGCAGATCTCATGCGCCACGAGGCAGGGATGGCTGTCCTGAACACCAGTCTCGACCCCCAAGACCTGCTCACAGAGAATATAAAACTGAATAGGGTTGGCCGTATTTTTGAGGGCCACGCACAAAAATACCGCAGAGGCGTTGGGCATAGAAGGGAATATCATGCCATCACCAGAGGCTGGATCGCGAACGAGCTCTTTCGCCGCGTGGACCCGGCGGGCCGAACAATGGGTGAATTCCTCCGTGAGGACATTAGCTGCCCACTCGAGGTAGATGCCATCATTGGGGTCAAGCAGGAAGATCTCAATCGAGTTAAAAAAGTAGCACCGCTGGGATTTCTCTTCCAGTTCCTGGAAAGTTTGAAACCTAAATTCTTAAAAAGAAAAATCGAACACAATATCTTTCAAATCCTCGGAAAAATTTTCCGGCTAATTCCCGCGATCCGAAACTCAACAATCGGGCGCGCCCCTCCTCCATTTAAGGGTATGGATCGAATCGCTTTTTTCAACGAGCCTGCCGTTGCCATGGGTGAAACCCCTTCTGCAAACGCGAACTGCTCCGCAAGAGGATTGGCGAAAATCGCAGCTATGATGTCAGCGGGCGGAACGTGGGCCGGAACAGAATACATAAATGAGGCAGCCTGGAAGGCGATGCATAAAGATCCACTTGCAGCAGATATGGGTTTCGTCACTACCGCCTTCACCCAGGGTGGTGTCGCACTGTTCGCAGCTACCACCCGGAAAAGCACCATGCTTGATAAAGCACTGAACGCAGGCAGAGAAGGTTTCTATGGCTGGATGGGACTCGGTGGATCAATCTTTCAATGGCATCCGCACTACAAAATTGGCTTCGGCTACGTACCCACGTCACTGAATGTATTGGATTTGGTGAACGAGAGGGGAAAGGCTTACCAGACCGAGGTGCTGCGCTGCGTAGAAAAATTGTTACACCAACAGCATTTGGACGACCCAGAAGACGACCAATAAAAACTGCACCCCGAAAAAAACGAAGCGGACCAAAATCATCGGCGAGCTGGTTGATGCAAGGTGGACAACGCTTTGTGCAATGCGCGCGTATAGCAGCCAGCATGCGGTTGCATTGGTAATGTCTGTGTGGCCGGTTACCATGGCAAACAACAGTACGCCGATATAAAGCGGGATATTCTCCTGGCAATTGGCAATTGCGCGGGTCAGGCGTCGCCCATATCCCTGCAGATCGATGCCATTGGGGTCAAATGCCATGCTGCCGGTCTTTTTGCTTGCCAGCAGCCTGACTAGCGGCAACTGGGCCATAAGCAGCGCCCACCACACCACCAGCCATAGAATTGTTGATTCAGTTGCAGGCATATACATTTTTGTCCTATTGCACCCGATCAAAATATCCGAGAGCTCTGAAAGTCCCAGCATGGCCAGTGTTCAGCCTGACCTTTGGATTGTCAATCCCCTGGTCCAGCAATTTGCTCAGGGCACTCTTTACTCAGCAGCGCGGCACAGGTCATCGCAAACATATGCGCAGCGCCGGTCCAGCGCGCTGACAGGAAGTTGCCGTCACAGACCAGTAACGCCGTATCGCAATCGGAAACGGGACGTCCTTAGACCAATCCACGGGGTGGCTACCTGAATGTGTAAACATAGTGCAAACTATCGTCGAAGCAATGGGAATGTAGAAAGCTGCCGTATCGATGGTCTACAATGAAGTTGTACGTCACTGGATCCATAAAACGCCAGCGCGGCGGTGAGCAACCGGGCTTGACACCAATTACCCTGTCTTTGCCATGATCAATAATGGAGTGAACAGATGTGGTTGCATACCAGCTGTGACCTGGTGTTCGAGATCGCCGTACCAACGCCTTTCGTGCTGATGCTGCGCCCGCGCAGCGGTGCCCAGCAATGGATAGCCAGCGAGCAGTACTGGCTATCCACAACTGTATCGGTATTCGAGTTCACGGATGGCTATGGCAACCTGTGCCAGCGACTGGTTGCCCCGGGTGGCGTTTTCCGCGTGCACACCGCAGCGCAGGTGATGATCTCCGATACCGTGGACCGGGCGCCGGGTGCACCTTATATCGACGTGCAAAACTTGCCCGACCCGATACTCTGTTACCTGCTGCCCAGCCGCTATTGTGAATCAGATCGTTTTGGCCAGATGGCCAATGAGATTACCGCAGGTCAACTCCCCGGTTATAACCAGGTGGTCGCTATTGAGACCTGGCTGCGCGATACCATTCGCTTTGAACCATACAGCAGCAATATTCTTGTATCCGCGATTGAGGTCACCGCCCGCCAGTGGGGTGTTTGCCGGGACCTGTCCCATCTCGGTATTGCCCTGTGCCGCAGCCTCAGCATACCGGCCCGCATGGTACCTTTACGGCTTGCAGTCCATGGACCTGCATGCCTGGTTTGAGGCCTATGTGGGCGGTCGTTGGTATTCTTTCGATGCAACGCAGCTGGCAAAAACCGGCGGCTATGTGGACATTGGCTACGGGCGCGATGCCGCAGACGTCGCCGTCTACAATCAATTTGGCCCCACACTGTTTCCCTGCGAACAGCAGGTCAGTGTTGTGCTCGGGAAGCCGCCCAGTGGCGCTGGCGAAGGCGGCGACTGGGGATACAGCGGTTGAGCGTGACAGGTTGGCTATCTCGTGCAGTGCGCACGTCGATTTTTTACGCTAAAGTGATCAGGAAAAGGGCGCTATTAAATCTTCCATTCAATGTGAGCCAACGTGGAACTTCATCTGCACGAAGCTATATCCGGGACGAGACAAATCATCCACTGGCATCGCGGACAGCTGCCGCAATAATTAACCCGGGTCAGCCAGCGTCTGTTATTGAAAGGGATGTTTTTTAGAAACGACTTCCCCGCCCACTAAAAGCCGTAGCTATCCTTCAGCCGGATTCTGTGTGGGCACCGCAAGACGGGCGACCAGTACTTTGTCAATGCGATTCTTATCCATGTCGACGACTTCAAACCGGTAATCATCCCAATTGAAATAGTCTGCCTCCGCGGGGATGCGCCCGAGTTTATGCATGATGAACCCAGCCACCGTATTGACCCCGCTATCCTCGTCGTCCGACGATTCACCGTCAATGTCCAGAACGTATTTGAGCCGCTCAATTGAAGCACCACCGTCGATCAGCCACGATCCGTCTTCTCTCTGCACAAAATCCCGATCCTCCGGCGAATCGGTCAATAGCTCATCCCCTACAATGGAGGACAGCACATCGGTGAGTGTTACTAGGCCCTCCAGATGACCGTACTCGTCTACAATGAGCGCGATCTCGGTGCGGGCTCGACGAAGGTTTTCCATGAGCTGAAAGGTGGTCAGGCTCTCGGGGACGTATAGCGGTGCACTCATATGACGCTCTATATCGATTGGCCCACCATCAAGCGCGGCTGATAGCAGATCGACTCTACGTAGAATGCCAACGATATCGTCCAGGCCATGCCTGCATATAATAACCTGCTCGTAGGGGCATTCCGTGAGCAGTCTGCGAATCTCGTCGGCGGGTCTGGTCAGGTCGATCAAAAATAAATCGCTACGATGCGTCATGATCACGCCAATGCGTTGCTGATCCAGACGCAATACATTGGAAACGATTTCCTGCTCACTCTCATGGAAAATACCAGATTCCGCGCCCTGACCCATCAGCACGTTGATCTCATCGTCAGTTATCGGGTGCTCCTCCCTGCGCCGCGCGCCCAGAAGACGCAAGATCAGGTTGGACGTTGAAGAAAGTAGCCAGACCACCGGCTGCGCAGCGGAAGAAAGGATGTTCATCGGTTTGGCGACCAGCGACGCGATTCCTTCCGGCGCCAGTAATCCTAGCCGCTTGGGCACGAGTTCACCCACCACAACCGAGAAGTAAGTAAGGCCAACAACAACGAGTGTCAAAGCAACTGGTCGCGCATAAGGCTGAATCAGCGCAAACTGACTGAGCCAGACGGTAAGCGGATCTGCCAGGGCTGCTTCGCCAATAGCACCGCTAAGGATGCCAACAGACGTGATGCCGACCTGGATAGTGGATAGAAAATTGGCGGGGTGATTGTGCAGCGCCAGCGCGGAATGTGCACCCGGGCTACCGTTATCGGCCAGGCGCTGTAGCCGTACTTTGCGCGAAGAGACCACTGCGATTTCACACATGGCAAAAACGCCGTTGAGCAAAATCAAGAACAAAAGCAAGGCAAAATCCATTGGTTCGCTTATCGCGTGTCGGCGTGTTGGTCAGGTTGGTATACTATACTATTCGAGTTATGCCTAGCGAGTTTAGCAGCGTTCCCACTTGTCACCGGTCTCTTCAAAGGACCTGTTAACTGTCGAACTACTGCAAAAGGCCTTCGATGGCACCGAAGGTGGGCCTCTATCTACCCATGCTGAGAGACCTGAACAGCAGATTTTTCTAAGGAATTCAGCATACAAGTAACTTGGAGCGACGGGTTGGAGCTGCATTTTTGTTCGACGATCGCCGCGAGTCATTGCCATTCCGATTTTCGCAGTATTGAGAAATCAACTTGTCAGAACCCTGATTTGAGGCATACTCTAGGGGTAGTTACGAGTCGCAGCAGCCTTACCGACTGGTGCACCGCCATAATAAATTTCGTACGAACGAAGGAATTGCAATGTCTAGATACTTTCCTATTAACTGCACAGTTACCAACAGGTTGTTGCTGGTACACGGACTCGTGTTCTCTCTCTTCATGGCGGGATGCTCGGATGGTTCAGATGGGAACTCAGGGACTGCGACCGCGACGGTGCAGGATCGCGCTTACTACATCTTGCCGCCCGGCAACTTCGGCGGTCTTCCGACCACCGTCAATTCGCTTGATCAGCTGCCACTGTATGACGGACTGACACCGTTGCGTGGCAATGTCACTGACGCAGACATAGACAAGCACTTCCTTCCCGAGGACTTCAAGCCGGTCGGCGAAACTATCGAGGAGCCCACGGGCCGTCCGGGAACCACGATTCTCTACGACGAATTTGGCGTGGCGCATATCACCGGTGAAACCCGCGAAGACCTGGCCTTCGGTGCTGGCTGGGTAACGGCCCGCGACCGGGCTCTGCTCGTGGGCCTGGGGCGTGGTCCGGCCCGGGCGGCGGTGGCGGATGTTCCGGGCATCGATGCATTCTCGCTCGTGACCAGCGGGCAGTCGTTCGTGCCCAGTGCCGAGACCGAGCAGCTCGTGACGGATCAGGTCAATCTCCTCATCGAGGTCTACGGCGACGAGGGCCGCGAGATCATCGCCGACGCGCAGGCCTATGCCAACGGCCTGAATGCCTACTTTGACGTCAATGGCGGCGGACCAGCGGTACCGTACAACGTCAATGACGTAGTAGCCGTGACTGCCTTCATCGGATCGATCTTCGGAGCGGGTGGCGGCGCAGAGGCATCGAATGCTGACTTTCTGTCGACGTTAATCGAGGGGCTGGGCGAGGGCCAGGGACAACTCGCATGGGAGGACGCCATGCTGTTCAATGACGCAGAAGCGCCGACGACCATTAATACCCGTTTTGAATACGGCCCGCTGACTGGC
>Ga0163151_10005589_pt1 | contig 15945 bp, 9 predicted proteins | sample OliLakLV19MP5IB2_FD_145596 | JGI IMG/M metagenome (GOLD analysis project Ga0163151, IMG submission 145596) | Freshwater microbial mat bacterial communities from Lake Vanda, McMurdo Dry Valleys, Antarctica - Oligotrophic Lake LV.19.MP5.IB-2 | ecosystem: Environmental > Aquatic > Freshwater > Lake...
CTAGTAAGAAGACATCTTATCTTTACCTAGATCCTAATCTAGCCCTATTCAGCTCTCACTGAACCTATAGTTCTATTCTGAAATAAAGGCAGAGACTTCTGGAATTACTTTATATACAGTATCCTATTACAGTCCACTTTATTGAACTATATCTTATCCATTAGTAGCTACATACTTCTATAACAGTATATTCACGCTACAACATTTTTCCAGAGTTACAACTCTTTATTCCGGGTTTAAATTTCCTTTTTTACCTATCTCTCTACCTTAACTATTTTCTGGTTCCTACTAATAATCAAACATCATGGCTAGCGAAGAAGTCAAAGTGTGCAATTGCTATTTCGAAGATTTATTTCCAATCCATAAAACACCTGATGGTAAATGTAGTTGTGGTTTATTAGTTAGAGAACATCCAAGACAGAGTGGTCCATTAGCTCTTGCTGTTGCTCCTGTATCAGCTGCAATTCGAACGGAATCAAATATTACCTCTTTATCATTGATTGATAAACTACCTAAATGGGGTGTTGATTTTAAGCAGGCTAAACCATTCTTTATTACTATCCAACAGGTATTTGCAGCTGCTAATCTGCCTCAACATCGTTGGATAACATATTTACCATTAACCTTACCTCCTATCAAATACAATGAACGAAGTTGGATTCAAAAACATATTCTTGAAGTCGAGCCTTCTCTCAGTTGGCCTGAAGCTAAAATTCAATTTGCATTACGCTTTGAGAATATACATTATCATAGAGCATTAGAACGCGATTATAATAAATGTAGACAATTCAATAATGAATCTGTACAGGAGTATTGCGATCGATTCAGTTCATTAGTTGATGAGTTAGGTCATGAAGATTCCAATGAACACGTTATTACTAAATTTAAATTAGGATTATCTGCTACTAAAGTACATGAATTTGAAAAGGCCATCACACAGGCTGAATGGAGTGGTAAAATAATTACTCTCGATTCACTTAGTACTACTATGCAGAAGGTGTTAGAATTAGATAGAAATGATCAAGACCACCAGTCTGAGAAATCTGCCAATTCACAAAATAATCGTGATAAGAAAAATAATTCTTCCAATTCAGCTACAAAGAAACATTGTGATAATCATCCTGCTTCCAGTTCACATTCAACTGCTGAATGTCATTTAACTAAAGCAAAATCTAATTCTACTAATAAACCTCAATCTGATGAATCTAAACCTACCCCTGTTAAACCAGGATGGAAATGTGTTATTTGTCAAGGCAACCATCATCCACGAGATTGCCCTAATAAATCGAGTATTCAAACTCGTTCACAGCAGCAACAACCGAGTCATTCGGTACCATCTGCTTCTACACCTAGTTCCACTGCGACTCCAACATCCCAGGCTCGTACTCTTCATGTCACGTCTGATGCTGTTGAGATGGATCGGTTTTCAACTATTGATAGAAATTTACCCGCAGACATTTTTAAACCAAAAGCATGTCAATTATATTTTATGATTAATGGTGTTGCATTCAATACACTAGTTGATACCGGTGCTAATGTTAGCTTTATGGATACTAGTCTTACAAAGAAACTCGGTCTTCCAATTATTCCAGTTACAGGTAATATAGCACTGGCTCATGAGAGTTCCAATGTTGAACGAATTGGTCAGGCTGATATCAAACTATCCGCTATATTTCCCTGTGTTGATCGAACAGCAATTGATTTCCAACATACATTTGAATTACTGCCAATTCATAATGATTCAACTAAAGATTATCATTTTATAGTTGGATGTGATTTAATCCGTATGATATTCCCTAATGGTGTCCCATTAGAGTATCTCTCGACTTCTAAAGTTATTAAAGATAAATCTACTGTTAGATGTCAACAATTAGAAATTCAACCAGCTATTAATCAGTCTGATGAAACTTCCTCAGTTATTCCAATGTCAGTTTTGGGCAATAATCAATCAATTGTTCAAACTATATTGGAGAATAATCCTGAGATTCACGAGAATGGTATTGGTGAGATTCCGGATCAGGAACAACCAACTCGATTAACTTTATCTACACCTGCTGAACTAGAGATAGAATATCTTCCTCGAAGATTACTTCTACTTGCTCATTTAAAAACAATATTAGAATTCAATGAAGCATTAACTGGATTCTGCAATTTACCTGAAGCTATTGTAGAACTAAAGGTTAATCCAGATCTGCTTCATACGTTATATCGACGTCAATATCCGCTTGCTCATATGTTAATTGAACTAGCTCATCCAGTTATTATGCGTTGGCTTGATACTGGAAAGATTTGCCTTGCTCCACCTGGTTGTCAGATTAATAATCCAATTACTATTGCTCCTAAGAAGGATGAAAATGGGAAATGGACTGGCATCAGAGTTTGTTTAGATACTCGAGCATTAAACTTAGCTTTAATTAACGATGATAAATTTGAGATTCCTAATATTAGAAATGCATTAGAAACCCTTGGCGGCAATCAATTATTTGGTGAATTTGATTTATCTGAAGCTTATTTACAATTTCCTCTACATCCCGATTCTAGGATGTTCACTGCATTTACATGGAAAGGACAACAATATATGTTTGTTGGCGCTCCATATGGTATTAAATTATTACCATCTTTCTTTCAGAGAATTATGAGTAGAATCTTTTATGATTTTCTATTTACTCTAAGGTACATCGATAATTTTCCATTTGCTTCACCGGACTGGGAGACACATCAAGAACATGCATTATTAATTATTCAACGATTGAATCAGGTTAATCTTAGAATTAAACCTTCATCAGTTAATTTGGGTCACGCTCAAATTAAATCACTGGGTCACATATTATCCATTGATGGTGTTTCAATTGATCCAGATAAATTACAAGCTGTTAGAGATTGGCCATTGCCAGATACTGGTGCTGGATTGCAATCATTTCTAGGCTTATGCAGTTTTATTCGTCAGCATGTTAGACATTTTGCTGAGCTAACTGCTTCACTGGAATCTATTAAGTATTGCAAGAAATTAGATTGGACTGATGAATTGGTTCAGGATTTCGAAGCAACAAAGATTGCTGTTTCCTCGGCACCTATCTTAGTATTCCCTAATCCCAATCTACCATTTCATATCGCTACTGATGCATCTAATACTGGTGTTGGTGGTGTATTATTTCAACCTAAGGATGACACTGAACATATCACTTCATCTAATATGGTTGCTATTTGCAGTAAAAAACTTCAGCCTAGTCAGCAGAATTGGCCTGCTTACAAGAAGGAATTATACGCAATAGTATATTCATTAAGGAAATTCCATGTTTATGTTTGGGGCCGATTGGATTTGGTTATCATTACTGATCATAAACCTTTAACTTATATATTTAGTTCCAAGACTCTATCACCAGCTCTACAGCAATGGTTAGATGTTATATTAGATTATAGTTTTACAATTCAACATCGAGATGGAATATTAAATGTCATTCCGGATCAATTATCAAGAATGTTTACTACTCACTATGCCGAATCAGACATTTGGGGTGCTTCTTCTCAGCCATTCCCATTATCAACCCCGATTGATATAAATTTATCTGGTGCAGTCTTATTGGGTGAGGAGGAATCTGATTCAAAATCCGTAACTAACTCTAGTTCTACTGATGAATCAGATCAAAGTCTTATTAATTCTGATAAAATTATTCCAGCTACCGAACCTGAACGAATTAAATTAATTCAAGATGCTCATGCATTTGGTCATTTTGGTCGTGATGCTGTATTCAAACAATTAATTAACAAAAACTATTATTGGCCTAAAATGCGCAACGACATTGAAATTCAGCTTAAAGAATGTGATGTCTGTACTCGATATGTAGTAGTCAAGAAGGGATTTCATCCAGCTGCTTATATTACTGCATCTGGTCCTGGTGAACATTATCAAATTGATACTTCAGTTCACTTACCGGAATCACCTGATGGCTATCGAGCTTTATTAGTTGTTATTGATGTATTCACTGGGTTTGTCATACTAAAACCAACAAAGGATACAACTGCTATCACTATTGCGCGTAAGCTATGGAAAATATTCTGTATTATCGGCTGGCCTAAGATACTTCAATCTGACAATGGATCAGAATTTGTAAATAATATCCTTAGAGCTTTAGTCAAAGTCACTGGTATTGAACACAGATTCATATCTGCTTATAATCCCAGAGCTGATGGTAAAGTTGAACGCTCAATTGGTACTGTTACAATGATTATTAAGAAACTCTTACATGGTACTACTAATCATTGGCCATTATTTGTGCCATTCGCACAGATTGCATTCAATAATAAAATATCTTCTCTAACTGCTACTTCACCATTCGTCTTAATGTTTAATCGATCAGTAAATGATTTAAAAGATTATTCTACTGATCCAGATGCTCCAATATTAATTTCATTAGATGATTGGAAAGCATTCCAAGAGAAAATTATATCATTAATTTATCCTGCTATCTCTGAGCGAATAATCAGTGGCAAGAATAAATTAGTGCAATCTTTAAATAAGAATCGTAAACAATTACTACCTACTGCATTTCCAACTGGATCAACTGTCATGATCATAGATCCGCATCGATCGAATAAATTTGAACCTAAATATATTGGTCCTTATACTATCGTCCGTCGAAGTCGAAATGGTAATTATGTACTCAAAGATCTCACTCCTACTGGTGATATATTAGATCGTCATGTACCAGCTGATCAATTGAAAATGATATCTAAATCAAAACGTCAAATCGATGAAGAGCAGCCATTATTCGATGTCAACAGAATAGTTAAGCATCGAGGTGAGCCTGGTTTCTACGAATACTTAGTTGACTGGACTGGTTATACTGCAGATGAACAAACTTGGGAATCCGCAAGCAGCTTCTTAGATGATACTGTCATTAAGAAGTATTGGTCCAAGCACTTATTAAGTACTCAATCCACCTAATATATATCGTATTCTTATTGGGGGAGGAGTGTTGAGCATTGCTCACATATATATTATTATTTTATAAGTTAAACTTTATCTCAATGATTTATGTTTGTAAGCTTATGTAAATGTTTATTTTTTGTATAAGATCAACTTAAATACTTTTCTCATGTTAATCTTATTATTTGCTTTATTTTATAACTATCTTATCTACATTGAAATTGTTGTTATAATGATTTTCTGTCAATGCTGACTTTCCAATGCTGATATTACCAATGCTGCATTAGCATTCATATTATCAATGCTGCATTAGCATTCATTAATTTGTCTGTATTCTCTCTTCCTAATATGTTTTCTAAAACACTTCTCAAGTGCTTTCTCAATCACTTTCAACTACTACTAGTACGAAGACATCCTTATCTTTATCCTTATCTAGATCCTAATCTAGCCATATTCAGTTCTCACTGAACCTATAGTTCTATTCTGAAATAAAGGCAGAGACTTCTGGAATTACTTTATATACAGTATCCTATTACAGTCCACTTTATTGAACTATATCTTATCCTTAGTAGCTACATACTTCTATAACAGTATATTCACGCTACAACAAATATCGACTCTTTTTTGAATTTAAAAGCAACATTAAAAACTTTAAAAATAGAAATAAAAATATTCTTCATCTTATAGTAATGAGTTACAATAATTATAGTCCATTGGTAGACAGTCCTTCATCTTCGTCAAGTAAAGGACCATCTTTACCAGAAAAATTTTGGTGGGTATGGGTAATACTATTTTTTATAGTCCTTGGAATAATGATTTATTTTGCTGTTAAAGTGTCAAAAAGTGGAGGATCATTGGCAGCATTAGCAACATCAACACCAATATTAACAGGAAGATACATAAGGATATCCAACCCTAAACCAGGAGTTTTAAATATAGCTGAAATAAAGGTATACTCTGATATCAAGGATGGATCTCTTAATATTGCAAAAGGAAAATCCGCATTTAAATCAGGTAGTCCAACAACAGCTGATATGACATTAACAGATGAGGATGAAACAAATTATGCAATAACGGGAGAAGAAGGAATGCCATGGATATTATTAGATTTAGGTGTTAATGTTCCAATTGCGTCAATAGAAATAATTAATCGAATGGACAGTTTTCAGGGAAGAATGACAGGAAGTGTCTTGGAGATATTTGATAGCAATGCAACAATTGATCCAGAAACAGGAATTATTGCAGAAGGAACTGTACCGGTTTTTGCATCAGAGCCAATAACATCAACGGAAGGAATGGACATTCGTTCAGATGACATCAAAGATAACCACAAGGGATATAAAATGTATACAATAGTTCCTCATATATCTAAAACATTTAATGCCAGTTTACCGGCATCATGTCCAGATTGTGGACTAGACGTTGTAGATGCTAATAGAATTAGTGCAGAAGTGTTAAGAGCAGCTATAAATAAAGCAGCAGCAGATGCAACAATAGCTAAAGCAGCAGCAGATAAAGCAGTATCAGATGCAATTGCAACAGGAGTGGCAAATACAAATGTGTGTTTAACAAATGCTAAAAACGCATCAGATACAGCTGCAGCCGCTGCAGGATCAGCAGCAACTGCTCATAGAATAGCTTTAGATACAGCTAATACTACATGTACAAGAGCTGTAGAGAGAGCTACAGCGGATGCTCAAGCTGTTGCTGCAACAGCGGCAACATTAGCATCAACAACAGCAGCAGAAGCGATATCAGCGGCAGCATTAAACGCAACAACAATAGCTAATAATGCATGTATAAACTCAACGGGAGACGCTGTGAATAAAGCAATAAATGATGCAAAAGCGTTAGCAATAACAGCAGCAAATGCAGCAGATGCAGCAAAAAGAGATGCAGCAACTGCATGTACAAATGCAACAAACGCCGCAGTATCAAAAGCAACATTAGATGCACAGAAAGCTGCAGGAATTGCTGCAGTTGCTACTGCACAAGCAGCTCAAGCAACAACAGATGCGGCTGTTGCAACAGCAAAAACAAATACTATGGCAGAGGCAAAGGTATTAATAGAAGCAGCAAGAGCGGCAGGAGAAACATCAAGAATAGCATGTGAGAATGCAGCATCTTTAGCAGCAATAGCACATAAGGAAGCGTCAGACAAGGCAGTAATATCAGCTACTGCAGCTGGTAGACTTGCTGGAGAAGCAACATGTACAGCATGTTCTGCAGGTGATCCAATATTTGTAGGATATGTTGGAAATGAAGGAGCGTTTTGTATTGGAGCAAACGATCCAAACTTTTGTAAGACAAATTCAGTACCATATAATTTATCTGGTGCTGATGGCAAATTTGGTCCAACCGCTGATCTTGCAAAACAACGTAATCATATGTATTTTGCGATTGCCGGAGGCTTTGGATTCACATTTAATCAATTGAATTATGGCGGTATTATTTCAGTTGATGATGTGGATGATAGTTTACCATGTTCTGATAATAAATCAAAACAATGTGGATGTAATGATGCTGGTTGTCCATTAGCCAGTTATGGAGGTCGTAGATGGGCAGTATACAGACGTCCAGTAACACCATCATGGAAATATGTCGGGTGTTGGAACGATGATGGTGCAAGAATTATTCCTGAAAAAGTTGGTAATTTAACATTAACACAATGTAAAGCTGCTGCTGACGCAAAAGGATACAATGTTATTGGAATGCAATATGGAAAACCAGGACAATTAAATCCAGCAGAATGTTTTATTGGAAACAATTCAGACTATAAGAGGGTAGGTGAAGGTACAACATGTGGAGTTAATCAAAGAGGAGAAGGAGTTGGTGATGGATGGATGAATTCAGTATATAAACTTACAACACAACAAACTGTTCCTGGACCGTATATACCAATAACATTTACAGCAGATAACACACAGTCACAATTATTATATATGTCTGTTGGATATGACAAGGTGTTCGGTATTGGATCAGACAAGAATATATACTATAAAACTGCAAAGCCTGATATAAACACACTCGGTACATCAAATTGGACTCCTCATATAGGCGCATCCGAATTGTTAGAAGCTTCTTCAATGCAAAATTCAGTACTGTATGTTTACAATCCTAACCAAGCAATATGGTCATGCTTGAACTGTAATGGATCTTGGACAGATTTTGGAGGAGTAGTTGTTCTCTTGGCAACAAACGGTAAAATGTTATTTGGAGTCAATGGAGGCAACGGTTTTTTCCAGTCTAGAGCTGAAATAACTCATTCATGGGTTCATCTTGGTGATATAGCCAATATTGTAAAACTGAGTGCAAATGAAAAGACTCTTTATGTTTTATTCAAAGACGGAAGTGTTTCTTCTCAGGCATTAGATGAAAATGGTGCTATTGCAGGGTTTAGTCTTAAAGAAGTAGGGGTTACAGGTGTGATTAATATATCTGCAAAATCTGGAACACTTGTTTGTTTACATAATGGAGGAATATTCTCAATACCTTCAAAATCTTTATATTATGCATCAAATATATCAAACTTGGTTGGATTTGATATGAATGCAAACGGAGATATGTGGGCATGGGATCCTAATACTCGTGCATACTACATGGATAGTTCTGCAATGGTACCACCAAGTACAATATCTGGAAGATATGTAAAACTATCATCAACACATACATCACCGCATTGTATGAATATCGCTGAAATAGAGGTATATTCAACAATAGGAGGAGCTAATATTGCAAGAGGAAAAAAGGCTTTTGGATCAAGTAGTTATACCAATGATCAATTTCCTATGGAAAAGATTATAAATGGAAATCTATGGGATATGGCTCATTCATCTTGTTATGATATACCATCCATGTGGGTAGATTTAGGATCAACAGTACCAATTTCAAAAATTAATGTAAACAATAGATATGATTGTTGTTCAGGAAGAATTGCAGGAAGTGTGCTGGAGATATTTCCTGATGGTACTACATTTGGTGCTGATGGAAGTCCAAGTAAAGCATCAGTATTTAAAAGTGATAAATTTGCCAATTCAGATGGTGGAATAGTTACATCAGAAGACAATGGATATCCATTATATATAGTTCTTCCTCCATCAACAAAACCGATTACAGACAAATACCAACAACTTGTACTAAATAAGCAAGTAGATATAGACAATGGCGGAAATGATCTTTACTCAGTTGCTGGTGCAGATCCAGATGCATGCTTTAAAGTTTGTGCAAATGACCCAGCATGTAGTGCTACAACATTCTATAATGGTACTTGTTGGATAAAATCACAAGGCCTTACAGATCTAACTGGTCTTGCTGGTGCAACTACATCAAAACTTAGATAAATAAAAATTTTATATTATTTTAAAAATAATATAAGTTAGGGCACGGGACCCTTGACTAACACAAAAACTTCTTATTGTAGAAATCCGGATAAACCGTTCTATCAATATACAGCTGTGAAGATACATACTCTGTAGGTACTGTAACTATAATACGTCTATTCTCCTTGCAATAACAAGTATAAAACACAATATCATTGCGATACAAAGTTTTTTGAATATTTTCAACGTTTTTATATATTAGGAATATACATACATTATCTCTAACTGTAAATGTGTTCAATGAAATTTCTTCATCATCAATAACACCAACAACAAGATTTGTTCCTTTTTCATCACTTTCAAACATATTACCAATCATATTCATGATTTGTATTCCTCCAGGCATAGAGAGAGCATACTGTTCAAATGATGTTAGTACATTGATTCGTCTCTTCTTTGATGGTTCTTTGGGTTTTATATCAAGCTCTTTACACCAATAGTTGATCTCATGCATAAACCACTCAATAATACTTGGTATTGGAACACCAGTATAATCCGTTTGAATATCAGTATCAGCAGGTTTACCATCGCTTGCACAATCAGATGCAATTATATGAGGATAACAATAGGTTATTGAAAGTTCATTACTTGATTTGAACATCACCCAATCGATTCCATTATATACCCCTTTTTTATTTATATGAGCAAGTAAACGAGTTGCTCCACGTTTATTCACAAGATATCCATATGTTCCTCCCATTGATGTCTTGATACATTCTTCTTGTGACCATCGAGTAACGCTAATATCAGTTGTAGATGATGTTGCAAGATCTTCCTTTTTACGATAGATTGGATATAGAAAATGTCCTAAAAAGCATACATCCCAGTCTTGTGTTTCAAGTTTGCTCAAGACTTGATTTAGATTTTCTTGATATCCAGGAAGATTAACAGAATCGTCTTCACGGACACAGTATACGTCAAAATCAGGATCAGTTTTCAGGATTTCCCATAGAGCACAATGAGTTGCTGCACAACCAACAATTCCGCGTCGAAAGTTGTAGTCTCCACTTTCAAATAGACGAAGTATAGGTTGTGAAGGTCTGACGGATGTTCCATCAACGGCTTGGATTACACTGATAGAATCTTGAGATATATCAGGATTGTCAATGTAGAACTGTTTAAGGCGGTCTGGACGGCGTTTCAAGTTGATTAGTTTTGTTGATACACGTGTTTTATGAGTGTATATTATTCGTTTTTCTTCTTCAATAGGTTCATCCGCTTCTTCAAGGGAGAGTTCTATACCACTTGTCTTTTTTTCCTTGTTAGTGAACTGTGCTTCATTGTTAAGATCGTATGCATTTTGTTTTCCAGTATCTCTTTCAGTGGTTTTTCGACCGGTTGTATAACAGACAATAGAATCAAAAAAGGTAGTTCTGAAGTGATTGGCATAACGATATGCGTACTCTCGTTCAAAATGATCACATTTTTCATTATATCTGCCGAGTTTATCCCATACCTCTTTCTTCATCATACCGACACGTAAAGAGTAGTGGGCCCAATAGGCACATGTTGGTTTTCCTGAATTTCTTTTACAAAATTCGTCAAGAGTGGTTCCAGAGTAAAACTCGTGTTCATAATATCTGATTTCTCCAGGTTCGGTTGGATCGGGGAGGTACATCATAATTCCACCAGTAAGATTGAATTGGTCAAGATCTTCGCCGTAGTTGTAGTTTAAGAGGCATTGTCCATTGTGATATTCATGTTTGAGAACAGTGAGACATTTAGACATGTAGTTATCTTGGAAAAAGAAGTTCCAGTCATCTTCCATGTGAAAGACAAAGGGTGTTTTGACGAGGTCGATAAGTTTATTCATACTTTGGGGGTGGCCTTTATTGGAGAGATCTTTGAGGACAAAGTTGATAAAGGGGAATGTAGATTTCATAAGAGATCGATCTTCGTCAGAAGAGTTATCATCGATAACAATCCATTCGTCAATAAGATTTCGGTCGAGACAGCATTGTAAGAAGGAGTTTACAGTAGGGATGAATAGATCGATACGTTTACAAGTGGTCATTGTGACAGTAATTTGTGGGGATTCTTTTTTACGGTTTTGTTCGAGGATATTAGACATTTCAGTAATTATTTCATTGTTAGTTGAAGTGAATCGGTCTTTTAGTTTTTCAGCAAAGAATTGTTGGTTGAAACGATAGCGTTCGCATTGATCATAGTCCCACTTGGAGCTTCTAAGAGCGATCATACTGCTATTATAGGCATCTTCATTTCGATTACATTTGTTTAAAGCTAGTGAGTAGCTGTCGAAGAATATGCTTGGAAGGCAATCGGTAGTTGATCCGATATAAGGTTTATTCATACATGTTATAGCCATATCGCCAAAACGAGTAGTTATTTCAAGAGGATTGTAGGTGTCGTTGCATAGCTGATTCATTGTTCCAGCAACATCTTGGGTACTAAGATTTGGAATTAAAAAATTTTTCATATGGAAATGTAATTTTTATACTAATAGTTTTTTCTCTTTACATATATATATAGTAATGCATTCTAAATCAATTCGCAGTAGACGTTCACGTCGATCCAAATCTAAATCACATAGTATTAAATCACATAAATCGCGAAAATCACGAAGATCTCGCAGATCTCGTTCTCATAAATCAGGGAGTCGCAGACGTAAGTCACGTAAATCACGTAAATCACGAAGATCTCGCAAGTCAAAGGCTGGAACTGCTTCTAAATCACATAAAAGACGCAAATCACGAAGATCACGAAGATCTCGCAAGAGTAAGTCTGGATCAATGTCATCTAAATCAGCTCATAAATCACGAGGAAAGTATACTAGCTTTATCAAGCACAACTACAAGAAAGCTGTTGCATATTTAAAGAAACATCCTCACCAGAAGATTGGAGGAAAATCACCAATGAAGCATGGTAAACCAAACAATATAGTACCTATTATACTATTAGCTAAAGCATGGAAGGATCCTTCAATGAGAAAGAAACTCGGAATATAAACAATTTGATTATTTATTAATGAAGAATTAATAAATATATTTACTGAATAGTATAGAGATGTCTTGGATAACAGAAAAACATTATGAGTTTGTAGACGAACATCAAGTTGTTTTTATTAATTATCCTGATTGGAAGATTGAGGATGTTGATATTATGTTAGGTTTAATACGACCAAGAGTTGAAAAAGTAATGCTTTTAAATTGTGGGATAGGTATGAGATTTATTGATAAAATACTATCAAAGATTATAGAAATTAGATCTGTGAGAGAATTAGATTTATCATATAATAATTTGACGTATTCACGAACTTATGGACAATTCTTATCACCATTTTTAAAAGATTATATTAATCGAATGAATTTAACAAAACTGAAGCTAAATGGATGTTCTTTAAGCAGAGAACAAATTATTGATGTGTTGAAGTCAAACTGTTTAGATATTGAAATAAATTGGAATGAGATGACACAAATTGAAGTTTTGCAGGCCAAGGAAAGACTACAGCTTGAAGATACAGCTTTAATACTGGCAGGAATGGGAAATATAATAAAATAATATGTCTCAAAGATATACTCTATTTATTAATAAAAAATTAATATATTTACAGAATAATATAGAGATGTCATGGACAACAGAACATTATGGTTATGCTGATGAGCATCAAATAATTTTTATCAACTATCCTGATTGGAAGGATGATGACATAGATATTATTTTGAGTATAATGCGACCAGGGGTAGAAAAAATATTACTTGTAAACTGTGGGATACGTATGAAGTTTATTGATAAGATACTATCAAAAATTATAGAAATTGGATCTGTGAGAGTGTTAGATCTATCTTACAATCCTTTATCATATTCAAGAACTTATGGGAAATTTTCATCACCGTTTTTAAAGGATTATATAAATAGGATGAATTTAAAAATGTTAAGTTTGAATGGATGTTCTTTGAGTAGAGAGCAAATTGTTGATGTATTGGAGTCAAACTGTTTAAATATTGAAATAGATTGGAATGAAATGTCACCAATTGAACTATCACAAACAAAAGTGGCTATGAATGAAAGACATAGAAGAAATGTGGAAGATGCTGCTTTAATATTGACAGGAATAAGAGGACATTCATCGTAAAAGAAATAAAATAAAATGTTTTATAATTAATAATATGTCGGAAGTATTAAATTTTTCAAACCATGAATGGCTTTTTAAATATGGATCTGATGCTACAAATGATGTTATATTTACAGCGTTGTTGGATTTAATACGGCCAGGAGTGAGAGTAATAAATTTGAGTCATTGCGGATTAACGTTACGGCATGTTTATCCTATTTTTGAAAAAATAGCTGAAACACCGAGTGTAAAAGAGTTGGATCTATCAAACAATATGTTAACTTATTCGAGTAGTATGGGTGCTAACGTTACAAGATTGTTTTTAAAAGATCTTATAAATAAAACTCATTTGAATAAACTAAAACTAAACTATTGTGGATTGACTAAGGAACAAAAAATTGATGCGTTGTCATCAATATGTAATGATGTTGAGATTGAAGGGTCAGAAGATATTATTGAAAAGAGAAATTATCATATTAGAAAAATATTGGAAGAACAGAAAGAGTTTGAATCAGATTATAACTCTTCGCAAGCGGTTTCAAGTATTATGAGTATGAGAACAACGCCAATAGATGATGATGATGATGATTCGAGTTCTATAGATAGTTCAATAGATAGTTCTTCAAATGAAGAGAGTATTGCTGAACTGTTATCAAAAATGAGGGACGATTCAAATCGAGTATCACTTGAAGAAGCAAAAGACTTATTAAGAAGAGAAACAAAGAGAGTTTATGATGCGGATAGAAGGATGAAAATTAGACAATCTAAACAAGCGAAAACACGAGCTAAACAAGCAAGACAAGTTACATCTTTGAAAAAAAAGTTGACAAAGGATGAACAACAGATTCAAAAAGATTTGAGAGAGGTTCAAGTAGTTACATCTTTGAAAAAAAAGTTGACAAAGGATGAACTACAGATTCAAAAAGACTTGAGAGAAATTCAAGTGATGGAAGATAGATTTAAAAGAGGTCGTCTTCGATAAACAATTTATTAATATTATTATTAAATCGCTTTGGCCTGTATAAAACACTCTCTACAAACAGCCATATATTTTTCAACACCACCAATCATTTCTTCTGACTTAGGAGAATCTTCATCAATCAACATTGATATTGATGCATTGTATCCACACATCATACAAACAGCATTCAATTTTTCAACTGTTTCAGAAAGGGGTATTAGTGAGAGAACACGGGGAAACCCAGATCGATCAAATTTTCCGTCTAATCCAGCAACATTTAGTATTACTCCTTTATTGGCGTAGAGTTCACAGAATTCGACAGCATCAGGAAAAAACTGTATTTCATCAATACTGATTACGTCAACATTGTGAAAAGTCTCTTCAGGTATGCTAAATAGTTCAATGGAAGATATTGCAGGGTATGTTATATTGCTGTGGGTAGAAGCTTTATCAATAGAGTATCTGGTGTCGTTGCCGTATTTTATAAATATGCACTTTTTCTTTGCAATAACGAATCGTTTATGTTTCTCGATAAGACGACTGGATTTGCCAGAGTACATTCCACCGATTATCAGATTGATTGATCCTCTTTTAATTGACATCTATACATATAGTTTTTGGTTTTTATATTATAATTGATGAACTTAAAAGAACAAGTATTATATATAATGTCAACTACATCCCAAGACGAGCCAGTATGTTCCCTTGAAGAGTCTTGTAAACTCGAAGAAACACAAATTCAAACAATAGAAGAAGAACCACCAGTATTAACAAAAGAGGAAATACAGTACAACGCAAATATAAAGGCGTTTGAAAAGATATTAGAATTTGTAAAAACACTTACAGATGTGTTTGGAAACAAGCCTGAGTTTCACTCATTAAAACTATATAATCGTATATTAGAACTTACAGCAAAAAACAAAAAGGCAGCAATTGAAAAGCATTGTTTATTGTTTTCAGAGTTTTGTTCAAAGAATAAACTATCAATATTAGCAAGAAGTGCATCACAACTTGATCAATCAATGATTACATGGAGTTTAAAGGTGAGGATAAACATGCAATTGATTTTAAATAAGTCAAACAATCAACAGAAGCAGATTATTTGGCAGTACCTAAGTATAATAGGAACCATGTTGAACCCAGAGGATAAGAAGGATTTTATAAAGTTTTTACAAAAGCAACAAATGGAGCCATCAGTTAAACCACAAGGAGAAAAAAAGACAATTAAAGAAGGGCTTGAGGGGTTGTTTGGATCGGATAGTAAAGAGGGGCAGTTTATGGGGGATTTATTTAAAAAGGTATCATCACAGATTGATTTAGACAAGATGCAGTCAGATCCAATGAGTGGAATAATGTCGTTGATGGCAAATCCAAGTTTGTTGTCAGATTTGACTAAAACTATAACAGAAGGTGCAAATGGGGGAAAATTGGGAAAACCAAAGAAAATGTTACAAAGTTTTGTAAAGATGGTGAGTGAATTAGATTTAGGAGACGATGAGTCAGATGAAGAAACACCAGAGGCAGTTCAAGCGTTAGATACAATTCCAGAAGGGGATGAAGAGGTTAAGGAGTAATTAAATTTAATTTATTATAAATTTAATTATAG
>Ga0163151_10005590_pt1 | contig 15945 bp, 23 predicted proteins | sample OliLakLV19MP5IB2_FD_145596 | JGI IMG/M metagenome (GOLD analysis project Ga0163151, IMG submission 145596) | Freshwater microbial mat bacterial communities from Lake Vanda, McMurdo Dry Valleys, Antarctica - Oligotrophic Lake LV.19.MP5.IB-2 | ecosystem: Environmental > Aquatic > Freshwater >...
GATTAATATCATTCAGCGTGTTGGTAGGCCACTTTTCTATGAGTACCTCAAGCGATTTGGGTTTCTCGATATCACTGGTGTAACATTGGATGGAGAACATACAGGAGCACTCGAACCCTATGAGAAATGGTCTCGTGCCAAACTTTTCACGATGTCATTTTGACAAGGTATTCAAGTCAATCTCTTACAGATGGCTTCTATTTATTCTGCTTTTGCGAATGGAGGCATTCTCATGCAACCGTATACGGTGCAGAAAAAAGTATACCCAGATGGAGATACCGTGATGACTGAACCGATTCCAATCAAGCGAGTAATAGGAGAAACAACATCACAAAAGGTTATTGCTATGCTCACGGATTCCACGAAGCAAGGATTCGCAAAAGCCTGAGCTGTATCAGGGTATACGCTGGCTGGTAAAACGGGTACATCTCAGATTGCAAGTAGTAAGGGGTGATTTGAAACAGGCGCTAATGGTCGCACCAATACATCTTATGCTGGTTTTGGTCCATCAAAAGATCCACAATTTGTCATTATAGTACGTTTTGATCGTCCCAGGAGTACACAATTTGCAGAACAATCTTCTGCAAAAACATTTAAAGATATTGCCTCATTCTTGTTAGAATACTACGGAATACCCCCAGAGAGATAGAAAGTATTTAGAGATACAGTAATTCAGCAAGTGTCTGTATTGGTTTTTCTCTTGGAGAGATTTCACCTGCGATCATTTTTTCGTAGGTATCTTTTTGATAGGAGTTTTCTGTATCAATGCATTTCCTGGCTTGAGGGCCATATGATGATTCAGCCGAGAGCATGAGGTGGTCAGCTCCAGTACGCATAGAGATTTGCATATCTCAGATTTCGTTCGGCTGTACACATCATTCAGGCGTCATCATGCTCTCGAGAAAACCAGTCGCACAGATAGATTCAACGCTGTTTTTTTTACAGGCTTCAAAGAAATATACCTGAATATCATGCATATTCCCTATAGCTCTTAGGTCCATTTCAACACGTAAATCCCCTCGCCCAAACATCGCAAGTTTTATGTTTCCGGTGGCGAGTATTTTGTCCACGTTATTGACAGCAAATGGTGTCTCAAATTTTGCTCCGAGATTTCCAGTATAGCTGTATTCATTTCTGACAATATGTACAAAGTCTTCAATATGTTTTGAATTCAAGAAGTACGATACCATGATATTGTCTACATACTCAAAACCAACCACATCTCGTGCAAACTCAAGACTTCTATGGTCATGTTCTGTGATACAATCGATACCGAGTGGCTTGTTGCGAACACAGATACCTTTTTTACCCTTGAGTGTGTATGATTCTTTGTTGTCACCGATTTCAGTGCATTCTATAACTTTGTATGTATCATGAATGTCTATAACGGTAGCAGTCATTTTTCCATCATCGAATACGGCGAGATCGCCTATCTCCATCGCGAGTATAATTTGTGGAAAACATACTGTGAGATGTGCTTCTGTGCAGAGATAGTTTTCATCTTGTTCATTTGCGTATGAGATTTGAAATTTCTTCCCAAGAGTCACCACGATTTTATCTTGAAGTTCCGGAATAAGTTCATTAATACGGGGTTTTGGTCATTGGAGATCAATGAGTATCTGGCAATAGGGGTAGATTTCTCTGAGGTATTCTGCGAGTGCATCTTTGTCACTTTCTTTGCCTAGATGAGAACAGTTAACGCGGTAAATACCTATTTTATCGAGAATTGTTGGATCTTCTTTTACTGCCGCTACGAGTGTTGGTCCATGGGTTGCTACTATGTAATCTTGTGGTTTTTGTTTTTTAGTATTTTTTTTGATCAGAGATGGTGTATTTTTGAGGAGAATAGTTGTCTCTTGGTAGAGGAGTTTTTGGGGCGTCATAAGAAAAAACTAGGAATTTCAACTAGTATAAAAAAACTATTGAAATAGCAATATGAAAAGCTAATAGAGAGCCCTCAGGGTAGAGAGATTAAAGGCATAATCTGTTCGTTTTGACCCGAGGAGCCCTAGATGACATTGATGTCATCCAAGTGTGGTTCCAGCTACCATGAGACTACATGATTCGAGTTCAGGGAGGATATTTTCTTCACCGATACAGATAGTGATACGATTTGGTTGGGCGAGGTTGGTGAGTGTGCGAGTAAAGAGGGTTCGATTTTCTAGAATATCTAGGACACCAAATAATTGGTCACCGAGAGTTTCGCTATGTTTTTTGAGAAAGTGGGAAATACCAGAAAAACAATATATACCTGCTTCTGGTGAGCTGATAAATGCGATATCGCCCGTAGCATCAGAAAAGTCGGATATCATATCATACAGTCTATCATCATGAAATTCAAAAAAAGTATTTTTTGTCTCAATCACAGGACCGATGTATTTTTGTGGAGCAATTTCTATGAGATAATCAACATACATTCTGATGCCTCGTGTTGTAGGCAGCCGACCAGCGGAATTATATGGTTGGTAAATAAGACCCATTTCTTCGAGTTGTTTCATATCATTTCGTACAGTAGCCGATGAGATAGACATTTGCTCATCGCGAACGAGTGATTTACTACCCGTCGAATCCCCACTACGAATATACTCTCGAACAATAAGTCAGAGAATTTGTATTTTACGAGCATCGATGGAGGATTTTCTAGACACGAAACAAAATTAATAATTAATAATTAATAATTAATAATGAGAGAATAATTCGATCATTCTTAATTCTTAATTTTTTTATTTGCAAGAAATCTCCCCCAAGGTTGTGATCGGAAATTTTCCAATGAGATCAAATGAATAAGAGGGGATGCCCCCTATTCTCGAAGTGCTGTGCCTTCTCGCAGTAAAGCAATCAAGCGGCTCCTCAAAGAGAAAATAGTTATAAGGAAAAAAAACCGTCAGATGCACCGGTGGGGGAGACAGGCAAAGTATAGCTATTTTGACGAAAGACTCAACTCAATAATTACTACCATAAAATATTTTTCAGCAGATGAGGAGTATTGGACATTTTTATTGAACCACTTTGAAGTTTTCAAAGAAATTCTGCATTGTCTGTTCAGTATCAGGCATGACATATGGGTAGTCAGACTTCACTGGTACTTTATTTAATATTTCGTATGCGCCATCTTGACCGAGTAAAATATAAATTAGGATTCATTCCTTTGGGAAATGAATTCATTTCCAAGCAGCATTAATGCCACATAATTCATATACTTCTCAGAATTTTGCAGAAAATGTTATACCTCAAGATTTCAGAACTTCCCTGTCAATGATGCTAGGTTTTTTACATGATTCATTTTCTGTGTATCATAAGATATTTAATATATCTATATCTGAATAAATATTTTGATAATATTTTATCTGTATACCATTTGGAACTATACCGCCACGTCTTATTGCCTCTAGATTTATAGTATTTTCTGTTTCTTTCACTGTCACAGAATTCAGAGTGTTAGTATAACTGTTATGAAACTGAGATGCATACTGAAATGAAACCACATCATTTGAATATGTTTTATCAAAATATTTTTTTGTTTTATTAAATCCAAATACTTCAGAACGAAAGGCATCTTTATTAGGATAAAAAACAATATGAGTTTTTAACATGCTTCCTTCAGTTTTATTATACCTTTTTGGGAGAATTAATCATCGATGTAGAGCACTGTAAATAATAGCTGATTGCCAAATATTTGCATCATCAAATATTTCATCTGTGTTTTTTCTCTCTACTTCTTGAATATTTCACGCTTTCATTATCATCGCCAGACCCTCAGCTCTGGTCACATACTTTCCTGGATTCGCATATTTGTTACTACGTGAGATAATTCCATTATCTGCAGCCAATTCTACCGCTCGACACTCCCAGTTGTTTTGTGACGCATCAGCGAAGTATTTTTTACATTGATAGTTTTCTGGAAGAGTAATACCCTTTATCTTGAGTGCCATACCAATCACTTCTTGCCTCAAGATTTTGTCATCGAGACGATATTTCGTATCAATTGTCTGTTTTGTGATAATTCCTTGATCTGCGAGGGAGTTAGCATTCATGAGATCCTCACTCGTATATGCAAAAGTAGAAAGTACAAAGCAGAAAGCGCAAAAGATGGAAAGTTTTTTCATAGAAGGAAAAGATTAGAAATGACTCAAAAAGTATACAAGGGAGGGTTGGAAGTCAAGGAGAACATACTACCACTCAATTCTCGGGAGTCATAGTGTTGACACTCCTGTGTGATTTGGTTGTGTCGTAATAATGGTATTTGTTTCTGCGAAGATTTCAAGGAGTGACTTGATATGTGCCTCATCGAGTTCCGAGAGGACATCATCGAGGAGGAAGATAGGCACCTTTCCAGATATGCTTTGGATGTACATTCCTACTTTTTTAATGAATGAGAGAAGCAGAGTTTTGTTTTCACCTCGTGAGAGAGTATATCGTGCTGGCTTCCATTCATCTTGCATGAATACACTGAATTCGATATCATCGAGTTGAGGTCCGACAGTTGTTTTTCCGACGATTATGTCTCTCTCTTCATATTCTCTCATTAGTTGCAAAAAAGATTCTACCGTCACTGCTTGTAGTGGATGTCTCTCAATAAGTGTAACCCGTGTTGGTCCGGGTAGCTGCAGTGATGTGTCTCCGAGATTTGCAATCCAGGCAAACATTTTTTGTCTTTGAAGAATCAGTGGTACAGCGTTTTGAGCGAGCAGAGTATTCCAGGCAGAGAGCTCTCTGCGATGTATGATGCCTTCTTGAATATCTTGTATCACTTTATTTCTCTGAGAAATAGCAGTGCGATAATTCTTGACTATATTTCCATATTTTATATCAGCTGATGCGAGCATATCATCCAAAAATGCTCTTCGTTCACCTGGTTCTCCCGAGATCACACGGAGATGGTCACTCTGTATCCAGAGTGCACATGAAGGAAGCGAGATATTATATTTTTGACGAGTGGTGCTCTGGTCTCTATAGTACCATTTGGGACTTTTTGTGTTGCCATCGTAAATAATGGCATGGGTCTCTTCAGTTGCCTCTATTCTAATAGCCCAATCTGTTGTTCCAAATGTCGTTTTTTCTCACCAATTGGTATGATGAGGATTTTCGGCATTGATAGCTATCATCATAGCTTCGCAAAGAGTAGATTTGCCAGCCCCATTTTCACCGATCAGTATCTGAATACCATCTCAGAGAGTGAAATTTCTTTCCCTATGATTCTTGAAATGATACAATGATAGCTTCACGGAAATGAAAATTATATCTTGAGTGGCATGATAATATGTCTGAATTCTTCTTCTTCAGTATTGTGATTAGCACCATGCAAGAGAATAGGGGAGAGGCTTGTTTCAAATCCTATACGGACTTCATCTTGTGGTATGACTTGCAATGCCTCAATAAAATAGTTTGCATTGAGTCCTACCTGTTCAGTTCATTGAACCTCAGCAGTAATCTCGATCTCACTATTTCCGATTTCTGTATCTCCACTTTCCAGTTGAATCATACCAGATTTATCGAGCGTCATTTTCACATTAAAATTATTCTCACGAGCGATGAGGCTTACCTGTCTGAGACCTCGAATCAGATTGTCTCTATCGACGAGAGCATGAATGCTGGTATTTTTTGGAAAGAAATTTGCATAATCAGGGAAATGTCCATTCAAGAGCCGAGAATAGATCTTGATATTCTCATAGACGACCAGTATTTGATTGTCGGCAAAAAAGATATCTATATGGGTGTCATCGGGGAGAGTTTTTGCTATTTCATTGGCACTACGGGTAGGGAGGATGATGGAAATCTTTTTCTCAACAGAAGTAGAGGTGGTATAGCGGTATTCAGAAAGTCTGAAACTATCAGTAGATGCAAATGTAATATACGTTGGATAGACTTGAATACACACCCCAGCTAGAGTCGGTCGTATATTGCCACTTGCACACGAGAAAAGTGTCTTGCTAAATGCGCGCTTCATAATGTCAGAAGAGAGTCCACAACGAGTATCTTGTCGGACAAGGGGAATCATCGGAAACTCTTCTGCACTCAGTCCTTTATGGCGAGTTTTATTTTTGTGAGCGATGAATTGAAGCGTATTGCCTGTGTCAGTCTTGATGGTCAATTGTGTCGGTTCGAGGAGGTTGAGATATGATGCTATAAATCGGTGAGAAACAGTGATATCTCCTGGCTCTATTACCTTGAGATCATCTGTAATAGTATACTCAATAGCCATTTCGAGGTTATTTGCAATCACGACCATTTTTTCATTGGTTACCTTGAGCAACACATTCTCGAGTATCGGAGTTGTAGGCGAATTGACGACAGCATGAGAGACTATTTTGATAGCTTCAAAGAGTCTGTCAGAAGGGAGTTCGATATGCATAAAATAAGGTTTACTATATTTACTGAGTTTATTTGGTTTTACTTGTTTTATTTGTTATTAAAACAAATAACTCCTTTCTCTATCTTTTGCTCTATATCTTTCTGTTCTTTGGTGCCGCGAGAGAGACTCGAACTCTCACACCGTGAGGCAATGGATTTTGAGTCCATCGTGTCTACCATTCCACCATCGCGGCACTTTTCTCTCCGTGCTCACTAGAATATACATAATCTGTGATTTCGCAACCAAAAATAAGACTTTTTCTTTCTATCGGAGCGAAGCAATTTGAGCTTGTCGCTTTTGCTACTTTTCATACTTATTTTTGAGATTTTGACTAGGCTATTTCTAGAAGTGGATATATTTTCCTAGTATACTTATATTATTGCCGATTTTTCTCCCAGAGAGGGAAGAACGGTCTTTTTTTGACCCTCTCTTGTCATTTATTCACTATATCTCCAACTTTCTTTGCGGTAGGGTTTTGGTCTACAATATTTGAACCAGTATGAGTTACTTGTGGTCATTCAGGGATTCGACGAGGAGGTATGTGCGACATAACAGCATTATACCAGTATTGTATGTATGTCAAAATATAAGATATTTTTGATAAAAAAGGGGGGAGACGGTAGTATAAGCATTATCGTATAGTGAATCCTGATAAAGTACTATACTCTATTCATCACTTCTAACTTTTTTTCTTTATGAAATTCCTCATCTCTCTTCTTTTGTCTACTTGTGCTGTACTTGCAGCTGCGTATCTCGTCCCAGGCGTTAGAATTGATGGTGTTGTAACTGCACTCATTGTAGCGGTTGTGTGTGGAGTTCTGAATGCCACACTTGGGGCTGTCCTCAAATTTATCACTGCACCACTGAATTGGCTGACGCTCGGAATCGTTGCTTTTGTGATCAATGTTCTCATCATCAGAATCACAGATAGTTTTATCGTAGGATTTGCAACCAATGGTTTCTGGGCTGCCGCTGTTTTCGCACTTGTGCTTGCGATTATCCAATCAGTGCTTGGGATACGATATGGCAAAAAATAGATATTCTCAACAATGAGCCTGGGTTTAGGGATTGGTAAGTCCGGACTCGTCGTCGGATATGATAATAAAAAGGTGTAGTGCCTATACCTTAAAGTACACGAGAGTTTTTTGGTTCTGGTCAAAATCATCCAATCAAGGTTATCTCCTGTCCGCCACTAGCTCACGCAATAGCCTCTCGGTAAAAAGTAATGAGTTCCTCTATACTTCGCGCCCCATGTTCTGCCAGGACCGGTTTACCTGAACCTGTATACCCAGTTACTACAGGTACTGCTGCTCAACCTGTTACTTTTTTCTGAAAGAGTTTGAAGCAATCAAACTTTCGTACAGAAACTCATCTAATATAAGGATTGTTATCGTCTACATACTGGGCGACAAGGTTTGGACTTGGAAAAGCAATCATTCTGGCTCGTCCTGTTGTAGCACCGAATTCTCCTGTTTCCTGTCAAAAAGAGGCTTCTTTCTCAGCAAGTTCGGGAAACATATGAGAGACTCTTTCTGGAAATGTATGAGTTCCAACGGCCGATGGAAATGCTTTCACCACGAGTAACTGAGCCACTCTTCCGGGAATAGGGTTGATACCTAGCGAAGAACAAATACCCAGAAAACTCGTATCGGTGGAAGTATTATTGGGATAAGCGCCTCCAAACATTCCAAGAGATGGGGATTGAGATCACTCGACCAGGATTTTATCACCTGCCTGAAATGCTTCTTTTGCAAAATCATTACTGACAATTTCTATGATAGAAGATGAAACCATTAATTCGTGTAATTTTTCTTGTTCCTGAAGTATTTCTTGCAGTACTGCTGCACATTCGACACCAAAAAATTCACACCAGGGAGTAACCAGTTCGGCAACACATTTTCGGAGTCCTTCTCATTCTAGAGTGATAAGTTGTCCGATAGTGATGCCGGTGCGGAGCGCTCGAGTAGCCACAGCTGGTCACATGCCAGACCCAGTAGTGCCTATCTTATTTGTTCTTGAATTTTCAAATCAATTATCAAGTGTATTATGGAGGCTTTTCAATGTGATGTGAGCACCTGAAGCAATATGTATTTTTGGCTGGTTCTTTGAAATGGTCAAAAGATCCTTAATTTCTTCATGCAAACCAGAGATGCTGATATATTTTCCTTGTCCCAGGAAAATTGGTTTTCCCGAGAGTGCTGAACCTGGTAGATTATGTCCGACAAATTTTTCTCCTGCATCATTGATAGCTGTATGCCCCGCATTGGCTCCTCAAACAGGACTAACAATTAATTTATAATCTCCATGCTGGGAAAGAGCTAGAGAGTCTCCACCCTTCCCTTCATCACCTTTTCCTCATCCGATAGTCACAATCATTTGTGAATCTAGAAGAGGCTTGAGACTTTCAGGTGAAAGCTCCACTCACCATGGCTGTACTTCATTCATAAAAGATGAATTAAGGGATAAAAAACTAACTGAGATCATGTGGTCTTGCCTCTACTTGCCCTCAAGTGCTCACTCTGACAAATCGCGCGTTGTGTCGTAATTCTTTCAGATTTGCTGCACCAAGATACCCCATACCAGCCTGAATCCCTCAGAGGTATTGGGCGAGGATATCTGCCGCAGGCCCTACAAAAGGTTTTTTGCCTACGACGCCTTCTGCGGCGACTTTGCTGCCGATTTTTTTTGTACTCTCATGTCCATATCGTGCAGCAGATCCTTCTGCCATAGCTTCTTTGCTTCCCATACCACGATATATTTTAAATTTTCTCCCATCTGGTCCGTCAATCACATCTCATGGGGATTCTGTACAACCAGCCAAAAGAGAACCCACCATGACAGCATCAGCCAGAGTCAATGCTTTTACCATGTCTCCTGAGCCTGTTATACCACCGTCTGCAATCAAAGTGACTCCTATCCTTTTGGCTATTTGAGAGGTGACATAGAGTGCTGTCATTTGAGCAATGCCCACTCATGCTACAATTCTCGTCGTGCATATTGCCCCAGGTCATTGTCCGATTTTTATCGTATTGGCTCATTTATCTGCGAGAAATTTTACTCCGCTTGCTGATGTCACATTTCCAGCCATAATCGGTAGATGAGGAAAGGCATCTCGCACTATCCCAATAGCTTCTCCCATAGAATCGGTATAGGCATGAGCTGAAGAAACAGCTACGATATCGATTCACCTCTCCACCAAGGCTTCTACATGAGAGAGAATTCTTTTTTTATCCAGCTGGCCTCCTTTGTTACGGAAAAGATAGAGGGAAGCTCCGACAGCTAATCTATGTTTCTCATCAGATGTTGGACGTAGGGGCGCATGACTGTCTCGCATGATTCTCTCGACATCAGAAGCAGTTACCAGCCCCCTCAATTTATCATTTTCATCGACAATAAGGAGTTTATTGATACCGACATTATCAGTGAAAAATTGTTCGGCCCTTTGGATGGGATTTTCTCGCATTTCTTCCTCAGGGACTGTCTTGATATCTTCTCTTTTTTTCATGGTTACTTGTACCGTTTTTGTAGCATGACGAGGTTTGACGACATCACTAGAGAGGAGTCCAACCAAGATTCCTGACGAGTCCAGGACAGGGAAAGTACTAAATTTATAATGCTTCGTATCCATCAAGGCGAGTACTTCGCCGATATATTGATTTGGTAAAATAGTGATAGGGTCTTCTATGACACCATGCAGAGCATGCTTTACCCTTCACACTGCTTTTAGTTGATCCTCAGGTTTGAAATTTCCATGCAATATACCGAGCCCGCCAGCGAGTGCCATAGCAATAGCCATTTCTGAACCAGTAACGGTATCCATATCTGCTGATATAATTGGTGTCGCCAGGCGTATAGATTCTGTCAGCTGTGTCGTTGAGTCAGCTTCACTCGGTAACACACTTGAGTGCTGTGTTGCGAGAGAGACGTCGGCATAAGTAATAGCCTCTTTTTGTGCTGAAAAGAATTCGTCCGCTGGCAAATAAAACATATCATCCAGTTGTGTTGCTGAGGGATCAGTCATAAAAATATACTAGGAATGTATTTTATCTTACGCCTAAAACATTTTTGTCAATTATTTCATCATACATTCTTATAGAGCAAACTTATAGGAGTCAAGTTGCTCCAAATATCCAAAACGGAGAGTAAAAAACCGCCTGATTTCAGGCGGTTTTAGCTAAAGTCCGGACTCGTCGTCGGAGGTGTTGGTTTTTTCAGGTTCAGGGGATTTGGAGAAAAAGTGGTTTCACTTTATCTTGGGGGAGAAAATTTTCCAAACATTATGTAATTTAGTGTCTTGGAAATAAGAATAGTGAGTCAATATAATCATGCTCAGCTTGCCATGCTAATTAAAATTAACATTAAAACCTCCTTAAATCATAGATAGTATTTTTCTCAAAAAATTTCTGTAATCTCTAATCCTGTCATTCTGTCAAATTCATAAAAACTTGCCCAACTCAATTCTTTATTCTGTATTTTTTGAATATCTCTTTCAGCTTTCCTGCTGACTTCATAATCTTGGTTTATTTTTTCTTTCGTTTCAGAGTATAAAGAGTTACTTATTGTTATAATGCTTATCCTGTCGGGCAGATATATTGAATCTTCAATATAAGAGCCTACTGAATTTATCCCGTCAGGATTACATCCTAAACTATTCCAATTACAGATGCGTACGCCATTAATCTTTTTTTGAGCTAACTCAGCAATTACAAATAACTCAGCTATCTCCTTTTCTTTTGTTATTCGAAATCAATTTGTTTTAATAATTTTTGGGAGTTCCTTTAATTCGAAATTTTCTTCAGTGAATTTTTCATTCATCCTATTAATGACTCAGATGATTCAATTATTTTCTATTTCTAATTTTGCAGCTTCAATTTTTTTGGGATTGTAGTACCCCATGTATATGTATGAAGATGTGCAAATGCCTAAAAATATAAATATATTCAGTATTATCCAACATACTTTTGCCAGCCTCCAATACCATTTTGAATTGAGTTCTGAGAGAGTTTTCATAAAAGAAGATTAAAGAGAATGATTATTGAGCTGGATCCTCGGGTCAAGCCCGAGGATGACAGAGGTTAATCCACAGATTCCACATCTCGCTTTTCTTATCTGTATTTTCATTGCTCGTCTGGAATGACGGTGACTAAATCTTCTGTAACCCAATCCTTCCCTTCTCGTTATCGACTTGATACACTTTGACTTTCACGACATCGCCTACACGGACGACGTCCTCGACTCGCTCAACGCGTTTATCTGAGAGTTTGCTGATATGGATCATACCAGATTTTCCTCCACCAATATTGACGATTGCACCGACTCATTCGAGGATCTTCACGACATCGCCTTCGAATTCTTGACCGACTTCAATATCGCGGACGATATTTTCGATAGCACGTTTCGCACCTTCGCCACCTTCTTTGCTGAGACCAGTGATGACGACCATACCGTCATCTTCGATAGAGATATCGACACCGAAGTCTTTTTGCATCGCTTGAATGGTTTCACCACCTTTACCGATGACCATACCAATCTTCTCAGGATCTATCTGCATAGATATGAGTGCTGGAGCGAAAGGGGAGACATCTGGACGAGGTGCCTCAATCGCTGCGAGCATTCATTGCATGATGACTTCGCGACTTTTCTTCGCTTGTGTAAATACTTCTTTCACGATAGCGAGTGTCAGTCCCTCAATTTTTGTATCCATTTGAAGTGCAGTGATCCCTGCACGAGTTCCTGCGACTTTGAAATCGAGGTCTCCGAGGAAATCTTCTTGTGCCTGAATATCAGAGAGAATAACATATTTACCAGTCGTATCGTCAAATATCATACCCATCGCTATACCAGCGACAGGCGCTTTGATTGGGACACCAGCATCCATGAGGGCGAGTGTCGATCCGCAGACAGAACCCATTGAACTCGAGCCATTACACGTGTGGACTTCAGAGACAACTCGTACGGTGTAACCGAAATCTTCTTGAGAAGGGAGGACAGGTGTCAGCGCTTTCTCAGCGAGATTTCCGTGACCGACTTCACGACGACCGACACCTCGCATCATACGGACTTCTCCGACTGAGTAAGGAGGGAAGTTGTAATGATGCATATAGCGTCTTTCTATCTCAGGATACATACCTTCGACGAGCTCGTTATCTCGTGGTCATCCGAGTGTCGCAATAGAGAGAACAGAGGTGACACCTCGTCGGAAATGACCAGAACCGTGTGTTCTTGGGAGTATTCCCACTTCACAGCTGATAGGACGTACTTCGTCAGCCGCACGACCGTCGAGACGACGACCTGATTCGATGACATTTTTTCGCATGATTTTTTTCACATACTTGTAGACGAGTTCATCGATTTCACGTCCATTGAGCTCTTCTGTATCTTCAGTATATCCGAGTGCTGTTTTCACGCTTGCTTCGAGTGCTTCGAGCTTGTGATGAAAATCGATTTTACCTGTATCGTAGAGCGCTTCTATTTTTTCTGGTGAGAGCTGGGCAAAGACTTTTTCTTCGAGACCGGCAATACCAGACTTGATAGCAAGGTCGATATTTGTAATAGGGTATTTCGCATTGACGAGAGCGATGAAATCTTTTTGAGCAGCAGCGAGTTCAGCGAGTACTTTTTGAGCGTATTCAAATCCTCGTACTACCATTTCTTCATTGGCTTCTTTTCCGCCCATTTCTACCATAGTAATCATACCATCAGTACCAGCCACGACGAGCTCGTAGAGAGCGCTATTTACTTCTTCAAAGGTTGGATCAAAGATGATACCGCCGTCTTCCATCACAGCAATACGTACACCTGAAACAGGGCCTTCGAATTGATGCACACCAGCGAGCTGGAGGGCAATACTCGCACCGAGGATACCCCAAACACCAAAGTCTGATTTACCTGTTGCAGAATAAATCGTTGGGATGATCTGGACTTCATTGGTTGTTCCTTTTGGAAACATAGGACGAATCGGTCGATCGATAAGACGAGACGTGAGAATAGCGGTCGTACTCGGACGAGCTTCACGTTTGTTAAATCTTCACCCGCCGATATGACCTGTAGAATAATATCGTTCTTGATAATCAACAGAAAGAGGGAACCAGTCAGCACCAGGTTTACCATGTTTGGTAACACCCGCAGTGACGAGGAGGAGATGACCTGCTTCATCAGCGATAGTCACAGCCCCATCAGTGAGGAGAGCAAATTTCCCCGTTTCAAAAGTATAGGTCTTACCAGCAATAGTATAAGACTTGGTCACAGGTGTGACACTCGCGATATCGCGATCACGGAGGCCTGAAATCATAAAAGAATGATAAAAAATAAACGCTTCAGAGGAAGAGTCTAGACTTATCCCATAACTGAATGCATTCAATTATTGGACAAATCCAGAGATACTTTCCTCTTGAAACCAGCTTATTATATATATTTTTTTGAAAAAAGCGAAAAATCTTTCTCTATATATTTGACAATTATAAAATAGTATTGCATAATAAATTTATGAAAAAATATTATTCTCTTCTTATGCTGTTTGTTTTGAGTATTTTTAGTCTTTCAGTCTTGGCTGATGAATGGCTCGATATCGCTCAGGATATACAAAAACGAGTTGTCACACAGGTCCCTATATTGCCAGAAGATCAGAAACAGATAGATATCAATCTTATATGGGCGAATCAATGTGTACGTAAACAGTATGACTGTAAAACTGATAACGAGAAACAATCTATACGAGAGACAGTACAATCACTCGAAACTCTCTGGAAAAAATATCAAGATCTCAGTATCAAAAGCCCTGTCCTGGAATATATCGTCAATAAAGCTGACACACTCCGAGCTATGACAGATGAAGATGTGCCTCCGATGGGACCAGTTGTGGCAGATATAGTATTGCAAATATACTATCAGGACGCACTTCAGACCTATGATATGATCTATGAGAGAGAAGTTACAGCAAAAATCGAAAAACATCAAAATGCTCTCAGATACCTCCCAGAGTGAGCAGTGATTCCAGCAGTTCCTCAGTCCAATACATATCAAGCTATTGTGATTGATATCAGTGAACAACGTCTCTACGCCTTCGAAGATGAGATGCTGATTTATACGAGCCCGATTACTACTGGAAAAAATGGATTTGCCACGATTCGATGAGATTTTTCTGTTATGAGTAAGCAAAAAAATCGACTCTTACGATCACCAATTAAAGGCGTATCATACAGTCTTCATGTCGATTATTGGATTCAATTTTATCCAAAATATGGCATCCATGATGCGTGTAATTCAAAAAATTGTTGGAGAAAAGAGTTCGGATGACCTGACTATACAACTCGTGGAAGTCACGGATGTGTGAATTCACCTTATGAGTCCGTCAAATGGCTCTATGATTGGTCTCTGGAGGGGACAGCAGTACGAGTGCAGAAATAAATGCAATTCAATTCAATTACTGAAACTGAATATCCCGAGTAACCATCATAAAAAATAGTAGTATGTGAGAAGAGGGTATTATTTTTGTAGTACCTCTTTTAGTTTTTCTTGAGCGATTTCAAATGTTTCAGAAAGTTTTTCCTTCTCATCTTTTGTAAATTTTGAGAGTACCCAATCAGCTGGTTCCATATTTGGATGCCGATCGACGCCAATCTTGATTCTTTGAATATCTGTGGTTCCCAACCATTCAATCACGGACGCAATACCATTATGTCCACCTGCATTCCCTGTTGCCCGATAGCGTATTTTGCCAAATACCATATCGATATCATCAGATATAATGATGATATTATTTGTAGGTACCTTATAAAAACTTGCACAAGCCTGTACACTTTTTCCAGAAAGATTCATATAGGTAAGTGGCTTCAAGAAAATTATTTTTTCTCCTACGAATAGACCTGTCGTATAGACTCATTTGTACCCTGCTTGCCAGTCGGTTTTTATTCCAAGGCTCTCTTTCAGAGTATCCAAAAAAAGAAACCCGACATTATGACGAGTTTCACTATATTTGTCTCATGGATTTCCGAGTCAGACAATGAGATACACCTTTTTTAATTAAAAATTAAAAATTAAAAATTAAAAAAGAAGGAATTTTGGCAGAGTAGTGTAGTCTCATTGTGCCATTATTAATCCTGAATTCTTAATTTTTAATTACCTATTAAAGATTTTCTGTCCAAACCCCCACGCCATTAGGACTATTACCGGATTTTCTATTATTATTTGAGAATGACGGAACACTTCTCGAAGAATCTCCTGAATAGCCATCAAATGATGTATCACCACCTTCACTTGCGACTTCAAAGCATGATTCATCTGTTTTACCAAAGATACGATCTGCGACACATCGCATAGTCTGGAATATAGTGCCAGGTCTGAATTTTTGCCCTACAGACTCAAATCCTACTGCCGCAGAAACTGCAGGAGTGACCAAGATAACCACGAACATCACGAGAAGTCCAATAGCAGAGTATCGGATCATGTTGATGGCAGGACTAACCTTGTGTTCATCTCAACCAGATATGACGAGGAGAAAACCTCACCACAGTACAAAAATGATAGTCAAGAGGATGGCGATCAAGAGGAGAATGGCAATACCGACGGTCATAAGCTCTTCCAGAGTATAAATC
>Ga0163151_10005598_pt1 | contig 15930 bp, 10 predicted proteins | sample OliLakLV19MP5IB2_FD_145596 | JGI IMG/M metagenome (GOLD analysis project Ga0163151, IMG submission 145596) | Freshwater microbial mat bacterial communities from Lake Vanda, McMurdo Dry Valleys, Antarctica - Oligotrophic Lake LV.19.MP5.IB-2 | ecosystem: Environmental > Aquatic > Freshwater >...
GACGCTCGAGGACGACAACACTGGCGAGATGCTCGGCGCGGAGAGCCTTGAGCGCTGCCAGACGCGACGCAAGGAGCGCTTCGCCCCCAGGCCCGGAAGCGGCACCTGTCGGAGCAGCGGGAGCAGCGGGAGCAGGGGGCGCAGGGGGAGTGGCGAGGCGTCCGACTGGTGTGCTGGCGACGCGAAAGAGCAGCTCTTCCGCAAGGTCCGTTCCGACCAGATCAGGGCAGAGCTGGCGATACACCTCGCGCATCCACTGAATGGCGACGGTGGGGTCGTCCGATTCCCGTTCGAGCACAGTCGCGACGTTGGTGGCGGCGGAGAGCGTGGGAGCGCGGAGCGTTCGCATCACCTCTCGGCGCTTGGTCTTGAACGATCTCAGACTGGTGACGAAGACTTCCTCGCGGGCGCCGTGCGATGCCCCAGCCAAAAAGCCCGCGAGTCCCGACTCTTCGAGGGCCTCGACGCGCTGAAGGGTGAGATTGATCTGCTCGCGCCAGTTTCGGCCGATCGTCGCCAATTCGGCCGCGGCACCCGTGAGCTGGGCCTCGGGGTCTGTGACGATGAACGCCGCAAGGAGGACCGCGGGAAAATCCGCCCCGGGCGTGGTCGGGAGGACGATGGCAATCCGATCAAGGTCGGCTGTCGGGGCGATGACCATCGCGGGGCTTCTCGCCTGGGAGAGAGCCCGTCGGCGCCGAAGGCTCTCGAGAATCGACTCTGAGACCACGTCCAATGATGAGCTCGCCGCGGCCTGGGTCAACGGGGCGATCTGGGTCACAAGCGCCCGGTCGCACTGGTCGAATCCGCGGATGACCGACTGTCGCAGGATGAGCAGCATCCGGAACTGGGCCGCGGGGTCGCATGGTTCTGCGCCGCAGCCTGACACTGGCGACACACTCGACGCGGTTTCGGCCCGACCAGATCGCGTGCTGAAGGGAGCGCTTGCAGACCAGCGCTGGTACTCGATCGTCGCAGCGACTTCGACCAACTTCAGGTTGCGACAGATCTCTCGGGCCTCGAGTGCTTCGAAGAGCACCGCGACGGCGTCGCTCTCGACACCGAGGAGTTCGGCCATCTCGAGCGCGTCATCCGGCCCGAGCCACGGCGGCTCGTTCTGAGCAACCATCCTGGCGAGATCGAGTGGGATTGCGACCTCGGATGAGGTCTTCTTGGCCGGGCCCCGAACTGGTGGAACTGATGGAGCTGGTGTGTTGTGACCGCCGGCCTTTGCCCACGCGGTGTTGGGAGTCGCTGCGCTCGAGTCTGGCGTGTTGCTGCCGATATTCGAACCGAAACAGACGGGGGCACCGAGCACCACCGCCAGAAGCCATGTGGCCTCGACCGGGACGCGGCGACCGATCCGCTTCCCTTCCCGCCCGACTGCTTCCCGAGAGACTGGGAGCCGGTCACGTACGGGCGCGATCACCACGCATCGCAAGGACGCAGCGGCGCGGTGACTGGCGGTAAGAATGATGCGGATGGGCGCTCGGCCGGAAGGCAATCGTCTGCTGAGCAACACCTGCGCTGCGACGTGCGGCTGCGGCGCAGAGTCCATCTGTTCAACGAACTGACGGCACCCTTCCATGCAAGGACTCCACCAGACGGAGCAACGGCTCTTCAAGAAAGGGAAAGCCCGCAGGCTCTCCGTCCTTCCTCGAAGCTCGTCACGACACCAACGGAGGCAAGCGTACCCACTCTTTCGGCGATGAACCACCGAGCGGGTGAATTGCCCACACTCTCCCTCAGACCAGGCGAGTGCCTCACGCTCGCTCCCGAGGCGTCCCTCCAAGTTCTTCCTGGAAGCTCGGAAGACCACTTTGAATCGGACGGGTGTGACTCGGAGCTGCCTCTTTGAAAGGCGACCGAAAGCACTCGCGCGCCGCCACTTCGGTGTTCTCGCCGCACCCTCCGTCAGCGTCATGGTCGGGTGCGCAATCCGCGGTCCACTTCGGATCAGGGCGCGCTCCGCGGCGCCCGGCGGCTCCACAGCAGGTAGGCAGGAACGCCTGCGGCGAGCACCCCGATCCACACCAGGGTCTGCCACGGATCGTCGGCGATGGCCAGCACCGTCATCGCGATGCTGGCCAGCACGAAGATCGCCGGCACCACCGGATAGCCGGGCACTCGGTACGGGCGCGGGGCCTCCGGGTGTCGGCGCCTCAGGATGAAGAGCGCCATGGCTCCGAGTCCGTAGAAGATCCACATGGTGAAGACGAAGCTGTCCGCCAGCGAGGAGAAGTCCTGGAGGACGAGCACTGCCGTGCAGGAGAGGACCAGTTGCACCCAGAGCGCGACCGCGGGAGTTTCGTAGCGCGGATGAATGGTGCCGAGGAAGCGAAACAGCAGACCATCGCGGGCCTGCGCAAAGGTCACGCGGGCCCCGGTCATCACGCTCGCGTGCGAGGAGCCGAGGGTCGAGACGATGATGATCACGGTGACCGCCGTGGCCCCGATCGGTCCGGCCAATCGTTCGAGCAGAAGCGGCGCGACAGTGGTCGTGGCCCGGATCTCCTCGAGTGGGATGTGCCAGAGATAGACGGCATTCGCCAGCATGTAGAGGACGATCACGCTCACGGTGCCGGTGAGGTAGACCCTCGGAAGCGTCCGCTGCGGGTTCTTCACCTCGCCGGCGATGGCCCCGACGTCGCTCCAGCCGTCGTAGGTCCACATGATCGCGGCCATCACCGGGACGATCGCCTGAAAGAGCGGCTTGGGCGCCGCCACCGCAACGAAGCCGCCCTGGGAGATGATCTCACTGCTGCCCGGCGCCAGCAGTTCGCGCAGCGCCGCGACGATTCCGAGCACCACCACCGCCGCGACGGCAGTGAACTTGAGCGAGGTGAGCACGACGGCAAAGCGAGCGCTGCCGCGCACGCCGAGGACGTTGATGAGGGTGAGCCCGAAGAGCGCCGCGCAGGTGAGCAGCGGCGCGTTCCAGTCGAGACCCGTCAAGGAGTTGAAGTGCTCGGCGAAGATGATCGCAATCCCGCCGGCGGCCGCGGGCTTGGTGACCAGCATGTACGTCCAGCCGAAGACGAACGCGGGGCAGCGCCCGAAGCCTTCGCGCAGGAAGACGTAGATTCCTCCGCTTCGCGGCATCATCGCGGCGAGCTCGGCGAAGGTGAGTGCCCCACAGAGCGCAATCAGTCCCGCGAGCAGCCAGAAGCCCAGGATCAGCCACGGATCCCCCAGGTTCTCGGCAATCGTCGTCGGCGTCCGAAAGATGCCGCTGCCGATCACGACTCCGACCATCACCGCGATGGCCCCCCAATACCCCACCTTCCGGGGAAGGTCGGGCGGCAGCGATGGCGCGGCCGACGAAGCCGGGTCGGGGGAGATGGCCATGGGTCGGGACGATACCGAGGGCAGGGGGAAGGGAGCAGGGAGCAGGGGGAAGTGCCGTGGGTTGCACGACTGGGCGCGTGCGCTGCGTCCGAGGCGATCGGCCCGGACCCCTGCGCTGGCATCCAATCGTGCAACCCACTGCACTTCCCCCTGCTCCCTGCTCCCTTCCCCCTGCCCCCTACCCCTTCGGGACTCGGTTCAGCGTGTACCACGCTTCCGTCGCCCAGAAGCCCTCGCCATCTGCTGTGACGGGATCGACGCGGAGGCGGACGACGCTGCCGGGGCGGAGGCCGGGAACGGTGATGCGGACGACACTTGCGGTGTCGGGCGGATCACTGCTCTGAATGATGGGGACCGCGCGCGCGACGGGGAGCACTTTCTCGTCGTGCTTGGGACCGCCGTACTGCGGGGTGGGGACATAGTGCCACTGGACGATCGTGTAGTTCCCCGGGCTCGAGAGCCACGAGAGATCGATCGAACGGGTGAAGCGGATCTCGAAGCCCTCCGGGGTGGCCGAGATCGAGTGGTACTCGAAGGCCGTGCCTTCATGCGGCGCGTCCGGGTGGGAGTGGGGACGCGGGCGAAGGCGCTGAAGTCCGAATCGAGTGTTGCGCCAGTTCCAGTTGCCGTCGGCGCCGGTGCCGCCTGCGTACAGGCAGCCATCGGGGCCTTCGATCAATCGATTCACGCCGCACTCGAGACCCTGGGTGAACTGGAAGACGGCGCCCTGCCACTCACCATCGATCTCCTCGAGGAAGGCGCGGCGGATGCCGCCCATGGTGAGTTCAGCGATGTAGAGCTGACCTGCAAAAGGTCCGCTGCGAATGAGAAGCGGCTCACCCGGCGAGTTGGCGCACTCGTTCTGCGGCAGCCACAGGGTCGGCGGCGAGACCGGCTGATCGCCGAAGTCATTCAGGAATCCCCCCTCCGGGTAGCGATCGCTGCGCTGTCCGACGGCCCCGTTGGTGTGACCAAAGAAGCGTCCCTGTCGAACGTTGACGAGCTTGCTGGCCGGCAGCCATGCCCCCTGGTTGTCGGTGACGAAGAGCTCTCCGCGCGGGCCGCGGCCGATGCCGTTGGGCGTGCGGAACCCGCCCGCGAGGTACTCGATCTGCCGCGTGGCCATGTTCACCCGGAAGCACGAGCCGCGGTGCGCCGGATTCGGACCGTTCATGCTCACGACGTCGCCGACGACGCCATCGATTGTCATCGTGTTGTCGAAGTAGATCGAGGTCGAGAGCGTCCCGTGGAGCCAGCGGTCCGTGCCATCGTCGACATGCTCGAGCCCGAAGGTGAAGTGGTGGTAGTTGTCGCTCACCCATCCGGACGCGAAGACCTCGCGGAACTCGAACTCGCCGTCGCCGTCGCGATCCGCAAGTCGGGTGATCTCGCGGCGCTGGGCGACGTAGATCTCTCCGTCGACCACTTCGACGCCGAGCGGATCGTGAAAGCCGTCGGCGATCTGCCGGGCTGTCGGGCGTGTTGTGGGAGTCGCGGACGGCGACGTGGCTGCGACGACTCCCTCGAGAATCCAGAGCGTTCCATTGGGCTCGGTTCGAAGCACGCCGTTGTTGACGGGGCGAAAGGAGGAGAGCACCAGCCGGCCATCGGGAAGGAAGGCCATGCCGCCAACCTGTGGTTCGAAGCCCTCGGGTCGGAGGTCCTCGACGATCCACCCTGGATGGACTCCCTCGAGGGGCATGCCGTCACCCGGGCGAAGGTGTTCGCGCCCATCGAGGAGCACCTTGCGGCCCGGCGAAACCACGCGGGTCACGCCCTGCTCGATGCGGAAGGCGCTCGCGGGCACGACGACCAACGGCTGCCCCGCGGCAGCGCCGGGGGTTCGCCAGCGCAGCGAGAGGACGGTTCCGCCATCGTTCTCGAAATGCCGCAGCGCGAGTCGGTGCAGTCCGGCGGAGAGTTCGATGACCCCGCGGGTGGCGCTCGGTGCGTGACAGCCGTCGTGCTCGGCGACCACGGTCTCGTCGATAATGAGTCGGGCGCCGTCGTCGCTCAAGAGCTCGAACTCGTGGCGACCCGGATTCTCGATCCGCAGGTAGCCGCTGATCTCGGTGACGAAATGGTCAGGTGGCGCGGCCAGGGCCCGTTCGTCGGCGAAGTCGATCACCTCGCAGCGGCGATCGACATTGGGTGTCTGATCGGCGCCAAGCGGCGCGAGTCGCTCGATCGGCCGCTGGATGTCGAAGATCCGCACCGTGACTCCGGGCTCGAGGGCCGACTCGGCCGGCCGCGGGAGAGGCGGGGCCGCTCTGCTCGACGCGACCGCGGCAGTGGCGCTGACGGCGACGACGAGCGAGTTCCAGACCAGACGACTGTGACGGCAGCGTGGTGGGCGCATCGAGAAAGCCTAACCGGCGGCGACCGGGCCGGGCTCTCCACGCCGTCGGAGTGATCGATGCGATCCTGCTTCAGCCGGTGGGCGACACGCTGCTCGTGCTGCCGGCGTGGCCCGAAGCGTGGAACGCTCGCTTCCGACTGCACGCGCCGGGGCGGACTGTGGTGACCGGCGAGGTTGGCGATGGCGCTCTCGTCTCTATCGAGGTCGATCCGCCGGCTCGCGCCGCCGATGTCGTCCTGAACGAACGTTGGGCGCTCCCGAGCGTCACTCCCGCAGCCACCGCGCCATTGCGTAGAGACCGATGAGCAGCACGCCGCTGACGACGATCACCAGCACCGGGCCCACGCGATCGAGGATGAAGGGCATCGCCACGGTCAGCACACCACCGCCGATGAAGGGGGCCGAGAAGGGGGCGCCGAGGGCGTACTCCTGGGCCGCGTCGGTCTCGAGTTCCGCATCGACCATGCGCAGGAGCATCATGCCCTGAGCGGTGGTGCCGGTGGACATGCCGTAATTGATGATGCCCAGTTCGAACCAGTGGCGGCGGGGGAGGAGATGAGGTGAAAGGACGAACAGGCAGAAGGTCGTCCAGACGCAGGCGATGGCGATGAGTATCGAAAGTCCAAAGGCGTGCTCGAGGACCACTTCGATCTGAAGCGACGCCAGGGCCGCAACGATCAGGAATTCCATCGCGGTCGCCATGATTCGTCGAATGGCGGCACCGTCGACCAGGTGCGACGAGCGGCACAGCGCCAGCGTCCAGCGGATCAGGAGCCCGCCGACCAGGCTGAAGAGAAAGAGCGGGATCTTCTCGACGAATGCGACCAGATCGGCGTCGAGGAGTCGCTGTCCGGCGAGCACGAATCCGCTCTGCAGCAGCCAGCCGAGTCCGAGGGCAAGTCCCACCAGAGCGCACTGCAAGGCGAGGGGATCGACCGCCTCTGTCGGGAGGCGGCCGCTTCGCGGGGCAATCGCGGTGGTCGCCCCGGGGAGGACGCTCTCCGCCTCTTCGACGGCTTCGATCGAGACCGCCCGCCGTGCCGTCGCGGTCCATCCGCGGTGAATGGCGATGTTCACATAGAGCACGCCGAGCACCACGGCGGCGAGGAGGCCGGCGGTGGCCATGAACATGCTGAGATCGCGGCCTTCTGGGAAGGTCTCCGACTCCGCGAAGACGGCGCCGAGGGCTGCGGCGGTGCCATGCCCGCCGGCCCAGCCGATCTCGATCAGGTGGCCGAAGACGACCGGCACGCCGGTCGCCGGAGAGATCAGCAGCCAGGTGACGAGGATCCCGAGGAAGACCTGGCCAAGGACGATGATCCAGACGATCACGCCCTCGCGAAGCGCTCCACGGAACGCGTTTCCGCTGCTGCTTCGGCGTCGATCGAGCAGCAGTCCTGCGAAGATCACGGCGACGAGGAAGATCGGCCATGAGCGGAAGGTGCGCTGGCATTCGACCAGAGCCCCGGCGACGGCACTCTCGACGGGGCTCTCGAGTGCGCCCCATCCGACGAGCTTGATGATGAGCAGACCGACCAGACCGCCGACCAGCGAGGCCGGCATGGCCACGCGGCGCAGCCCCGGAACCCTGGAGCGCAGCAGCGCACCGAGCAGGAGCAGGGCACAGGCGACGAGAATGGCGATGAACACGGCCGGAGGTTACGGCTTCGAGGGCAAGTCGATCCCCAGCACTCGCGCCGCATTCTCGAAGTAGATCTTGCGAAGCACTTCGTCGGGGAGTTCGACGCCGTAGATCCTCCACTCGCCGGTGGGGGGGAAGTCGTTCTCGTAGTACTTGAAGTACTCGTCTGCGGTCTCGAGGAAGCGGAAGTAGATCCGGTAGCGGGGTTGTTCGGTGCGACCCGGATAGCGATCGGTTCCAAAGAGGATCCGATTCTGATGGCGGATCAGGAAGCGCCGCGCCGAATAAGGCTGGCGACCCAGTTCGGCGACGCGCCCGGAGATGTCCATCACCACGTTCGGATGGGCATCGAGGAGGGCGCTGGCCCGGGCCAGGTCTTCCGAGAGATCGCCCAGATGGGCGGCGATGAAGGTGGTGCCGGGGTGACGAGCGAAGACTCGAGAGCGCTGTTCGAACAGCGTCTCGCGCGAGGGGAACTGCGACCCGTGAAAGGACCAGTCGGGATGGCGGGCGAGCTGCATCCAGCGCTCGTTGCGGGCGTCGATGGGTTCGAAGAAGGCCGCGGGATCGGCCGAGTGGATCAGGACCGGCCACTTCAATTCGCCGCACAGGGTCCAGATCGGATCGAGTCGGGAATCGTCGATGGCGAGCAGCTCGCCGCGGCCGTCGCGATGGGTGAGACCCAGGTCCTTGAAGATCTTGAGGCCGCGGGCGCCGCGGGCATGGGCGTCGCGCAGCGACTTCACCGTGGACGCCGAGAAGTCAGGATCGTCGACTGCGGAGAAATCGATGTTGGCGAAGACCAGCAGTCGGTCCGGCGCCACCGAGCACCACGAGAGCATGGCCGCGAGGCCCTCTCCCCAGCCTCCCGAGAGATTGACGGCGATGGCCACATTGCGCTCGTCCATGGCCGCGAGCATCGCCTCGGGGAGAGGTGCCGAACGGGCCAGCCACCAGTGGCAGTGGATGTCGATGACCGGGTGACGGGCCCGTTCAATTGTCGTCTCTGCGACCACCAGCATCGGCTTCGGGTCGTAGCCGCGGATCATCCGATCACCGGCGTAGACCGCGATGCCGAAGGAATCGTCGGCGGCGTCGAGCGTCGGTCGCGGGCGTTCCGCGTCAGTGGCGTCCGACGCGGCTGGAGCTGGGGCGCGCTCCGGAGGTCGGTGGCGGAGCTCGGCCAGCCCGAGCGTCCCGGTGACCAGCGCGGCCGCGAGCAGTCGGGTCGAATGATCTCGATGCCACATGGGGCCCATCGTACTCAGGCTGCACCGAGCGCCGCCGAGGCGTCCTCGACCGCCCCGAGCAACGACGAGTGCAGTTCGCGGGCTCGTTGCGTCGGCTGGTAGTCGATGCGGATGAGATGCTCCGCGGGTCCGGCGCCGGCGGTGTCGATGGCCAGGGAAGCCATCTTCCAGCGTCGATCGAAGGGCGACTCGTGCAACGTGATCACCTGCATCCGGTCGTAGAACGCGGCGCTGATGCGACGGGTCCACGCTCCGCTGCGGATGAGGACGCCGCGACGAGTCCGAGCGAAGGCGAGGTACTTCGCTTGGACATGGGCATGCCAGAGAATCAGGATGGCGAGCACGGCGCCAGCGATTGCAATCCACCAGATCGCGAAGAGATGGCTGCCGAGCGCGGCGATGATGATGACGCCGCAGGCAATTCGCAGGGCCTTTCGCCGAGCCCGCCGCCGCCCGCGGGCATCCATCGGCGTCCACGTCGCCGTGCGCCACTCGTCGCCGAGTTCCGGGGCCACCTCGTTCAACAGTTCGGGCAGCGACGCCGCTCGCATCGTCGGCACGAACCAGCGGCGGCTGACCAGACCGTGCGTCTGGGCTTCGTCATTGCCGCCCGAGCCACCGGCGGTCTCGAGTCGGATCGAAGCCCGGCCCAGCCAGCGCTGCGTCACACTCTGCCTGACCGAGACGAGCTGAATGCGGCGGCGCGGCACGGTCGCCGAGACCCGAGTGAGCAGCCCGCAGGAGAGACGAAGATCGTCGCCCCGCCGACAAAGCACGTAGCCGTGAAAGCGCAGCAGAAACCAGGTCGCCGAGAGCAGTCGCATCGCGCCGAGCGCCGCCACGGCGAGTGCCGCGAGCACCAGCGGAGTGGTCAGCCACGGAAGTGTCGAGGCTTTCTCGTAGAGGCCGCGGTACTCGATGCGATTGAAGAGATTGAACTCCCATCCCGCCCCGAGCACCACCAGGATGAGGGCCATGCCGCGGTTCGACATGAGCCCCAGCAGGAGGAGTTCGCCGGTTGGAATCTGGAGGAGGAGCTTCTCCGCCGCGGCCGGGGTCGACCCGCCGCGGGACCGGGCGGGGCTCTCCCGTGACTCGAGGCCCTGCGGCACGGCGGCGCCCGAGTCGGGTTCCCTCGTCAACAGCTCCGCACTCGAATCGGGGCTGCGTTGGGCGAAGACGGCGCGGCGCAGGGCCTCGGCCGATTCGAGTCGCACCACCTTGAGCACCGCCTCGGGCTCCGCTCCGCCCCCGGTCTCCACGCGCATCTCCGCGACCTTGAGCAGGCGGTGGATCGGATTCTGAATCAGGTCCACATTCTGGATGCGGGCGAAGGGGACGTGTCGTTCGTTGCGAAAGACGAGTCCCCGCCGAACCACGAGTTCCTCGGTGCCGATTCGAAATCGGGTGGTGAAGTACCGGTACACCTCGAAGGCCGCGCTCGGAATGAAGAGGATCGCGAGCCACTTCTCCCAGTTGGAACTGCTGGCGACGAAGAAGACCAGAACCGCCGGGACCAGCAGCCCCTTGGCGTGTCGAGCGATGCCGAAGACGACCGACGAGGTGTGCAGCCTCTCGAATCCGCCGGAGCCCGCGGAAGGCCCGTCGTCGGCGCGGTCAGACACCATCCGCGCCTCGCGTCCGGGTCGACCGCTCCGAGGCCCAGACGGCACTCGACGCGGCGAGATCTCGTCCGGCAGCGTCCTGATTGGCGTCCTGATTGGCGTCCTGCGTTCCGGCCTGATCACGGGCCTGATTGCCGCCTTGATCATGGGCCTGATGAGGGGCCGCGCCCGCACTCGGCGGACCGCCGCCGGCTGGGTCGATTGCGCCGCCGATCAGAACGTCGCGAAGCGCCATCGCCGTCTCGCGGGCGAGACCATCGAGCAGCACGATTGCCTGTTCCGTTCCCGCGGTATGGATCACGAGTCGTGCGAGGCCGAACTTTCGGAGGATCGGACCGTCGAGTACGTCAGTGTGCTGCACCCGCGACTTCGGCACGCTGATCACCAGACGCCAGATGACGCCTCGGGAGATTTCGAGCCCGCGCGAGCTGCACACGTAGCTGGTGTTCCGATACGAGATCTTCGGCCAGCGGACCGCCGCCGCGGTCAGTCCGCCGACGATTGCAAGCCAGAGGAGCGAACCGCCGACGAGGACCAGCGTCATCCCGGTGCCGATGAAGGCGATGCCGATGGCAATGGCCAGAACGCTCCCGATCAGGGCGGTCAGAATCCACCAGGCGATGGCCTCCGTGCGGATCGAGTCGGGATGAACTGAGCGACGCACGCCGTCGGCGATCGAAACTCCGCCGACCGGTGCGGCCTGCCCGCCACCCACAATCGTCGCGCCCCCGGCCGCACCGACCACGGGGTCGACGACGGCCTCCGGCTCGAGCGGACTCGAACCATCACGCGTGGTCGGCGCATTCGAAGTTGGCTGGGGATCCAAAATGTCGGCCATGTGCACCCGGCGAACTCGCCGTCAGGCCGAGTCTAGAGGATCAGGTGGTTCCTGGTCCCAGTGCCCTCGGCCTGCACAAATCTCTGAAACCAGACGGAATCCTTCGGACGCCAGCCCGCCGCTTCACGCATCTGCTCCCGAGCGGCAGGTACGCCCGCCAGTCCCACCGCGCCGTGCCAGGCCGAACAGGCCGCGCCGCGGCGAATCGGACCGAATAGGTCGGGCCCGCCACCCCTCTGAGCATCACCCATGAAACCAACGCACGCACGCGATTGCCGCGAGACATCCACCCCATCCGACTCCTGCCAGCCGCCCCGTTCCCAGCGTTCTCATCGGGCCCATCGGGGTCGATTGGGTGCCTGCTGGCTTGCCGGCGCGCTTCTCGCCGGCAGCGCCGTCACCGCCGCCACCGCCGACGTGGTGGCCGGCGTCCACATCAGTTCGAACACGTACAGCTACAAGATCATTCACATGCCCGACATCGATCAGCGCCGGGCGGCGCTGCCGGGCAATGGGTCGATGTACTGCGTCCCCTCCGCAGCCTTCAACATCTTCGCCTACGCCGCGAACCACGGGTACCCCGATGTGAGTCCCGGCCCTGGCAACTGGCAGGCCTCGGGCAACTACGGCACCAGCAATCTCTGGCTCAACGTGCTCGGCGGCTTCATGGGCACCCACCCCGACGATGGCACCGGCGGGGCGGGACTGAAGGCCGGCATGGACCAGTTCCTCGAGACCGAGGGGCTGCTCAAGCGGACCTACAGATGGAAGTCGAGCAACTACACCCCGACTCTCTCGCGACTCACGCGGCTCGGCTGTCAGGGCTGGGCCATGAGCTTCTGCTATGGCAAGTGGGCGACCATCGGGACCAGCAACGGGCTTCCAATCGTCAATCGAGTCGGCGGACACGCCGTCACGCTGACTCGCGCCTACCGCAGCGGCGGAACCTGGATTCTCCGCTACCGCGATCCCGCCGATGACGAGTCGCTCTCGTCGCAGTCGGAGTTCAAGAACACCGAGCGGACGCCCTTCGCATTCACCGCGTGGTTTGGTGGCGTCTCGTTTGCGAACCTGCGCACCATGACCGGCATCTTCTCGACCAGCGGGGGAACGCGGGTCATCGACACGCTCTTCGGCATCCGCCCGATCTACTACCTGAACTTCACCAACACCGGCGACTCGACCGGCGGCGGCTCGATCGAAATGATCGATCCCCTCGGCTTCGAGGGCTCGCAGAACGCGAACCTGCCGACCATCAACGTCTCGCCCTTCGTCGACGTCCTCGACTTCGCCTTCGATGCCGACTTCGAGAACGCCCTCGTCATCACCAAGTCGAACGTCTTCGTGACGCCCTCGCGGCTGCGTTCGCTCGATCTGACCACGGGCGTGTTCACCACGCTGACACCCTCGCCCTCGAACGTCGAGCGCTTCGCGACCGATCGCCACAGCCGGATCTACACCTTCGACACCGGGAACACTCTCTGGGCCCTCGATGCCTTGGGCAACGTGCTGAACTCGACCGTTGCGATTCCGACCCCGACCGACATCGCCGTGCAGGACAGCGACGATTCGATCTGGGTGCTCTCGGTGCCGCAGCGGAAGCTGGTCAAGATCTCGCTCGACTTCAGCGAGACGCTGCTCACGATCAACGTGCCGACGTCGGTTCCGATGAACGGCGACGGTCAGATCGTGATCGATCCCACGACCGGCTTTCCCTGGTTCAAGACCGACTCCAACGACACGCTCTACGGCTTCGTCATCTCGTCCATCGCAGGTCCGCAGCTCACCTCCTTCTCCTCCGGCGCACTGGCCGGCATGGACACCTTCTCAATCGGCGACGTCGGCGAACTCTTCGTCACCGGCGACGGGTCGGTGAAGGTCTTCAAGAAGCCAATCGGAGCGGGCTGGATGCTCGACCCCCGCCATCCCTTCCACGGACTCCCGGGCGGCACCTCCATGGCGATCCTCCGCGACAGCAGCAACTACGACGAGGTCGAGCACGACGGCCCGGAGTGGAACAATCTCACCAAGGCCCAGCTCGAGGAGAACGGACCGTTCGTCTCCGACTGCCTCGCCGACCTCAACGGTGATGAACTGATCGACGGCGCCGACGTCGGGCTGCTGCTCTCTGGCTGGGGCGAGAGCGGCATCACCGACCTCGACGAGGACGGAACCACCGGCGGCAGCGACCTTGGTCTGCTGCTCGCGGCATGGGGAGGCTGTGAGTAGTTTGAGCGCTCCGTTCGGCCGGGTTGTTTGAGCGCTCGGTCGCGGCCTCCGGCCGCACCTCGCTTTCGTACGCCGCGCGGGGCCGAGCCCCGCGGGCTGAGCCAGGGGGAGAGTTTGGCGTGCGGTTCTCTCCCCGCAGGGGTCCGGGCGCACGAGTGAAGGTCGGGAACTGACCCATTCATCACGCCAGCGGTGCGCCGTCGAAGGAGACGAGCGCGCCGCTGGCGTTCTGCGTGAGCCCCTACTCTGGCCGCATGACCGCGGTTCCTCGACTCGATCCACGATTGATGACAGTGCCCGATTCACGGGGGCGTTTCGGCGACTTCGGCGGTCGTTACGTGCCGGAGACCCTGGTGCCGGCGCTCGAGCAGCTCGAGCGGGCCTATACCGACGCTCGATCGGATCCATCCTTCGAGCGGGAGCTCCGCGAACTCGAGCATCGCTTCGTCGGACGGCCGACGCCACTGACGGCGTGTCCGCAATTGACGGCCCACGCCGGCGGCGCCCAGATCCTCCTCAAGCGCGAGGACCTGGCCCACACCGGGGCCCACAAGATCAACAACACCATCGGCCAGGCGATGCTGGCGATTCGCATGGGAAAGAAGCGGGTGATCGCCGAGACCGGCGCCGGGCAGCACGGTGTCGCCACCGCCACGGCCTGCGCCCATTTCGGTCTCTCCTGCGAGGTCTACATGGGGGCCGAGGACATCAGGCGGCAGTCGCTCAACGTCTTCCGCATGCGTCTCATGGGGGCGATCGTCAACGAAGTCGCCAGCGGAAGTCGCACCCTCAAGGATGCCACCAACGAGGCCATGCGCGACTGGATGGGTTCGGTCGAGTCGACTCACTACATCCTCGGGTCGGTGGTCGGCCCGCATCCATTTCCACGCATCGTGCGCGACTTCCAGAGTGTGATCGGCCGCGAGTGCCGGGCCCAGGCGCTGGAGCATCTCGGTCGTCTCCCCGATGTCGTCGTGGCCTGCGTCGGCGGGGGCAGCAACGCCGCGGGAATCTTCCATCCCTTCGTCGGCGACGCCGGCGTGCGTCTCGTGGGTGTCGAAGCGGGTGGTCGCTCGAGCGCCCCCGGCGATCACGCCGCCCCACTCGCGCATGGATCACCGGGAGTGCTGCACGGTTCGCTCAGCTATGTGCTTCAGGACGCCGCCGGCCAGACCGCCGACGTGCATTCCTGTTCCGCGGGACTCGACTACCCGGGGGTCGGACCGGAGCACTCCTTCTGGAAGGACGCTGGTCGCGTCCAGTACACCTCGGTGACCGACGCCGAAGCCCTCGACGCCTTCGCCCTTCTCGCTCGTCTCGAGGGGATCATTCCGGCCCTCGAAACCTCCCACGGCATCGTCGAAGCCGTCCGCCTCGCCAGGACCCTGCCCCCGAGCGCAATCGTGATCGTGAACTGCTCAGGACGCGGAGACAAGGATGTGGCGGAGGTCATTCGGCTCACTTCGTGAGCCGGGGCAGACCGCCCGCGGCCGGTCCCTTCCCTCCCTACGCCCCGTCCCTCGGCACAAGATCCACTCCCACCGGATAGTGATCACTCGCATATCCCTTCGGCGGGGTGTCGGTCTTGTAGTCGTACTTGTCGCCGGGGTGGAGGGTGCCGAGGACGAAGGCGCTTCCGGGGAGGAACTCGCGGAAGGCGGCGCTGTTGAGCAGGATGTAGTCGAGCACCCGCATGCTCTCATGGGTGCGGTACTGGAGCGCCTCGGGATTGCTGTTGTCGGTGGTGCGGCCGGCCAGCGTGTCGGTGAAGCCGTTCTGGAGATAGACCCGCAGGGACTTGTCCCATGGGGCCGCGTTGAAGTCGCCGAGCACGGCGATGTTGCGGGAGGGATCCTTCCTGGCGATCTCTGAAATGATCGAGTTGATCATCAGCGCCTCGCCTTCGCGCTGGAAGTCGAAGTTGCCGGCCTTGTGATGCACCGCGAAGAGGGTGAGCGAGTAGTCGTCGCGGACCTTGACCGTGACCATCAGCGGGCTGCGCTGGAAGGGGATCCTTTCGCCAGGCTTCACCTCGGCGCCAGGCTGGGCCCATCCCAGGCCCTCACGCGTCACGTTGCGGAGGTCGGCCTCGGGCCAGATGCGATCCTCGACGATTGGGAAGCGACTCAGGATGCCCTGCTCGACCCCGCGGTAGTAGCCGACATCACGGGCCAGCACGTGGGTGTAGCCGAGGTCCTTGAGGTAGGTGTCGCGGAACCAGGTCAGCGCCTCCAGCGACTCGATCTCCTCGACCGCGAGAATGTCGGCATCGAGCTCGCGGATCGCCTTGGCCATCGCCCGGCAGCGATCGTCACTGGTCTTCATCGGCAGATCGTCGAACTCGCCGCTCAGGTTCGGATCATCCACGTGATCGAAGAGGTTGAGCATGTTGTACGTGCCCAACCGGATCGCCCCTCCGGCCTTGCGCGGAGCCTTCTCGATGCCGAAGCGCCGCGAGGGGCCCGGCGGAAACTGCGGTCGATTGCCGGCGCGAGGTTCGGTTCGCGGCGGTGGCGTGGCGGTGCCCCGCGCGGGCGCACCTGCGACGCGAGCGGCAATCGTCGGCGCAGCCAGCGGTGCGGTCGCGAGGAGTGAGGCCAGCACGAGCAGCGTGATTCGGGAGTGGGGGAGCATTGGGG
>Ga0163151_10005603_pt1 | contig 15913 bp, 8 predicted proteins | sample OliLakLV19MP5IB2_FD_145596 | JGI IMG/M metagenome (GOLD analysis project Ga0163151, IMG submission 145596) | Freshwater microbial mat bacterial communities from Lake Vanda, McMurdo Dry Valleys, Antarctica - Oligotrophic Lake LV.19.MP5.IB-2 | ecosystem: Environmental > Aquatic > Freshwater > Lake...
TATTACTAAATACTAAATCTGAAGTGTTGTCAAGTTTATCCTTTAAATCCTTCCAATCATTAAAAGCTTCCAAAATCCATCTTTTTATGAGTTCAACATTTTCTTGTTTCAACAGATTTAGAATTGGACCAGAAAATTGAACTGCCATTTTCTCCTTTCTCTCTTCAAAATAATTAGATAATTCTGTAATTATTAATAGGAGCTCAGTATCGGAAATTTTTAATATTTCATTTGCTGATAATCTTTCGGTAAATCTTGTTGTGTGTCGAATCATAGTAGCTAAATACAATCCCATATATCTTTCCACAGCTTTTTGAGTAAATGGTGTTATTGATATGGGTTCAACGTAACTGTACATCTTTTCGTGAAACTCTATGAATTTTTCATAATGTGAAATGTCTCTTGCTCTAAATGGATGATGAACTGTTAATACTAGTCCGTAATCATTTCTTGCAACACGACTACTTGCCTGAATATATTCAGCTGTATTCCTTGGCATAGAGTTCATAATTATGGTGTTGAATCTCGAAACGTCAATGCCCACTGAAATCATATTGGTTGCAACAACAAATTCAGAGGGCACTTTGCCTCTTATCATTTCACTATCTTGAATATTGGCGAATCTTTTTTTTGCATTCCACTTCGTTTCAACATTTTTCAATTCATTTTTTACCTCTTCGCCTGATAACCTCCCAGTTAGTTCTGATTCTTGGATTGGTCCATAAGTATAAATCGAATGCATTAATTTTTGAGGTCTCACTACCCTTGAAAACACCCTTCTCAATTCCTTCAAAATATAAGTTTGTACCTGTGATTGTGTTTTGCCAACTTCTTTAAGACTATTGAAATAGGATATTGTCGTGTGATAATAATCCATCGCCTTTTCAAAGTCTTTAAATGAATTAAAATCAATAGGATGATTTGCTCCAAGTTCTTTTAATTCAAAAATGGCTCGGTGCGTCATTATGATAGCTGCTAACCTCATCTGCATCCAAATCTGAGTTCTTCCAGTTGGTAAAACACCAATGTATTTTCTCATTGATAGATATTCAGGGTTTTTATCTACTTCGTTTTTAAATTTTCTTCGATAAAACGCAAAGAATGAATCATCACATTCAACACCAGGCTTTGGAAACAGATTCACTTTTCTGTCAAATAGTGCTGCAATTTGCAATTGGGTATTTCTTGTTGTAGCTGTCGATGAAATGATTTTAGGTCTTGTTCCGTCTTCTCTAGTACAAAGTTGATTTACAGCTGACTCAAATAATGCAACCGCTGAGCCTAATGGCCCTAAAAGTAAGTGCAGTTCGTCTTGAATGATTAAATCCGGTGGTAAATATCCATCCGAAGGTTTTCCATTCTCCCAATTTCCTGTTCCAAATATCCTTCTCGAGTCAGCATTTCTTCCATTGTTTGTACCGTTAACTTTGTGAGCCAATTGAGCAAATTTGTCAACCGTTCCAAAAAGTAAAGCAGGAGGATGCTGATATATTGTTTCGTCAGACAAGCAAACAGGAATTGGTCCTTGATCTTGTCTTTTTCTTGAAATACGACCAAGACCAAAAGAGAATGAACATTTATGGTTTGTACATTTTAAATGCACTTTGTTTTGGTTAAACACAGTAGATGATATTTCAGTATCTTCTTTGGTTTCACCTTTAATTTCTGAATTACACCAAGGGCAATTCGTAAATGGTATTCTATTTTCTTTGTTTAGATTTAGTTTATGTTCGTATTCATAAATTAAATCAACATTTACATTAGGAATTGAGTTCTTACCAACCCATAAACCAATATTTATTGGTTCTTGACCCAATTCATATTTATCCCATCTCCTAATTAATTCCAAAGCCATAATAACTAAACTTGCCCTTTGAAACTGTTGCATTGTTAGTAATCGAAGCGTATATCTCATTATGGCAGCCGTTCCACCACCTTTTTCCTTGAACTCTTTTCTACGATTAATTATAGTTAGTGCAATTAAGCCAAGGTAAGCTTCTGTTTTGCCACCACCTGTTGGAAACCAAACTAAGTCAACCCAATTATTACGTTTATCCCAATTTGTATCATCATCAGATTTGAAAATTCCATCTAAATTTAAAAGAATAAAGGCAAGCTGAAAAGCTCTCCAACCAGCTGATTCTGTTTTTGAAAATAGCTTGTCGTCTGCTTTAAGTTTGTAAAAATCAAAATTGAAAAATGTAAAGGACTCATTATTGATTAATGAATTTACTTCATCCTGTTTTACCTTAACAGAGTGCCACAACTGCATAAACATTGCGGCATTCATCAAACGAAAAGAATTAAGTTTTTCATTATTGTTTTCACCTGATAGAAATTTTTCGATATTACTTTTCATTCTCATATAATCACCATCGCACTTATCTAGCTCTTGTTTGGAAATGTCCTTGAATTGTGTCTTATACTTTTCTTCATTTCTTTTAATATTTATCCAGTTTCCGTAAGAATCTACAAAATCGTTTAGACTATCAACAATTTCTTGGTTAGTTGAATCTGAATAAATGGATAGCCATTTAAATTCTTGTGCTTTTGAATGTTCTAAAAATAGGGGAGAAACAAAACCATCATCTCCATCTGCAATTGCTTTTTTACTTTTATCACGGGGTATTGTGTCGATATCTGGAGTTTCACAATAAGGCAAATACTCAGTTTCTACTTTCTGGTTTTCACCATCATTATTCCACTTAACTGAACAACCGTGACCAATAGCAAAGTCTTTAAATTGGTCATAGATAAACTGTGTTGTAGTATCTTCTACAAATTCATTTTTCTCAGAATTAAATGGATACTTATGCTCGCTATATGGAACTAAGTCTGAATTTTCAATTGATATATTTACACAAAAAAAAGACTTTCGATTAACCAATTCATTAAAAGTTGAATAGTATCTATTATCGTTTTGTTTCGCTTCATCAAATGCAATACTTGTATTAATCAATTGAATTTTAAGAAACACCTTCTTTTCACTCGTTTTTCTTGAATCTCTGCTAATTTGAATATTGGCTGACAGTGAAGCGTAATCTCCTTTTTTATCATCTAAATCAATTCGGAAGATATCCTTTAATCCATTTGTAGTTAGTCCATCTTCTTGAATTACTGATATATTGACATCATCATTAGATTTATTGTATAAGAAAGATATTTTTCTAATTGGTTCTTCAAAACGAATATTTTCTAGTCTTACAATCCTCTCAATGGGCTTTGACTGCCATAGACCATATCCTCCTGAATTTACATCCAATAAGTTCCTTAGATGATCAGTGATGCTTTCTACAAGCTCTATTTTCTGTGTTACTTCGTAAAGTTTCTTCCGAAGGTCATCATTTGTAATCGTATTTTTTAATTCGTAGTAGATTGACGATTTCAAATTGCTCAGATAGCAAGAAGCTTTTGTTAGTTGCGGTATTATTGATATTGTATTTGCCTCATCAAAAAGTACTTCAGCTATTTGCTTTTGAATATCTCTAATCCTTGTCTTTAATTGAGTTATTTCTTCAGATGATAATTTTGATAATAATAGAAAATGATTTTCATTGATAGCCCTTATTCTAAATGAGTTTAGTTCATACTTTGTAATATACTTCTGAATTTCTTCGTAGTTAACTTCGCACAGAAGCCCATATTTATTGTTGAACTTTCCTTCTTTGTCTTGTTTTAGTTTTTGATAATATCGAAAAGAAATTTTGAACTCCACAGTGCCATTTTCTAAGAACCTTTCATTTAAGCAACAAGTTAAGCCCATTATTCTAGGAAACATCTGATTTAACTCGACACCTTCAGTAGCTTCGATATCTTCATTACTGCTATTTTGAGAGTCTTGTTCATCAGCTTCATCTTTTTTATCTATTTGTTCATTATTGTCTAATGAAATTCCTTCTTTACAAGTGCCACTTTTATCTTCAGGAAACAAAATACCAGTGCTATATATTGCAGCTGGCACAATATCTAGTATTTCAGTTGTATAGTTTATAGGCTTTTCAATACCAAGAACTTTGGTCGTTAAAACTTCGTCCTCCAAATCAACATATCTATATCCATTTATACCCGGACCTAATGTTTGTTCCCGAATGAAACGCTCCAGAGATTTTCTTTTCTTTGAAATTTTACTCATTGCTCAATTTTTTCAATAGTTTCAAGTGCCATTAATTTTAATTCTGGTTGAATTTGTTCTGTGAGGGTAACTAAATTGTCTCCTAGGAAATTTTCGTCAATGCCAAGTTCATCTAATGGGTGGTTTAATTTGTAATAAGAGAGCTTGTTATTTATAATATCCCTTGCGTTTTTATCAGTATCAAAACAACCATCATTAAATAGGTCTTTTAATAAATGATTCATTTGCCTTGTGCTATGTCGACTAGATTGTTTTGATGCATTCCGAATCCTTTGAATAATTACAAAGTATATTTTAGGAATCTTTAAATACTCGCACAATTCAATAAATACTCTTTTACTTAATGGAGCAATTGATTCACTTTGAGGATTGATCCAACTATTTTTGAAATGAAATTGCGATACTATTTTCAGTCCTTTGTTAGCGAAATGAGTTCTAATATCTTCATAGAGCTTTACTTCACCATCGATATCAGCAATATTTCTTAAGAGCAGTTTCCAGAGTCTTCCAGCACTTTCATCGCCTAAATTGAATTGTTTACTAATTATATCCAATTCCTCTTCCTGTTGCTTATTGTCAGCTATTTTTTCATAGATGTTTATGTTTTCTTGAATTTCATCTAGATTTTGGATAAATACTTTGCCATCATCAATATCAAGTGATAATAGGTAATCTATTTTAACAACCTTATGGTTCATGTACTTTTCGTCTGTTACAATGAATAAATCAGAACCATTAAAAGTTTTAGCTCTTTGATTTTGGACCTTTATCTTGAAGGTCTCTCTTTGTTCTGAATTTGAAAACTCGTTTTCTAGAGGCCAATCAATTTCTAATTTTACTTCTGGCTTAAGAACTTGAATCGATTTTTTGAATTTATTCCATTCAAAGTAATTTTCTCTTATCGGATGGCTTAGGTATTTATGATATTCTTTTAGCAAATAATATTTTGACCACTTGAAATGATGCCCAAATAAGAAATTTGGCAATATTGCGTTAGCCGTTATCTCACTTTGACATTCATACTCAAGTAAATTTGGATAATAGTAATTGGGGTATTTGCCTTGATTGCGATAAGAAAGAATAAGAAAATTAGTTGAAGAATGATTCGTGAGTTCTGACCAAGTTTTAAATTTTATAAATCTTCCTAAATCAAAAGCTTTTGAAAATTTAGACACTAATTTTGCATTTCTAAGAATTGCTTCATCAAAAATAATTATTGGTGTATTGATTAAGCTTTCAATAATTCTTGACTTAATTTCTGAATGAATAATCAAGTCTAATGTATTAGAAAGGTTTTCTCTTAATAAATTAATATCCTCATCTCTTAATTCAAGAATTGTCTGCTTAGTGTTATTTCTTGTTGAGAGTAATTCAGATGACTCATTTTTGGAAAATAAATCATCTAAAATATATTCTTTTATATCTGCATTGATACAAATTGAATAAATGTTCATCAATTTAATAGATCGAAGTTCGTATAATGAATTAATTTTTGTTTCTAAAAGAAAGCTTTCCCAGAAACTTGAAGTTTCAAATCCGATAAATTGAATTGATATTGATGACTTTTCTTTTTTATTTAGAAGAAAATCTATTTCCGAAGACAATAGGGTGTAAGAAGAGTTAATGGGGATTTTAAATCTTTCTCTAATTGTATCGATTTTGTTGCGAACACTATTTATTGAGTGAGGCTCTTTACCAAACGTGATTATTAAATATGTTTTAAAGGCAGTTTCATATTCAGAGTTCCATTTATTTATTTCTTCAAATGTAAAATCGGACATTTTGCTTTTTCTTTCACATTCAAACAAAATTATTGATTCCAACCCATCAATAATTTCATTGTTGGTATTATCAATTTCATTTAAGGTGTGGTTTACATTTAGTAAATTATAGCTCTGGTATTTACTTCCAATTGCCACTGAAAACGGTCTAAATTCAAATAGTTTAGTAATTAATTGACTGAAATTCTTTTGGGTATTAAATATTAATTTAGGCTTTAATAGTGAGTTTTCGTTTAAGTTTCTATAAAACGCAAGAAGTGAGCTAGTATTCTTTTTATCCAGTACCCAGTTTTTCCAAATTCTATTACCACCATTTTTTCCGCTTGCACCATCTGGACACCTCATTTCTAATCCGTTTTGCCTACCCTTTAAAGTTGTCAAAAACTCTTTTAACTCAATGTTGGGCTGATCAAATATATTTTCAGTTGACTGATACTGTTTGAATGTTTTAATTAACAGGTATTCTGCAAATTGCAATTTTTGTGAATCATTAAATTCACTTCCAATATGAATATGTAATGCACTTAAGGTATCATTTGAAGAAATGAAGGTTTCATTTAAAATATTCTCGATATATAGAATTAGGTCAGTGAAATCAGCGTTTAAACTGCTTTGTAAATTATTTAATGTGTCGTCAATATTACCTGCCTTAACATTTAAAAATGCAGGTAAGCATAGCTGAAAATGTTCTTTTATCAATTCCATCAATTTACAATATTAATTTCAACATTTAAAATGGCTCGAGTTATTCCAACAAAAATTTCATATTTATTCAATTCACTTGGTTTTGAAATAACTAAAAAAACATTCTTTTTTTCAAGACCTTTGAATTTTAGTATGGAGGAATACCTTAATTTATTTGCTGTATCACCAACATTGGACTCAGTTAATTCTTCAACGTCCTTAATAATTAGTAGCTCTCTTAAATCTTCTTTTTCTTTATAGTTTCCTCTTAGAAATGTTGATTCGATTAAAATGATGCAATCTTGCCCTTTTAGTGATGAATCATTTTCCCTAATTGGAGTTAAAACGTTTTTTACAATATGTGACTTGACATCTAGTAAGCTGATATGTCGTTTGATTTCAACATTCGGAAACCATTCTTCAAATTTTTCATCTTCCAAAATTTCGGAATGTTCCAAAATTTCAGATGAGAGCTTTCGGATGTCTGGATTTTGTGAACTTCTTTTTACTTCGTTAATCTTAAAATGACAATAGTACTCAGTCAGCAAATCAGCAATTTCAGAAACATTCCGCCCACTTGACGCATAACTTTGATCAATATCAAATAATACCAGAGAGTTTCCATTCACCAAACCCTGCCCATTAAAACCAGAAAATTTATTAATTAATAAATCCAACCCCCTATCAAGCAAATCCTGTGCTTCGTCAATTACTATAAAATCATAAGGCTTTAACTTATCCTCTTTTTCAAGCCTTCGAATGGTGTCTTTTACCAAATCATAAAACTCATCCTCACTTAAAGAGCTTAATTGATTGAAGTTTAAAGCAGGATTATGCTTTTGAAAAAATCTAAAAAAGGTTGTCACTTCAATATTGCTTGAAAGCTGCCTTTCCGTTAAAATAGATTTAGTGTAGTTCATTAAAAGATTGTTCCAACACAAATAAATTCCATTCTTATTAAGTTGCTTGTCAATAAAAGCCTTGGCAATCGTGGTCTTACCACAACCTGGTGGCCCTTCAATCATTATCCTAGGATTCTTATACAAGCCATCTAGTATCTCAATGTTTTGTATGCCAAGCCATTCTAAAGTGTTTATTGTATTAATGTGGTTTCTGTCTCCAATAATCGGACTGAGAATCTTTTTAATAGCAATATGTTCCTTGAATGAAATTTCATCATAATTTCTAAAGTGCTTTTTATGTTTGTTTTTAGAGTATTCAAAAACATTTATAAGAAATTTCTCTATCGAACTATCATAATTATTTGCAATAAATGAAGTCCACAATAAATTCTTATCTATTAACTTTGATTCAAAAGGGTAGTCAACGTGCGGAAAGGCTGTTGCTTCACAAAAAAAACACCCTTTCATATTATTTAAAATATTGTCTTTTAACGTATACTTATAACCTTCAGCTTGTTTGAAAGGATTTTGTTTTATTGGATTTTCGAAATTCTTTCCGTAAAAGAATGTATTGTCTTTTGTTGAAATCGGCCCTCCTTTAACTTCTAAAACCAGGAGACCATATTTACAAAGGATTAAAAAATCTATTTGAGAACTTGTTTTTTTATAGTAATTAAAATTGTCCGAATGTTCTGGTAGTTTCAAATCGTGCCATACATCCCAATCCAATTTACTTTTACCCAAATCATCCCAAAGTTTTCGGTAAATATCTATTTCACCACGAAGAGGTGAACCATCTTCTTTAACGATTATGGTTCCTAATGAGTCTATTGGATTATTTGGATGAAATCGAACTGGCATATTTAATTTGCATTAGCAATTGATGATATCTTATTTATCGCATACAAGGCAAAAAATTGCCTTAATGGTACCTTCTCTTTGTGTTTGAAAATTTTAAATTTCTTTTGTTCAATTTCCACATTTTCAATTTTGAGTTTATCAATTACTTCTTGAACTAAATCCACCAGCTCTGTTGGTTCTGTAAATCTTTTACTTGATTTTTGTTGCTCATAAAGATTTTGTAGTTCACAGGCACTTCCAATTTTTTCAGAAAACCCATTATTTATATATTTCAAAAAATCTTTTCCTCCCTTGTATTCCTGAATTATTACTTCAAGATCTTTATAGTACTTATCTTTTACCTTTTGAATGGGAAACCCTTTTCCAGTACCATATTGAATAGAGGTGTACCATTTGCCTTCGGCAGTCTTGGGGTTTTTCTCAATATCATAGTTGGATAATGTAACTGTTAAGTTTCCATCTTTAATGGCGTGTCGTCTGAATCTTGAACCTTGGTTTTTTACAGGTGGTTTATCAAATGGTTTTAATTTATATGAATTGAGATTTAAGACACCTTCTATTTCTGATTTTTCATTAACAACTATTGCTTTTGGTCTTAAAATTTTTAATTCATCAAGAACAATTGATGCTATTGCTCTACTTACAGAACAGCAAACGGCATTACCTACCAATCTCCATTTTGTGTTTTCTGCGCCTATAAATTGATATGTTATTGGGAATCCCATTATTATGGCTGCTTCTCTAACCGTTGGTAATCTATATTCTCCATCACCAATTCTGTTAATTTCCGATTTGTATATTATTGATTCTCTAGAATTAGCAATTTTTGTTGCTGTAATAGTTCGGCTAGGTTTGCTTTCGTTTTCTGGAAATGACATTTTACCCATAAATGGATGATTGACCTTCCAGTATTTCGAAAATTTCCATTCGATTTTATAAATTCCTGTGTCATAAAAATGATCGGTCAATAGTTCTTGAGAAATTTGAATTGGATATTGAGGGTCTGGGATTGCTTTATTTGAAATTTTGATATATGGATGAGGAAATTTTTGCTTAATCAAACCAATAGTTTGATATAACTTTTTACCTTTTTCTCCATTTTCTGAATGTGTAATTTCAGGAATAATAAGTTTGCCTTTTTTAATTAGTTCTCCTGAAATTACCCTTTTTCTAGCTTGGAACGAGCCATAGTCTGCGGAGTTAATAATAGTTGTATTTTCGTAAAGGTCAATTGCGATTTTTAAAGGACTAATTCTGTTTTTATTTGCCCATTCTGTTAGCCCTAAGTCTTTAAAAGTATAAGCGGTTTGTAAATATCTTTTAGAGTTCACTACATTTTCCATAAACCAAGCTTTGAGAATGGAATTTGGTTGATGTTTTTTAACAGCTACAATTCTTAAAAATGTTTCTGTCAATTCTACCCCTAATGATTTATCTGCATTTCCAGATTTGTTAGAACTTGAAAAGCTAACACAGGGCGGGCTACCTATAATTATTTCTGTGTTTGGTAGTTTTTCAATTTCATCAATAGAGCTTTTGAAATCAAGAATATTTTTTGACTCACAATCCAAATCAAAATTGTGATTAAAAGTATCTACTGCTGGTTTCCAATGGTCGAAACCATATACAATTTCATAACCCATTTGTCTGAATCCTTCAGAAAAACCTCCTGCACCACAAAAAAAATCAATAAGTTTTAACTTGCCCATTTAATTTAACTATACATTTTTTATTAAACCTTAAATCTAAAACAACTCTATAAAATAAATCTTTCAAGATCGAAAATTAAAGAAAAACTGCTTCAAATCAATACAAATAGAGAAAGATAAATTTTTAAATTTAATATTACGTTTGCCCACCCCCTAAAACTGCCCAGTTCTCAACATCACCAAGGTACAAGCCTCAATCGCTTCAATCCCCGCGGTGTTTAGTTTTTCTTCAAATACAGCGTTCTCTGTGCCCGGGTTAAAGATTACGCGGCTTGGTTTTAAGTTGATGATTTGTTGGTAGTAGGGTTCTTGGTTGGTGGGGTTTAGGTAGAGCGTTATAGTATCGAATTCTTGGTTGCTGGGCCAGGCGGTTTCTATGGTGTGGGCCAGAATTTTTCCTTGGCGCGGGCCAAAGGCGTATACTTGGTGGCCATATTCTGCCAACATGTTGGTGGCTATATAGCTATATCTTTCGGGCTTGGCGGAGGCGCCAACAACTAATGTTCTTTTCATTTTTTTATCGCAAAATAATCATGTATTTGTCAATAGAAAAGACTTTTTTATTCTTTATTTTCGCCCCTCACTCAAAAAAATACATTCGATGAAGATTAGTTATAAGTGGCTAAGGGATTATATTGATACCGATGCTAAGGTGGAGGAGATTGGTGCTTTGCTTACAGGCTGCGGACTTGAGGTGGAGGACATTGCCGAATATCACTCCATAAAAGGTGGTTTGGCGGGCATTGTTATAGGCGAGGTTTTGGAAGCTGTGCCGCATCCTAATGCCGATAAATTAAAAATCTGTCGGGTAAATATTGGCAATGACACCAAGCAAATTGTTTGCGGTGCGCCCAATGTGGCGGCCAGACAAAAAGTGTTGGTGGCTACCGTTGGCGCTACTGTTCACCCCAGCAAGGGGGAGCCTTTTGCCATTAACAAAGCCAAAATTAGGGGCGAGGTAAGCGAGGGCATGATTTGCGCCGAGGATGAATTAAGCTTGGGTGAGAGTCATGACGGCATCTTGGTTTTACCAACCGATTATGAGGTAGGAAAACCAGCTGCGCATTATTTTGAGGTTTACTCAGATCATGTTCTTGAGATTGGCTTAACGGCCAACAGAGGCGATGCCACCAGTCACTACGGAGTTGCGCGCGATCTTTTTGCCCTGGGGGTAAAAAGGAAAAAGATAACCCTTCCACAACTGATATTGGGTCAGGCCGAAAACCCTTATACCATTACCATTGAAAAGGATAGTGGCTGCAAAAGATACAGCGGTTTGCAGTTGAATAATGTGCAGGTAAAAGCGTCGCCAGCTTGGTTGCAAAACAGGTTAAAGGCCATTGGCTTGTCGCCCATAAACAATATTGTAGATGCCACCAATTTCATTATGCACAGCTTGGGACAGCCCTTGCATGCCTTTGATGCTGCCGAAATTGCAGGTCGGCAAATTATTGTGCGCAAGGCAAAAGAAGGAGAGCGCATGGTTACCTTAGATGGCGTAGAGCACAAGATGTTGGGACATGAATGTTTAATTTGTGATGCCGTGAGACCCTTGGCAATTGCGGGCGTGTTTGGCGGATTGCATTCTGGCATTAACGCAGAAACCACCAATATTTTTATTGAGAGTGCTTATTTTGAACCATCGGCAGTGCGCAAGGCGGCCAAGGCGCATGGCTTAAATACCGATGCGAGTTTTAGGTATGAGCGCGGCACCGATCCCAATATTACGTTTGAAGCGTTGCACGATGTGGCGGCTTTAATTATTGAGCTTGCCGGGGGTTATGTGCCTTGTATTATTAAAGACGTTTATCCTGAACCAATTGCCGAAAAAACAATTGTATTTAATCCGCAAAAGTCGAACGCGCTTATTGGCAAAGATATTCCGCTTGAGACACAGCGCAGGATTTTAACAGATTTGCAAATTTTGATTCATGAAGAAAGCGCCACGCATTGGGAATTAATAGTACCTACCTACCGCGTGGAGGTTTCGCGCGCGGTGGATATTACCGAAGAAATTTTGCGCATTTATGGCCTCAATAATATTGAAATGGGCAGTGAGGTTAAGAGCGCCATGACATTTAGCGCAGATGAATTCGGTTTGAACCTAAAGAACAAGTTAGCGCAATTTTTGAGCAACAAAGGGTTCTTAGAAATGATGAGCAATTCGCTCACCAAATCGGGGCAGTACAGCGAAGAACAATTGGCTGGGGCCGTTTCCTTGCTGAACCCACTTAGTCAGGATTTAGATGTGATGCGCATGGATATGCTGCCTAGTATTTTGGAGGCCATGCAATACAACAACAACAGAAGAAACAGCGATTTGCGTTTGTATGAAATTGGCAAGACTTACAGCAGAACTGGTGATGCGAAAGACTTAAATAATTACAAAGAATTGAAGCATTTGGCCTTAGGCTTATTGGGCAAAAAACAACCCGAAAGCTGGAACAATGCCAAGAGCGAATTTGGGTATTTTGGCTTAAAGAATGTGGTGGAAATGCTTGCTGCCAAAGCAGGTTTAGGCGTTTTAAATTTTACCTTTAACACAGATGAACGCTTCGAAATGGCCTCGCAAATTAGGGTAAAGAAAAGGCAGATTGGCGTAATGGGAAAAGTAGCAGGAAAATTGGCCAAGAAGTTCGATTTAGAGAAGGCCGTTTGGTATGCCGATCTCGACTTGGATGCGATAAGCGAATTGGCCGCAGGGGTAAAATTTTCTTTAAAAAATGTATCGGTGTTTCCGGCAGTGCGAAGAGACCTCGCCATGGTCTTGGATCAAACCGTAACCTACCAACAATTGGAGAAAATAGCGCTCAAAACAGCCCCTCAATTAATCAAAGAAATGAGTGCTTTTGATGTGTATGAAGGCGACAAAATTGAGTTGGGAAAGAAATCGTATGCCTTGAGTTTTATTTTGCAAGACGAGCAAAAAACGCTCACCGATGTAGAAATTGAGGAGGTAATGAGCAAGCTTATTGCCAATTTAACCAAAGAAGCTGGAGCCATTTTAAGGGGATAATTGCATGCAGGCTAAAGAAAAAGCGACACTCATAAAACTAAAGGTGAAGGCCTTGTTGGGGCGTGTGGATGCTTTGGAGAAGGAATTGAGTTTGGCTAAAAAGGAGTCAGAAAAATTACGGCTGAACCTAATGGCGCAAACAAAAAGTATAGAAATGTTAGAAGATAAGAATAAAATTAGTAAACTTGCTGATGGAATTCAACTAAAGAAGCAGGATGTAACGGAAGTAAAATTAGCCATTAACCGTTATGTGCGCGAAATAGATGAATGCCTTAAGTTGTTAAACCAAATACCTAACAACAATTGAACGAGTTATCTATCAATATCCATATAGCTGGCAGGGCTTACCCCCTAAGCGTAAACTCAGAGGAAGAAATAAATCTGAGGGCAGCCGGCAAACTCATACAGGAGAAGTTGCAGACCTACGGCGCGCAATTTAACCTGCGCGATCAACAAGATGCATTGGCCATGTTTGCCATTGAGATTGCAAATGAGAACTTGGCTTTAAAGCGGCAATTAGCCAGCGGTGCCAAGGAAACAGAAGAAGAGTTGGACCAAATTGAGGAGATGCTTAAACAATAAACGTTAAATCAAAATGGAAATCTATTTAGTAATTATTTTTGTCATGCTGTCTTTAGGGGCAGGGGCAGCCGTGATGTGGGTGGTAAATAACAACCAAACTAAATCAAAATCGGTGCAAATCATTAAGGATGCCGAGGAAAAAGCAGAGGTCTTAAAGAAAGACAAGTTGCTTGAAGCCAAGGAGAAATTCTTACAGTTAAAGGCTGAACACGAAAAGGAAGTGAACCAGCGCAATGCCAACATTTTAAAGGAGGAGAATAAAATTAAGCAGCAGGAGAATACTTTGAAGCAAAAGTTAGAAAGTGCACAAAGGAAAGATTCTGAGCTTGATTCTATTAAGCAGTCTTTGGAAAAGCAAATGGCGGGTGTGGCAATTAAAAGGGAAGAGGCCGATAAGGCTTTGCACAACCAAGTGAAACAGTTAGAAAAAATTGCAGGCTTAACGGCAGATGAGGCCAAGAAGCAATTGGTGGAAGCTTTGCATGATGAGGCTAGATCGGAGGCAATGTCGAAGATTAAAGACATTACCGATGAGGCTAGGCTTACGGCCAGCAAGGAAGCCAAGAAAATTATTTTGAGCACCATACAGCGTACGGCTGCCGAGCATGCAATTGAGAATGCGGTGAGTGTTTTTAATATTGAGAGCGATGAGTTAAAGGGAAGAATCATTGGTAGAGAAGGCAGAAATATTCGTGCTTTAGAAGCGGCAACTGGGGTTGAATTTATTGTAGATGATACCCCAGAGGCTATTATCCTATCTTGTTTTGATCCAATTCGCCGCGAGGTGGCACGCTTGGCCATGCACCGCTTGGTAACAGATGGTAGAATTCACCCAGCGCGCATTGAAGAGGTGGTTGCTAAAACCAAGAAACAGATTGAAGAAGAGATTGTAGAGATTGGCGAGCGTACTTGTATTGATTTGCAAATTCACGGTTTGCACCCAGAGTTGGTGCGCATGGTGGGTAGAATGCGTTATAGAAGTTCGTACGGACAAAATTTATTGATGCACAGTAGAGAGGTGGCTAATTTGTGTGCCACGATGGCGGCAGAGTTTGGCTTAAATGTTAAATTGGCTAAACGTGCGGGCTTGTTGCACGATATTGGCAAAGTACCAGATGACGATGCAGAAACGCCACATGCTTTGTTGGGCATGAAGTTGGCAGAGAAGTACAAAGAACATCCAGAGGTGGTAAATGCCATTGGCGCGCATCACGATGAAATTGAGATGACCTCTATCCTATCGCCAATTATTCAGGCTTGTGATGCCATTAGTGGCTCTAGGCCGGGTGCCCGCAGAGAAGATACCGAAAACTACATGAAGCGCCTTAAAACGCTTGAGAACATTGCCTTGAGCTATCCTGGTGTGGAGAAAGCATTTGCTATTCAGGCTGGACGCGAACTGCGAGTGATGGTGGAGAGTGAGAAGGTAACAGATGATCAAGCAGATTTGTTGAGCATTGATTTATCGCAGCGTATTCAGAAAGAGATGACGTATCCTGGTCAGATTAAAATTACGGTGATAAGGGAGAAGCGTTCTGTTAACTTTGCAAAATAAGTCGATAGTCCATTGACCACAGTCTATAGCCATTGTTGGTTTATTTAGGTGAGTTAATGGTGGAAGGCCGATAGTCCATTAACCACAGTCTACAGCCATTGTTGGTTTATTTAGGGGAGTTAATGGTGGAAGGCCGATGTTAATGGTGGAAGGCCGATGTTGATGGTGGAAGGCCGATAGTTCATTGACCACAGTCTATAGCCATTGTTGGTTTATTTAGGGGAGTTGATGGTTATTTGTGGATTAGGTTTATATATGGGTAAAAAAAGGGTATTGAAAACTTTGTTTTCAATACCCTTTTTTGTTGTTTGTTATGGCAAAAAAAGTTTAAAAAAATGGCCTAAACATCTTGTCGCATTGCATTTACCCTCCTTAAATAAAACTGTCCATTGCACCAATTTAAGTAACGTTAATCTATACCTCAACTAATGCCTCTCAGTGCCAACCAATCACACCCCTAAGCCAAGGCTTCCTAGCACACGAAATTTTTAATTCTAAATTCTTACGCCTACACCTAAGCCAAGGCTTCAGCGCACACATAATTCATAACTCATAACAAATAATTCATAATTCATAACTCATAATTCATAACACATAATTCATAATTCATAACTCATAATTCATAACTCATAATTCATAATTCATAATTCATAACTCATAATTCATAACTCATAATTCATAATTCATAATT
>Ga0163151_10005604_pt1 | contig 15913 bp, 16 predicted proteins | sample OliLakLV19MP5IB2_FD_145596 | JGI IMG/M metagenome (GOLD analysis project Ga0163151, IMG submission 145596) | Freshwater microbial mat bacterial communities from Lake Vanda, McMurdo Dry Valleys, Antarctica - Oligotrophic Lake LV.19.MP5.IB-2 | ecosystem: Environmental > Aquatic > Freshwater >...
AAACGATTGGTCGAAAGCCATGTTGAAATAGCTTGGGCCATGTCAGCACGGATTGGAAGCTTGCTCTCCGCAAGTGTGCCATCGAGGTCTGCTGCGATTACGGTGTTTGGAGTGATATTCATGATGCTCATTATATTAAATGGGGTCAGGAGCTATTATTTATAATTAAGTAACAAATGAATAATAGCTCCTGACCCCATTTTCTACAACTCTTTTACTAATTCCCAAAGTTTCATTGAGTTGCTTCCTTTGATAAGTATTGCAGATTTCTTTATACCCTGAAGAAAATGAGATTTCTGGCAGTCTTCGAGTGTACTGAATTCCGCATGCCGTTTTGATATTTGATTAGCAATGCTGAGATATTTTCCCACAAGGATGACATTTGTAAAACTATGTTTGGAAATGTTCCATAATAGCTCCCGATGTTCGCGCTCTGTGGATTCTCCCAACTCGTTCATGTCTCCAAGAATAATCCACTTTACTTTAGCTGTTTTAACATCAGCGAATCCTTCAAGTGCAGCTTTCATACTAGAGGGGTTGGCATTGTAGGCATCAAGTATAATCTCATTTTCCCTTACTGTTTCAATTCGTTCACTTCTCATGTTTTTAGGTTCGTATTCTTGAAGAGCTTTTTTAATATCAGTCTTCTTCACCTCAAAATATTCTCCAATCGCCAAGGCGGTTTTCATGTTTTCTTTATTAAAATCACCAAACAAGTTCTTATTTAAAGGAGGTTGCTCGTCACCATACCAAATATTACTTAGAAATCGATAACCATCAATCTTATATATAAGTCCCATGAGATATTTGTCGTTCTTGTTTACAAAAACTATTCCTTGATGATCGCGAAGCCACTCATAAAGCCCGTCAAACTCTTCGAAATAAACTGCTCCGATATTGGTAACAACTCCGTGTGTTGGTTCGGCAATCGCACACAGCTCGGCAATATTTAGTAAATGACTGGCCCCCATCTCTACTATCACAATTTCAGTAGTCTGTGCGATGCGGAGCAATGTGAGCGATACCCCAATATTATTATTGAGATTCTCTTCTGTTTTTACAATTCGGTACTTCGTCTGAAGTACATCGGCTACAAGTTCCTTTGTAGTAGTTTTTCCATTAGTGCCAGTAATAGCTAACACAGGGATTGAAAATTGTCTGCGGTGATACGTCGCAAGATCTTGAAGTGTGACAAGAGTGTTATCTACTTCGACTATTTTTCCTTCAAGGTCTTTTCGCTTTATGTTTTGTGTATATTTAGAAGAATCAACGAGTGCGAATGAAGCACCTCTGTCGATGGCTTCCTCCGCGAAACTATTCCCATCGAAATGTTTCCCTGAAAGCGCAATATAAAAATTACCAGACTTTACAGTTCGAGAGTCGGTAGAAACACCTGTTGTTTCAAGAAATATCCGGTAAATTTCAGGGATGGACATATATAGGTATTTTATACCATTCGTCGAGACTAAAGAAATGAGGGCTTTTTTTTGATGCGTGGTAAAATCCCTGTATGACGCAAAAGGAAGCACTCAACATACTCAAGATGGGACACAATGTGTACATTACTGGTGCTGCGGGGTCCGGCAAGACGCATCTTCTCAACCAATACATCGACTATCTCAAAGATCATGAGGTTGATATTGGTGTGACAGCTTCCACAGGCATTGCCGCCACTCACATGGGAGGAGTCACTATTCATTCGTGGACAGGGCTTGGTGTGAAGGATGTCGTAACCGAGTATGACCTCGAGGCACTTGAAGAAAAACAATACCTGTGGAAGCGTATGGAGAAAGTGAAAGTTCTTATTATTGATGAGGTGTCTATGCTTCATCATTTTCGACTTGACCTAGTAGACCGTGTTTTAAAAATGTTTAAAAGAAGTAATGATCCGTTTGGAGGAATACAAGTTGTGCTTTGTGGTGATTTCTTCCAGCTTCCTCCCGTGTCTCGGTATGGTCAACCCGAGTCAAAATTTATCTATCACTCGCAAGCATGGAAGGAGAGTGACCTTAGAATTTGTTATTTAGAAGAACAACATCGTCAGAAGGATAACGTATCTACCAAAGTCCTCAACGCTATTCGAGCAAATGCGGTGGACAACGGAGTAATGGATCACATCAAGCAGTGCTTCAAACAAGAAAAGATAAAGGCAACAGGTCCCTTTGTCGAACCAACTCGTCTGTACACACACAACATAGACGTCGACAAAGTGAACGATGATGCACTTAAAACCCTTAAGAGTGCGGAGGAAGTATATGAAATGCATACAAAAGGAAATGAAACTCTTGTAGATATCTTGAAGAAGAGCTGTCTTGCTCCGGAGTTCTTGCGGTTGCGAGTGGGAGCGAAGGTTATGTTTGTAAAGAATAATTTTGAAATGGACTATGCAAACGGCACACTCGGTATTGTAAAGAAGCTTCACGGAACAGCTGGTGGGCCAGTGGTTGAAATGCGAAACGGTAAGGTTATAGAAGTACCCGTAGAAAGCTGGACTATCGAAGAAGATGGAAAGGTAAAGGCGGAGCTTCAACAATACCCCTTGCGCCTTGCGTGGGCTATTACTATTCACAAGAGCCAAGGTATGAGCCTCGATGCAGTAGAGGTAGACCTTTCGAGGTCCTTTGAAAAGGGAATGGGATATGTCGCACTTTCTCGTGTGAGGAGTTTTGATGGACTTACAATTCTCGGACTTAATGAGACAGCTCTTCATGTACATCCAGAAGTTCTCATCTTCGACAAACAGTTAAGAGAAAAGTCTAAAGATGCCCGTGGAAGACTACTCGAACTTTCCGAAGGAGGAAGAACTGCGCAAGCAAAAGAAGCTTTTATAAAAAGCATCGCACCTGAGTGGGTGTTTAGCGCTGTTGATGTAGTAGGTGAAGACGGAAAAATAAAAAAAGTGAAAGTGAAAGGCAGTAGACCAAAGAAACCAAGCACGTTTGAGAAGACACTTACCTTCATTCAAGAGAAGATACAGCTCAAAGAAATTGCAGATCATCGTGGTATGACTGAGGAGACCGTGCTTTCGCATATTGAGAAATTACTCGAGTCAGGACATGTTACTAAAAAAGACATTGAATACATGCAAAAGAAAGTATCACCAAAAAAGTATAGTGATATTGAAACCGCTTTTCGTGAATCAAGTCGTAAGACAGGAGATTGGTCCTTGTCTCCAGTGAAGAATATGCTTGGAAGTAATGTTTCATATCGAGACATTCGTCTAGTACGCCTGTTTGTTAAAAAATAGTGTAGAGGTCCGACCTCTACACTAAGTGTTATAATATTTAAAATATGAATGAAGAAGAAATTAAATCAAAATTAACAGAAGCACCTTTTACTGGCAAGTATTGGGACTCAAAAGAAAGTGGAACTTATGCTTGCAAAGTGTGTGGGCAAGAGCTTTTTAAATCAGATACTAAGTTTGATTCAGGAACTGGTTGGCCAAGCTTTTACGATGCAATACTAGGAAGTGTTGATTTTGTACACGACGATGCACATGGAATGAACCGCACTGAAGTAGTGTGTTCGAAATGTAAATCACACCTTGGTCATGTCTTCGGTGATGGTCACGGAACTCCTACAGGAAAGCGATACTGCATAAACTCAATGTGTCTTGATTTGAAACCCGAAGAAGGGAAATAAAAAACCGCGATACGTATCGCGGATGGTTTATATTGAGTAGTTTGGAACATTTAGTCCGCATTCTCCCGATGCACCGAGCTTTCTGCCTTCTCTATTTTTACCAGGGAAGGTATTGTGGATATCTCCAATCGACCAAAAGCCTTGTTTCACCAATGGATGATAAGGTAAATCATACAGAGTCATATACATCTCTACTTCTCGCTGACTTAGCGTGAGAATCGGGTGTATTCGATAAAGTCCATTGCTATCGCGCTGAACAATCTTTGAGTTTGCTCGATTCTCCGTCTGGTCTGACCTGATTCCACTCATGACAGCCGAAGCACTAAGCTCGAAGAGAGCTCTTCTCATTGGCTCTATCTTTCTTACTTCGTGATACAACTTATCCTCAACCTGATTACCCAGGTCCTCAGGAGGAATGGGTGAAGCATAGATCTTGAGATTGAGACCAAAATGTTCTCGCAATTGCTCAGCGAAGACGTAGGTTTCAGGTCTCAAGAAGGAAGTGTCAATGAGGATAATCGGAACGGTTGGCATGATACGGGTGACCAAGTGAATCATTACTGCAGATTCAGCTCCGAAACCCGAGGTCATAACTAAGCCATTTTCAAACTGGTCCTTTGCCCATTGGACTATTTCGCTTGGATGAAGAGGGGAAAGCTCTAAATTTATCTCGTCAAGGTTAATTTTCATTATCTTTGCGTATGGTATATTTAAGTTACAAAAAAGTAAATGAAAACCATATGGCAGGGAATTATGATCCCAAAGTACCATGTCACCGCATTATTCGAAGTGATGGAAAGATTGGAAACTATATAAATTCATGAACACACAAACAATAATATTCGCAGGGGGATGTTTCTGGTGTACGGAGGCATTTCTAAAAGGACTTAAGGGAGTTTTGTCTGCAGAGCCTGGTTATATTGGTGGAGAAACCAAGAACCCCACCTATCTCCAAGTGTGCGAAGGAAACACCGGTCATGCCGAAGCAGTGAGGATTAGTTTTGACCCTACACTTATTACATACGGCGAATTACTTTCTGTTTTCTTCAATACACACGACCCCACTACTCTCAATCGCCAAGGAAACGATATTGGTACCCAGTATCGCTCAGGAATTTTCTACACAAATGAAGAACAGAAACAAGAAGCCGAAGCACTTATAAAAGAACTCAATAATTCAAATGCGTACAGCAACCCTGTGGTGACAGAGGTGACACAAGCAACAGAATTTTATGTTGCAGAGGATTATCACAAGAACTATTACGAACAAAACAAAGACAAAGCATATTGTCAGATAGTTATTGCCCCTAAATTGTCAAAATTACAAGAAAAGTATAAAAATTTAATAATCTAATAAGGTGGTATAATAGTGAAAGTTAGTTATTAATACTTAATCAATAAAACTTATGATGCTAATAATCAATCTTATTCTGTCAGCCCTTGCTATCGGTATTGCAGCGTATGTTGTTCCTGGGGTGTCAGTGGCAGGACCATTCGCCGCAATTGTGGTTGCAGTAGTGCTTGGGCTCATCAATGCATTTATCAAGCCAATTCTTTTGATCTTGACTCTCCCTATCAACATCATCACTCTCGGTCTGTTCTCATTTGTTATTAGTGCATTGCTCGTGATGCTTGCAGCAGTAGTAGTTCCTGGGTTTGCTGTTACTGGTTTCTTACCAGCACTTATCTTCGCTCTCGTACTTGCTCTTATTTCTATTGTCTTTGGTAGCCTTGCAGATTAAACAAAATTCTCATGAACTATTGGCTCGTCAAAAGCGAAGGGAACTGTTATTCAATTGACGACTTTAAGCATGACAAGAAAACATCGTGGACAGGAATACGAAACTATCAAGCTCGCAACTTCATGCGTGACAGTATGAAGAAAGGTGACTTGGTATTTTTTTATCACTCAATGAGTGACCCGACGGGAATACATGGTCTTGCCAAAGTAGCGAGCACTCCACATCCTGACGAAACAGCTTTCGATAAAGACGACGAGCACTATGACTACAAGTCGAAGGAAGATGATCCTACTTGGGTCTGTGTGGACCTGGCTTTTGTTAAGAAATACAAAACCCCACTTTCACTTGCTGATATTAAAAAAGACTCTAAGCTTGGAGATATGCAACTTATAAAAAAGGGAGACAGACTGTCAGTTCAGCCTGTTTCGGAGAAGAGTTTTAAAAGGCTTCAAAGTCTGCTAAAATAAACCACATATGATTAAAGAATTTTTGATGAGAAAGATGTTAGAAAGACAGCTTAAAAACGTTTCTAAAGAAGATCAGGAGAAGATGATAGGTATGATTACCAAAAACCCTGACTTCTTCCAGAAGATTGCTATTGAAGTGAAGGCTAGAACTGATAATGGAATGGATCAGACAAGAGCAACAATGGAGGTTATGAAGCTACACCAATACGAACTCCAGAAGTTACAAAAAAATTTGTAGTTAAACTTAATACAAAAGCTAAGTTATGTTTAACTCAATCCAGATACAGGATTGAGTGATTCTTTAATTTCAACCATTATTGCATCAACTATAGCTTCCGCTTTAGAAATATCTTCTTTAGAAGACGTGCTTAGAAGATTCTCATCACCAACTATTTCTCCAATATCTTTTTCAAAGTTTTGTTGGTCTTCTAGTAATATGTTTATTTGATCTGCAATATACTTTCTTTTAATTTTTGTTTCTGGTGTGTTTGATTCTGGAGAGTCAATAAGCTTCTCTGATTCGTCCATCAGTCTGTTTAATGTTTCATTAAAAAGTTTAATGATTTCTTTTGCTTTACTTATCTTGAGCATTACTCCAGCCAAAATAACTATTTCTGGTTCTGCGTCATTAAAACTTGTTCTTATTTTTTTAAATCCTTCAACAAGCCGAAGTTTGTTTAAAATTCCTACTTCCTCAGTAACTTCACCATCGTCCCCCAAAAATGATTTAAATTCTGTCATGTTGTTGATTTTATCAACATTTACTCAAAACTCAAATTTTTAACTAGGTACAGTCTTTTTATAATTTACGGTAAGAATTCATGTATAGAGCATCCGTGCTGAGTAGCCTGATTGTAAAAAAGGTCAAAAAATGGCATAATTCGACAAGTTATGCAAAAACTCTTAATCACCCTCGCACTCCTTCTCCCCGTATTCATATTACCGACCGTCACTTCTGCGCACCAGCCGAGGATCGTCACAGACAGCCAAACCATCGTCACCTCTCCTGAAGTATCCAAAGCGTACTATGGGACTCTCAGTGGCGAACCTGCGGTCTATACCATCACCTCAGACGAAGCGTTCGCGCTCTATGTCGGAGTGCTTGTACCAGATATCGAAGGTCAGAAGAAAGATGTCTCAGCAGTGATTCTCAAAGACGGGGAACAAGTCGCCGTATTGGAAGGTGCAAATTTTGAATGGAAGAAATTCTTTGAACCATTTGGTAGTGACACCTACTGGCAAGGACCAGAATACAAAGCACAAGCAGACGCGGGTACATACGAGATCCGCGTATGGAGTAGTAACAACGACAGCAAATACTCACTCGCTATAGGTGAGATAGAAGCGTTTGATTTCAAAGAAACGGTAAACGCGCTCACCCTCATCCCACAACTGAAAAATGACTTCTTCGACAAATCTCCGATATACTTTATCCTCTCACCGTTTGGTTGGGGACTGATTGTTATCATGTTTGTACTGGCGTTTATATTTGGGTTTGCCTACCGCGCAGTACTCAGAAAGTTTGCTCGAAATACAAACCACGGAGCCAGTAAAAATATCAACAAATACGGCAGGACAATACGACTAGTCATCGGAGTGGCACTACTTGTTCTTGCTATCACTACCACATGGAACCCTTGGTTACTCTTCTTCTCAGGATTTTCATTTTTTGAAGCTATATTTTCTTGGTGCGGATTGTATGCGGTGCTAGGCAAGAATACGTGTCCGGTTGATTAATAATAACTAATACATAATATATGAACCCAACAAACATCAACAACTGGTACAGCACCCTCCTCAAGCCCTCATGGGCGCCACCATCGTGGCTCTTTGGTCCTGTGTGGACCGTGCTGTACTCCATCATTGCGGTTACCTATAGCATCGTGTTTTACAAAATCTATATAAAAGAAATTCCCGCTATAGTGGCTCTACCTTTTGTCCTTAACCTCATTTTCAACTTTGCGTTTACCTATTTCCAATTTGGCCTCAAGAACAACCTCCTCGCATCCATCGACATCCTTCTCGTATTAGGCACACTCATCTGGGCAATGTTTGCTATATATCCGCATGTTAAATGGATAGTGTTCGCCAATATCCCGTATCTTGTGTGGGTTTGTATTGCGACCGTGTTGCAGTTGACGATAACGTGGATGAATTGGTAAAAATATATGAAAAACAATTCCAAAAAAACAGAAAGAGTGACAATGGTTTCTGAAAATATTAAAAATGATAATCTGGCAAAACTACGCGTGATTTTTCCACAATTCGTCAAGGAAGACGTGATTGATTTTGATGCACTCCGAGAATTCTTTAACAAGGAAGGTATTTTAGCTGGTACTGAAAAATATGGACTTAACTGGGCAGGGAAAAGTAATGCATTCCGAGCGCTTCGTAAGCCATCATCTGGAACACTTACTCCTGATCTTGAATCAAGTAAGAATTTTGAATCTACAGAAAATATTTTTATAGAGGGAGACAATCTCGAGGTTTTGAAATTACTTCAAAAGCATTATGCGAATCCTGGGAAGATTAAAATGATTTATATTGACCCACCGTATAATACGGGCAAGGATTTTATTTATCCTGATAATTTTACAGAAGGTGTTTCTGATTATTATAAGAAGACAAGACAGACCAAAGATGGGATCAAGATGACGAGTAATCCAGAATCAAATGGACGTTTCCACAGTGATTGGTTGACGATGATGTATCCACGACTTTCTCTTGCAAGGAATATTTTGAAGGATGACGGAGTAATTTTTGTGTCGATTGACGATAATGAAGTTGCAAACCTTCGTCTTATTATGGATGAGATTTTTGGTGAGGAGAATTTTATTCAAAGTTTTATGTGGCTCCACGGAAAAGGAAAAAAGGATAAAAATTCACGAACGCTCCAGCAGTATATTCTTTGTTTTGCTAAAAATAAGGAACTCTTGTCAGACTGGTCAATATTAGAAGGGAAAAATTATAAATTCGAAAATCCTGACAACGATCTTGAAGGTCCGTGGTTTTCAGGAAGTGTTTCTTTTTCAGAAGACAGATCAAATAAAAAGCATAAGAATTATTTTCCGCTGACTTCACCTTCTGGAATTATATGGGAACGACAATGGCAATATACTAATGAGGAAATGATGAGTTTTATAAATCGAAATAGAATCTATTGGGGAACAGCTCCAAATTTTTCTAATGTCCCAAGGTTGAAGATTAGACCTACGGACACAGAAGAAATAATTCCTGAAAATATTATTGGTGATGTTGGTACAACTAAAAGCGCTGAAACAGAATTGGCTTCATTAATAGGTGAGAATATTTTTAATTATCCAAAACCGGTTGGGCTCTTATCACATATATCAGCTCTATCTACCCGAAAATTAGAACAGGACATTATTTTAGACTTCTTCGCTGGTTCTGGAACAACTGCCCACGCAGTAATGGATTTGAATGCCGAAGATGGTGGTAATCGAAAATGGATTTGTGTTCAAATTCCAGAAGAAATTGATGAGAAAAGTGAGGCGTTTAAGGCTGGATATAAAACCATCGCGGAAATTTCTCGCAAGCGTATTCATCATGCAGGAGAAAAAATTGAGAAAGGTGATATTGGATTCAAATCATACAAACTATTAGATTCAAATTATCGAGCATGGAATACTTTGACAAGTAAGGATTCTGTGGATGATTTACTTAAACAATCAAAGCTGTTTGTCGAAAAACCATTAATTGATAATTTTGACGAGCAGGCAGTTGTTTATGAAATTCTTGTAAAAGAAGGATTTAGTTTGAACGCGAAAGTTTTTCCTCCGACAGATAACGGTCTCCCGTTATGGGTAGTGGTTGAGGATGGGAAAAGAGGAAAACTGGCTATAACTTTTGCGAAAAAAGTAAACCAAGAAGATTTAACAAAAACAGGAGTTAGTGTAGTCGAAGAAGACATTTTTGTGTGTTTTGATAGTGCGCTGGACGATACAACGAAGGTGAATATTATGAGGAATTTAATAATGAAGACCATATAGAATTTATGAAAAAAATTTGGCCCGAAAAAATTGCAATAAATAAACTGGCGCTTTGGGATGAGAACGCTCGTTTCCCGGAAGAATATTTTAATAAATCAGAAAAATACTTGATAGACTTCTTTCTTAAGAAGAAGGATTTTAAAATAGAATTGTTTGCTAGAGAAGTTGTCAGTGAGTTTGCTTTCCCTCAGCTTGAGAAAATTGTTATATACAGACATAAGAATAAAAATATTATTCTAGAGGGCAATAGACGTACTTTGGTCTATAAACTACTCGCAGAACCATCTCTATCTAATGATCCTAGTGTTCAATCATTTTTTCAAGAACTTGCAAAGAAGATAAAAATTGATACTAACTTTCAGTTAGAGGCACTAGTCACTTCTGATAAGGAATCTGGTTTGCAATATGTTGACCGTAAACACACTAAACGCAATAACGAGATATCATGGGGTGAAGCAGAAAGACATAATTACAAAATTAGAAGAGGTAATGCAAGCGCAAAAACAGAAGTATTTAGATATGAATTGGGAAAGGCCGTCAAAAAACTTGATTTACCGAATGAAATTAAAGATGCAGTTCTTGGTAAAGGATCAGTTTCAACCTTCTATCGATTAGTGGATAGCGAACCAGCATTAAATATTTTAGGAATTCAAAAAAATGACGATGGAACAATAAAAATCAAGAATCAAAAAGAATTCAATGAGAAATTAAAAGTTATAACGTTTGATATTGTCACAAAGCGTGATATAGATGGCAACAAACTAGATTCCCGCTTCCTCAACAAGACCAACGGAAAGGAAAAATATTTAAAATCTATAGGAGAAGCGGATAAAAAAAGAGTTGAAAGGGAGATAAAAAGTAATACTTCCACAGATATGTTTGGTGAGAAAGTTATTAATATGAAAACAGCCAAGGGGGTTTCTATCTACGGTTCAAAAGTAAAACAATTTCAGTCTTTAATTGATCCAACTTTACTCCTACCAAATGTAGAATCCGATAAGATCAAGGACCTTTTTAAGGAACTTCAAAAAATTAATTTAGAGTCATGTTCAACTGCAGTTGCCTTACTCCTTAGAACCTTAATGGAAATATCTGTTAGTGAATTTGCCAGTAAGTACGATATAAAGTCTGATAATGATGGATATTTTCGTACTGACAGTGGAAAGACAAAACAGTCTCTAAAGGAAAAAATAGATTTTATTTCAGCAAATCATGCTCCGAAAGATATTCAAGATACCGTAACAGTCTTTAATGGTAATTCAGTCTTTACTGATAATTTAAATAAAATTGCACACAGTAGACATATTTTTTCCTCAAATGACAAGGTTAAGGGACTCTGGATGGATTCGAAGTCTTTTTGGGAGTTCCTAATTATTAAAATTATTCAAATTGAAAAAAAGAAGAAAAAATGATCAAATTTTATTCACCATTAAGATATCCAGGCGGAAAAAATAAACTGGCAAAGTTTATTGCTTTAATATGTGAGAAAAATAATATAGACGGACACTATGTTGAGCCATACGCTGGTGGTGCTTCTGTAGCATTACATTTATTGCTTAATGGAAATGTGAAAGAAATAACAATTAATGATTTAGACAGATCAATTTATGCCTTTTGGCATTCAATTCTAAATGACACGGATAAGTTTTGTCGTAAAATTAAGAAGACTGATATAACAATAGAAAATCGTAATAAATTTAAAAAGATTCAAAAGAAAAAAGAAACTGCACCACTTTTTGAACTTGGTTTTTCAACCTTTTTCCTTAACCGCACAAACTATTCTGGAATTATTGACGGAGGAGTAATTGGTGGACGGGAACAGAAAGGAAATTATAAAATAGATTGTCGTTTTAATAGGGAAGAGTTGATTAAAAGAATAAAATTGATTGCAAAGAATAAAAAGAATATTCATTTATATAATCTTGATGCTCTAAATCTAATAGCTAAAATTCAAAGAGGAAAAAGTAGTAAAAATACTATTTTCTATTTTGACCCGCCATATTTCCTAAAAGGGCAATCCCTTTATATGAACTCATATGAATCAAGTGATCATAAGAAAGTAAGTGAGGAGATAAGAAAAATAAAAAATGCACATTGGATTGTTTCCTATGATAATACTAAAGAAATTCAATCACTTTATGAAGGCGTAAAAAAAATCAATTATTCTTTTTTTCATACTGCCTATAAATCACGGGTAGGTCAAGAAAGTATTTTTGTTAGTAATATAACTAATGTAGATATTACTTTAAATCCAGTAAAAATGTAAAAATGAAATTTAAATTTTCTAAAAACCTACAACACCAAGAAGACGCAATTGATGCAATTGTAAGCCTTTTTGAGAGTGGAAAAAATGTTTTTAAAACAGAGCAGGAATTTGAATTGAAATCAATACCATCAGCATTTATTGCAAACAAACTTGAAATTGACAATGTCCGTATTATCCAGAACTTGCATGCTATTCAGGAGCAAAATGGAATAGCATTAAGCGAGACTCCTGACCTAACTGATTTTTCTATAGAAATGGAAACAGGAACAGGGAAGACTTATGTGTACTTGCGAACAGTCTTGGAATTAAATCAAAAATATGGATTACGAAAATTTATCATTTTGGTTCCATCTGTAGCTATTCGTGAAGGAGTATTGAAAACCATTGAACAAACAAAGGATCATTTTCGGGGCATTTATAATATAGGATTTGCATCTTTTGCCTATGATTCTGGAAAACTATCACAAGTACGGGAATTTGCTCAAAGCTTGGATATTCAAATAATGATTATGACGATTCAGTCATTTAATAGTGATACAAATATCATGAAGCAATCTCCTGATCGTTTCCATGGTGAACGACCTATTGATATCGTGGCGCAAACACGACCGGTGATTATCATGGATGAACCGCAAAACATGGAAAGTGAACTGTCACGATCTGCGATTGATGAATTAAAACCATTATTTAAATTACGATACAGTGCAACTCATAAGAACGTGCATAATTTGGTATATCGGTTAGGTCCTGTAGATGCGTATCGCCAAGGACTGGTAAAAAAGGTAGAGGTATATGGGGCAGAGGTTTCTAGTAGTGGTACTTTTGTATTTAATGTATCTGAAATTATTACCAAGAAAGGCGAATCACCAAAAGCAAAAGTTGTTCTTGAATTAAAAAATATCGATGGAACGTATAGTAAAAAAGAGATATTGATCAAGCACGGTGATGATCTTGAACAAAAATCAAAGAGAAATGAAAAATATAAAGATATGTTAGTAAATGAAATTGATGCACATAATAATTCTATTGAACTTTCAAATGGTGAATCTTATTCACTCATAAAAGATTCCTTGGAAAATAAAGAAGCTATTTTTAGAACTCAAATCAGAGAAACTGTTAAAGCACATATTCGTAAACAGGATGATCTTGGAAAACAGATTAAGGTGCTTTCATTATTTTTTATTGACGAGGTAAAAAACTATCGAGGAGAAAATCCTTTAATTAAGAAGATTTTTGACGAGGAATTCGAAATTCAAAAGAATAGGTCTGACTATTTTAAAGATAGTGATACTAATGCTGTACACAAAGGATATTTCTCACAGGACCGTCAGACTGAGGGCAGAAAAACAGCTGATGTGGGAACTGAAGGAAAGCGTGACAAACTTACATATGACTTGATCATGAAGAATAAAGAACAGCTACTGTCATTTGAAGAACCAACTGCTTTTATCTTCTCACACTCTGCTTTGAAAGAAGGGTGGGATAATCCAAACATATTCCAAATTTGCACCTTAATAGAAAGTAGGGATGATTTTACTAAGCGTCAAAAAATTGGACGTGGGCTCCGTCTACCTGTTGATGTAAATGGTGATCGTGTTCATGATGCAAAAGTAAATGTATTGACGGTGATTGCAAATGAAAGCTACGAGGATTTTGCTCGGGGACTACAGAATGAATATGCCGATGCTGGATACGAAGGTACACATAAGCCTGCTAATGCTCGTGGGCGCATAACGGTTACTTTCAATAAGAATATGGCTATTCAAAGTGAGGATTTTAAAAATCTCTGGGAAAAAATCAAACAAAAAACAACATATTCCATTTCTGTAGACACAAAAACCCTTATTAAAAAAGCTATTGAAAAAATTAATGATACGATTTCATTTGGAAAACAGTCTGTTGTAGTAACTAAAGCGCAAATTGAAATGGATAATGATGGGAATATTAAGACTATCTTCCAAAACCAAAGTATTGGGGAAAGTGTAGATGTAAATATTTATATTGGAAACATTATTGATCGAATTTCTCGAGAAACATTTCTTACACGAAACACCATTCAAGAAATTTTATCTCAAGTTGATAATCTTGATTTGGTATTTAAAAATCCTGAAGAATACATCCGAAGTACTGTTTTGGTCATTGAAAATTGCAAACAAGAACTACTTTTGAATGATGGTGTTCATTATCTTGCTAGCGATGACGCTTGGGAAATAGGACAATTTAAGGATTTTGATAGTTATCTTGGGAACCTTCTTGAAGTAAAAAATACTGAAAAAACTTTATACAATTATATCCCTTGGGATTCTGATGGGGAACGGAAATTTGCCGAAAATTTGGAACAAGCTGATAATGTAGCCTTCTTTGCGAAGCTCCCAGGTTGGTTTGAAATTGATACATTTATAGGTAAATACAACCCTGACTGGGCAGTAGTTGTTAAGGATGATGACGGACATAAACTTTACCTTATTCGAGAAACAAAATTTGTTAATAATCTAGAAAATTTACGTCCTAGTGAAAAAATAAAAATTGCCTGTGGAAGAAAACATTTCCTCGCAATTGGGATGAATACCTTTGGAGTTTCCACAAGAGAAGATTTGTTTGATTTGAAATAATTCAAACCTAACCCCACAAAAAATATTTCTCACAATGATCATATAGGTATCTTATTTTGTGATATTTTCCACTAAGATCTGAATGTTGTGAGTTATGCTATTCAAACAATTACTTAAAGATGTTTTGAAGGAAAGATTTAACTTTAAAAACTATGCTCTGAAAGAAGCCAGTGGGCTTTGTTTTATTTACAGTATCTCCCGTCTTTAAATCTGTGAATGTTGAGGTGGTTGAGATGATTTCTGCTGGCGTTGTTGTTGAGAGTATAACCCCTTGAATAATTTTTGATTCTGAAACCTTAATCTGTGCCGTTGCGGGTGCATTTACTGGTGCAATATATTTCTTTGTATCAACATCTTCATTTCCATATCGTGGATCAAGATCCCCGATCCACTGACAGGAAGAAAACGTATTATTTACCATATCTTCAAGAGTAAAAACCTCAGTGTATCCAGGAAGACACTCACAACGAAAAGATGCTCTAATTGCATGTTTCGGACAAGAAGATATCGGTGACTTGTCTACACATTTTCCATTTTCTTTTATTCCGCTGTTGCACCAATGGCAAACTTTCGAACTGCTATCATACCATGCAGTTTGTCCATGTTCTTGAATACAAAAAGTATTTGAGCTTACGCACTGATCGTTTTTTCCAAAATTGTAACCCGATTTACATTTACATTTATCTGCACCTGTTGAATAAGCATGATATCCAAACTGCTCTTTGCACGACCTATCTCGTAAATCATCAAAATCAATGTTGTTACTATAATATGTGGACGGCGAAGGCGAATAATCACTGCCGGAATTTTCGCTTGAAAGACATGATTTATATTTATCAATTTCATTTCGACATTGCTTTAAAGCATTTTTTTGTGACTCACTATTACCCAGGTATCCTCCTTGATTCATGAGTGTAGTGTTCAAAGTTGCATAATCTGATTCACTTCTACACCCCGAAGCTTGTGTTGTTGCACATGACCCAGTGGCTGCGTTTGCCACATGGATCCCAGTAAAAAGGAAAATAAAAGTAAAGACTAAAATTTGAAAAGTGTTTATGGTTTTTTGAATCATATAATTAATAGTTAGAGTTTTAATTTTCTTAATAATTCATTTTTCTATGAGCAATAAAGCGACGAACCGCCACTAACACACCCAAAGTGAATACTATTATTG
>Ga0163151_10005606_pt1 | contig 15911 bp, 9 predicted proteins | sample OliLakLV19MP5IB2_FD_145596 | JGI IMG/M metagenome (GOLD analysis project Ga0163151, IMG submission 145596) | Freshwater microbial mat bacterial communities from Lake Vanda, McMurdo Dry Valleys, Antarctica - Oligotrophic Lake LV.19.MP5.IB-2 | ecosystem: Environmental > Aquatic > Freshwater > Lake...
CCTCCGGTGCCAGTTCGCCGGCGAGCAACCGCATCAGCGTGGACTTGCCGGTGCCATTGCGTCCCACCAGGCCGATGCGTTCGCCCCGCTCCACCTGCAAATCGGCGTGCTCAACCAGCGGCCGTCCGCCAAAACCGAACGCGACATCGCGAAGACTCAAAACAGCCATCAGGCGGCAGGTCCAACAGGGGGCGGAGGATCACCAATCCCCAGTCTACCGCAACGCTTGGAGAGTCAGTAGGTCGCGAAAACCGCAGCGTCGTCGTTGGTGACAATGGTCCTCAACCTACGGAACCGTCTGGGGCAACTCGTTCGTGCGATCACGGTTCCAGGGAACGGCGATGGGCGGACCGGCCGTCAGCAGCCCGAACAAGGCCAGAGAGACCACGACCAGCAGCGCCAGGAAGCTGTTCTCCGCAAACCACGCCGAGGCGTCGCTGGCGATGGGCAGCAGCAGGATCGAACGAATGAAGACCATCACGGCCGTGGCCAGCACGCCGAACCGCATGACGACTGCCGTGGCCAGCGTTCCGACCAGCGCCGCGGAACACCAGGCCAACGGAGATCCACCGCGCATCTGGGCGAGGATCGCGATGACGACACCCAAAAACACCAGCACCGGCGGGAGTCGTCCCGGAAGTTTCCGGCAGATGAGCCACAGCAACGCGCTGCCGAGGGCCATCGAGATGGATCGTTCGGACGCATCGAGCATGGCGGCCACGAGATACCTCGTACCGACCAGGTCATTCAGAACCGACGGCATTCGATCCAGCGGCCAGCCGGGGGACAGCAACGCCGCCATCGTGGTCAGTCCCGAGATCGCCGCAATCCCCATGCCCCCGATGACTCCCGCCAGGACGTCGCGACCAACGTGCGGGTCGCGAACGTCCCCCCGCAGCAGTTTCGTCCAGCCGATCATGGAGTCCGGCGCGTGCTTGCGGAGGGAATACTCGATGGCGGCATACCACAGGCAGATCGGGATGGTGGTCAAAAGACTGTGGGCCAGTCCCGATTGCAGGACGGCGGCCTCCTCGACCGCCAGAACGTGCTTGGCCCGCAACAGCCAGGCGGCCATCGAGAATACGAAGGTCGCAACCCCCAAACGGAACACCGAGGAATAGTCCATCCGCCGCGCGGCCGCCTGAGAACAGCACGCGAGGCCTCCCCAAACGATCAGCCCCACAGAAATGACGAGCACGCCGAGGCCTCCCCGCCGGCGATTCAACGACAGCTCATTCCACTCCAAAGCCGGCCCCAACGCCTGTTCCTCTTCATCGACGCGAAGATAAACCAACCGGCCCTGAAGAAACGCCGCATCGAGCCGGGGAACGGCTGTGCGGGAGGAATCCGTCGAGGGCAACCATTCGATCGCGGCGTCGGCCGGGACCGGGGCCGAGGGAACCCGTCGATGCGGCCGGTGCTGCGAGAGATCGAGTTGCGTCAGCCGACCGAGAACCGTCTGCCATTGATCCAGCGCGGGCTCCGCGGGCGTGTCGCTCGATCCCATGACCGGAACGGCGCGCAGTCCCCGCAACGCACCGCGACCATCCAGCCACACCAGCACCATGCCGGGAACATCCAGCGGGGGGTCGTCCCAGTGGACCATCCCCCGCGACGGATTCATCGGTCGGCTCGGGTCGGAGAGGAAATAGCGCGGCACGAGGGGGCGCGGCGAGCGGCGATACCAGAAATACACCGGTCCGCGGATCTGGCGATGGACGGAGAATCCCGACGCCCGGTCCGTCCGTGGAGGGGGATCCCCCGGTGGAGGGTCGTATCCGAGTTCCCGGAGGATGTCGCGCGCCTGTTTCGACAGGATGGAGGGGGACTGATCGGCGCTCAGCCCCGCCGGCATCGTCCAGGGCGACAACAGTCCGATGATCGCCAACAAGCCGACCACGATGACGACGCACCACCCGACCTGACGATGAGTGAGCGGCCGGCGCACGCCGGCCTCGGCGAGCACTTCAGGACTGGGGGCCGTTCCCGCCGCCAGCGCCACCTGCACCGGGTCGGCCCCCGAAAAGGCCATCGCGACTTCGTCCGCGGAGGCGGGCCGATCCCCGGGGTGACGACTCAGACACCGTTCGATCATCCGCCGCGCGCCTGGATCGAAGCTGCAAAAATGCTCCGGGAACTCGATCGGCGCTGCCGCTTGATGCCAGGCTCGAATGGACTCCAGCGTTGACAGCTCGCAGACGCGCCGTCCCAGAAACAGCTCATACAGGATCAATCCCAGGGAAAACAGGTCGCTCCGGACGGACACCTCATTCTCAAGCATTTGTTCCGGGGCGGCATAAGCGGGGGTGCCGGCAAAGCCCAGCCTCGGCTGGAACCGGTCAGCTGTGGTCTGGGCGAGTCCGAAGTCGTTGATGCGAACTCGCCCGCGCAGGTCGATCATCACATTCGCGGGCTTGAGGTCGCGATGAATGACCCCCTGCTCGTGGGCCGCCGACAGGCCGAGGCTGAGTTCCCGGGCAATCTGCAAGCCTTTTTCGTCGGGAATTCGGCCGATGCGTCGCAGCAGGGTCGCCAGGTTCTCGCCGTCGATGTATTCCATCGTCAGGAACAGATGATCGGCGGTCTCTTCGATGTCGTGGACCCGGCACACGTGGGGATGCGTGATCCGCCGCGACAGCCGGACTTCGTTCACGATCGAGGCCCGCAGCATCGGATTCGCGCGCAAGTGCTCCGGCAACAGTTTGAGCGCGATCGTCTGGCTGAGCTTGAGGTCATCGGCCCGATAGACCTCGCCCATGCTCCCCTTGCCCAGCAGGGCCACAATCCGATAGCGCCCGGCAAACGGGCTGCCGGGGAGGAACTGTCCGTGAACCGCCGGTTGCACTTCACTCGGACCGCGCAACTGCTGCTGGACTTGCCGAATCAACGTTTCGATCCGGTGCTGTTCGTCGCCGGCGCCTGAGTCGATCGTTTCCCGGGCGGGCGCCAAGTCGACGCTGATCTCCGCAATGATGAGTTCCGCCGCCGACTGGCAGTGGTGACAATCGCTCAGATGCTGCTCCGCCCGGGAGCGTTCGGGCTCCGCGAGCTGATCCTCCAGCAGGGACAGCAGCCGCTCCTGCGATAGGCAGCTCTCGCTCATCCCGCGCAATCCTTGGCAAAGGCGGGGATGTCGGCCGCGAGAAATCGCACTTCTTTCTCCAGCCGCTGCAACACGCGGAACTTCACCTGATGCACCCAGGCCCGAGATTTCTCGAATCGCGCCGCCACGTCAGCGGGCGTTTGATCCTGCATCCAGACCTGCTCGAACGCCCGCCACGTCAGCGCTTCAAAGTCCGGACGGATGCGCTCGAGCGCCGCCTGACACACGTGCGAGTTGAACGCCACAATCCAGCCGGCGTCATTCTCCTCCATGTCGGCCCAACCGGCCGCCACGAACTCCGTCGGTTGCCCCGCTCGTTTCGATCGGCGTTGGTCACGCATCAGTTCGTTCCGCGTCACCGTCCCCAGCCAGCCGCGGAATTTCCCGACCGCTGGGTCGTACGCCAGCCGCGGGAGGCCCTTGCGAACGGCGATGAAGACACTGTTGGTCACGTCCTGCGCATCGGCGTCCTGGAGGCCCCGTCGGCGGCAAAAGCGGTAAATCAAAGGCACGTACACCTCGGCAAACAGATCCCAGGCCGGTCCGCCGGGTTCGGCCTGCAACTGCTCGATCAGCGTTTCGTGGGTCGACGGCCAGTCGCTGGAAGTACCCATGAATGAATAGGCCCCTCGCGGCGAAATCTCGCTCGAGAATCTGGATCACTGAGGGAAGTTTCTGGGGTTGTGCGGACCATCATCGTCCCGCGTATGACCCGGCGTCAATCGCCGCCCGAGAAAGCCGCCTTCGGCACCAGTTCCGTGCTGACTGTCTTCCGCGACCCTCTCCGCTGATAATGGCCGCTCGCAAGACTCATCTCCTCTCACGCGCGGACATCCCAGGAGCAGAACATGTGGCACTCATCCCGCGAACTGGCGCTGTGCGTCGCCGCCGTGTTGGTGATCGCCGGCAGCGCCGCCGCAGCCGACGACGCGCCGTTCCCGCTGGGGCCGGAGTTGCAGAACGTTCCGTTGGAGGACATCGAAAAGGCGTACGAGGGCAAGATTGCCCCCGAAGGCATCCGCATGTACCTGTCGATCGCCCGCGGCTCCCGCATGGGCGCCGGCAATGGCTGGTTCGGCCCCGGTCAGTCGCAGTACGACTGGCAGTGGCTCAGTCAGCAATGCGGTGCGGAGGAGTCGAAAGGGGGCCTGACCCAGGAGCAGTTCACAGGATCGGCCGAGTGGTTCCAACGGCTCGACCGGAATCGCGACGGCCGCATCTCGCCGGACGATCTCGACTGGTCCGACGACCACCCGTGGGTGGAGAACGCGTACATGGTCAACCGCCTGTTCCGCAAGATCGACCCGTCGGGCGACGGCAAGCTGACCCGCGAGGAATGGCTGGCGTTCTTCGACCGCGCCTCTGCGAACCACGAGGTCGTCACGTCCGCCGAGCTGCGCGACGCCTGGCTGGCGGGCACGTCGTCCAACTTCCTGCCCGGCGACGCGCCGACCAAGGAGATTCTGCTGCGCGGCCTGTTCGCCGGCGAGGTCGGCTCGTTGCAGGAGGGGCCTGCCATCGGCGCTGCGGCCCCGGACTTCAAACTGCAGACACAGGATGGCGCACAAACCATTCAGCTCTCCCAGGTGACGGGAACCAGGCCCGTCGTCCTGGTGTTCGGCAACTTCACCTGCGGCCCGTTCCGTTCGATGTATCCCGAAGTGGACGAAATTGCCCGCCGCTATCGGGACCAGGCGACGTGTCTCGCCGTGTACGTCCGGGAAGCGCATCCGACCGACGGCTGGGCGATGAAATCGAACGAAACGGTGGGCGTGAAGGTGGCCCAGCCGAAGTCGCTGACGGAACGCCGGGCGGTGGCCGCGCAATGCACGGAGCGCTTGAAGCCGTCGATTCCGTTGCTGGTGGACGACGTCGACGACGCGACGGGGCACGCCTACAGCGGCATGCCAGCCCGGTTGTACGTCATCGACTCTGCCGGGCAGGTGGCCTACAAGGGAGGCCGCGGTCCGTTCGGCTTCAAGGCCGGCGAGATGGAGCAGGCGCTGGTGATGACGCTGCTCGATCAGTCGCTGGCGAAATCGACAAGCGAGCAGAAGTAGTTGTTTCGTCCCGATCCATTCATCCAATCGGGATCATCGTGTCAAGGAGCCCGATGATGGCAACCGCGGTGTCAGAGCCGGTCGCAGGCGCGGTGGTCGGCAGTTCGGAATCACCAGGCACCCAGGTTCCTCTGTTGTCCGATGCGGAGGCCTGGGAGCGCCTGCCGCGTGCCACGAAGGGTGCGGGACAGCCTCTGCCCTCTTGGGTGCGGATGCTCGCCGGCGAGTTGCCGCGCACCACGGCGGCACTGTTGCAACTCGATTGGGCGCAGCGCACGCAGAGTCCCGTGCCGCCACGGTTACGCGCCGCCATGCGGTGGGTCTCCGCGCGGGCGAACCATTGTGCCTATGCAGAGGCGTATGCCGCCGCCGACGCGCCTCGCGACATGGTCGATGACGCCAAGTTCCGAGCGTTGGGCTTGGACGGTCAACCCGGTTGGTCGGCCGGCGAACGGACCGCCCTCGAGTTCGCCCGCAAGATGACGGTCGATTCCGACTCCGTCACCGACGCGGAGTTTTCCGAACTGGTCCAGCACTTCGGCGAGAAGCAAGCGGCGTCGATGGTGCTGCTGATGGCCTACTCCAATTTCCAGGATCGCCTGTTGCTCTCCCTCGGCGCGCCGCTCGAACCCGGCGGACCCTTCCCACCGGTCGACGTCACCTTCGCGGCGGAGGCCTTCGTCAACCAAACGACGCCCCCGCCGGAATTGAAGAGGTCCTCGCTGCTCGAGCCGACTGGCCAGGATCTCGTGGACGACGATGCCGAATGGACCGCGCTCTCGTATCCCATGCTGCAGGACCGCCTCGAACAGCAGCGCCAGAAGCCAACGCGGTTGCGCATCCCCGCGTGGGACGAAGTGGCCCGCAACCTGCCGGACGGCTTGATGCCGCGGCCGAGCGACATCGTCTGGTATCGGATCGTGTTCGGCTACGCTCCCGAACTGGCCGTTCCGTTCGAGGTCTTCATGCGCACGGCGGGCGCTGAAGCCAGCGCGAAATGGGACCGCATCTTCGGATCGAGCCTGTTCTGGGTGACCACCCGCGCCGTGAAGTGCCCGTACTGCATGGGCCATTGCGAGATGAACTGGGAGGTCGCCGGCTTGACCGGCGACGACATCGCCGCGCGCAGCCGCCTGCTGGCCGGCAGCGACTGGTCGAGCTTTACGCCGGCGGAACAGCACGCCTTCGCGTTCGCACGGAAGTTGTCGCTGACGCCCGGAAAGATCTCCCGTGCGGACATCGCCCAGTTGCAGCGCGACTTCGGACCGGATCGCGCGCTGATCATTTTGCTCCACGCCAGCCGACATCACTACATGACGCGCATCTCCAACGGCTTCCAGTTGACGCTGGAGCGGGAGAACGTTTTTTTCGACTACTACGGCGTCAATCGGCCAGCCGAAGCGGCTCGACGGTAGCGGCTCTCAAACTTCGGCCAACGGCTCAGTCGCGTCGCCGAATGCGGTGGGACGGACGCCCATCTTCTGCATCAGCGACAGGTACAGCCGGCACATCTGGCGGTTCGGCTGCTCCCGGAAGTTCAGCACGCGGCCGGACTGAATCTGCCCGCCGCCGCGGCCGAGCAGCAGGACCGGCAACTGATCGTTGTTGTGGTTGCCGGTCATCATGCTGGAGCAGTACATCAGGATCGAGTTGTCGAGCGCCGTCCGCTCCCCCTCCTGAATCGCGTCCAGCCGTGCGGCGATGTACGCCAGTTGCTCGACGAAGAACTGGTTTACCTTCAGCCAGTCGGCGGTGTCGGAGTGCGACAGCAGATGGTGGATCATGTAATCCACCCCCAGGTGCGGGAAGCGCAGCGACGAGTGATCGTTGTTGAGCTTCAGCGTGGTGATCCGCGTGCTGTCGGTCTGGAAGCCGAGCACCAGAATGTCGCACATCAGCCGCATGTGGTCGGCGATGTTCTGCGGAATCCCCTCCGGCGGGCGGGGGATGTTCGGCTGGTCGAGCGTCGGCCGCCAGCCCTGCAATTCGCCCTGTTTCCCGGCGGAGGCGATGCGCTGCTCGACGTCGCGGACCGAGTCGAGGTACTCGTCGAGCTTCCGCTGGTCGCCGGTGCTGATCCGCCGCCGCAGGTCGCCGGCGTCGGCTAAGACGGCGTCGAGCACGCTCTTGTCCCCCTTCGACGCCTCATCCTTGAACAGCCGGTCGAACGCCAATGCGGGATAGAGTTCGAGCGGCGTCGGTGTGGTCGGCGAGCTCCACGAGATGTGGGAGCTGTAGAGCATCGAGTAGTTCTTGTGAACCGACGGGTTCGACTTCTCGCACCCCAGCACCAGACTCGGCACCTTCGTCGAACGGCCGTACGTCTGAGCGAGCCACTGATCGACGCTGGTCCCCGAACGGATTTCGCCACCGGAAGCGAGCGGCGCGCCCGACAGCAGGTTGCCGGTTTGCGAGCTGTGGATGTTCCCCTTCATCGCCTCGGCGTTGTACAGGCCGCGGATAAAGAGCATTTTCTCGCGATGGGGATGCAGCGGTGCCAGCACCTGGCCGAGCTCCATCTCCGCGCCGGCTCCCTCGGCCCACCACTCTTTGGAATGGAAGCCGTTGCCGGAGAACAGCACGGCCAGCCGCACCGGCGCCTCGCTGGACTTCCGCCGCGGCTCGGCTTGATCGCCCCAGACCGCAAGCGACTCCATCCAGGGGAGCGCCATCGTGACGCCCAATCCGCGCAACATCGTCCGGCGGGAGAAGCGATGCGTGGTCATGTCCGGCTCCTGGGCTGAGGATCTGGATGATTTGTAGGGTGCAGTCGAGGCTTTGCGAGGCTCACCCCGGTGGGTCATTCGGGGTGAGCCTCGCAAAGCCTCGACTGCACCCTACGAAGCCAAGTCTTCAGGATACTCTGCTTTACTCATCATCGGGCATGTCGCGCCCACGAATTTCACGGAACTGCCGGCTGAGCACAATCATTTCGAGGACCGAAGTGACGCGATCGTCCCGCTTCTCCAGCGTCGTCTGCATCTCAGTCAACAGCGGCTCGTCGAAGAGTTGCATCGACCGGCCGAGGGCGTAGCCGAGCAGTTTCTTGTTGAATTGATGGACGAAGGCGTCGCGGCGCTTGGTCACGAGATAGTTCCGCAGGCCGTCGAGTCCGCTCAGCTTGGTTCCATCCGGCAACTGCGTCTCGGAATTGATGCGAAGGCCCGTGGCGTCCTGTTCACGGTAGCGACCGATGGCGTCGAAGTTCTCCAGCGCGAATCCCAACGGGTCGATCCGGGCATGGCACTTGGCGCACGCCGCGTCGCTGCTGTGCTTCTCGATGAGCTGCCGTTCCGTCAGCCCCTCCGGCGGGGTCTCGGCGAGTTGCGGGACGTTCTTCGGCGGGCGGGGCAGCTTCTCGCCGAGAATGACTTCGCTGAGCCAGTTGCCGCGGAGAATCGGGCTGGTGCGCGACGCGCCGGACTGGGTCGCCAAGGTCGTCGCCTGCGTGAGAATGCCACCGCGCGCATGCTGCCGGACGCCGTCCACGCGCCGCCACTCTGGTCCCAATACGCCGGGGATGCCGTAGTGCTTCGCCAGGTCTTCGTTGAGAAACGTGTAATCGGCATCGAGGATATTCAGCACCGAGCCGTCGTTCTGGAAGAGGTCGGTGAAGAACCGGACCGATTCTTCGGCCATCGCGCCGCGCAACGCCGCGAACGTGGGGAAGTGCCGTTCGCTCTTTTCGTCGTGCTGCGCGAAATCGTGAATGTGCAGCCATTGACCGGCGAATTCGCTCGCGAGCCGATTCGACTTGGGATCGCGAAGCATCCGCCGCAGTTGGGCGAGCAGCACGTCGTCGTGATGCAGTTCCCCCGACGCCGCGACGCGGAGCAGTTCGTCATCGGGGAGCGACGACCAGAGGAAATAGCTGAGCCGCGAAGCCAGTTCGTAATCCGACACCGGTTGCTGCTTCTCGCCCGGCCCCGGTTGTTCGAGCCGATACAGAAACGCCGGGGCGACCAGCACGCGGGCCAGCGTCAGGCGGAAGGCGTCCTCGTGGGGAAACTCCAATCGGCGCAGCTCGCCGTACAACTGGCGGAGTTCCTGCGTTTCCCCGGCGGTCAGCGGTCGACGGTAAGCCCGTCCGGCGAAGTCGAGCAGGGCCTTCCAATGCTTTGGCTCAGTGTCGATCAACCATTGCCGGTACGCATCGGCACGGTCCTGGAACGGTTGCCGCAGCGGCTCGAAGACCTTCGGGTCGGCGTCCTGCGTGGCGTATTCGATCAACTGCGCCAAGGCGTCCACCAGCGTCACGGCGTCGCCGCTGATGTAATGCAGTTCGTCCCACAGTCGGTCGAGTTCGGCCCGCTGGACGTCGTCCAGTATCAACCGCTTCAGATGGTCGTCCTCGCGATAGTACAGCGTGAGCGTGACCACTTCGTCGACGGGCACGATCTTCGTGTAGCAGAGCGCCGCGGGGAACAATTGCCGATACTCGTCGAGCGCCGCTTCGATTCGCTGGCGCGCGGCGCTGCCATCGTTCACCACAATGGGCGATCCGTACGCCGTCCGGCGGTTGTCTCCGGTCCATTGCCCGCCCGCGTTTGTCACAGTCACCGTGCTGGGATGCAGCCCGGTCTCACGCGCCGGCTGACCCGCGACGACGGCCAATTGCACGCTTCCCTCGGCGCCGGACGGCTGATCGAGCTGACCCGTGGTGACCAACTCGCAACCGGCCGCCAGATCGGCCGGCAATCGGATGGTGATGACTGACGGCGCGCGGACGCACAGGCTGGCGGCATCGAGTGCGCGCCCCTCGGGATACTGGCCGAACAATGCCGGATTGAGCCCCCAGTCCATTCCCTCGCTCACCGCAGAAGTCGTCGCTTCTTTCGGCAAGGTACGCAGCATTCCGCCGAACAACGGCCCGCCGAGCGACACCAGTTGCCGTTGCAACGCCGCATCCGGGCTGTCCTTCGCCGCCGGCGTGTCCGATGTCAGCAAAGCCTGCACCGCTACGGCCAGCATTTGCTTGTCGTGGGTGTCCGTGGCGGCTTGCCATTTTGCCAACAACGACTCGGCGGGAATGACCGGCGCCGTCTCGCCCCCTTTGTCCGGCTCGGTGTAGAAATGCCAGACCCCGTCGTGACCGAACCGGTCGGCGTGCGGATTGCCCGCGAGAATGTTGCCGGAGACGTCTTCGCTGAGACTCCACGTTTTCGCACCGTCGCCGCCGCTGATGAGTTTCAATTCGACGGTCGTCAAATCGCAGGAGTGGTTGCCGTCGCGCGGACCGATCAGCAGCGACACGAGGTCGCCCGGCTGCACGGCGATGTTCTCCAGCGGGCCGAATTTCACCGGCTGGGCGCCGTGGGCGATGCCCGTGGCCAGTCGCCGGCGCGTCGCGCCGCGGCGCAGTTCGAGCGCCCACGTCACGCCGTTGCCGCATTCGGGATGCGCGTGCGTGACTGCTCCTTCGAGCCGCATCGTCGCGGCGACGGGGCTGTGCCAACCGACCGCGGCCCGCAAAGTGGGGGAGGGATGCACCGCCACGCTGTGCGGTCCCATGTTGCCGGGGACGCGCACGTGCTGATCGGACGAGTTCGCCAGCAGCAACGGCGTGTCGTGGCTCCCCCAGCCCTGGATGAAGTCGTACCCGCTGGCGTTCTTCAACTGCGTCGTGAAGTGTCCGGTCAGCTCCACGACGCCACCCGAGCCGATGCCGAGGTAGTCGAGCCAGGCCCGCAACCCGGCGGCATCGAGACCGTGCCGTTGAGCCAGCTCAGCCGGATCGACGGTTCCCTGCGCCGCAGCGGCTTCCGCAGCCGCCTGGAGATAGTTCGCCGTCCGGGCCAACATCTGTGTGCGCTGGGCCATCAGATGGGCCGTGACCGCCCGGACATCGCGCAACAACAGATCGGGACGGCCGGGGGCGACGAGCCGCGGCTGTTGCCAGACGGCGAAATCGTGCGCGTTGCCGTCCCCGGCATCCGACACCACCAGCGACACGGTGACGTCCTGACCGTCGGGCGACGCGGGAATCTTGAACCGCACGTCCTGCCTGGCGATCAACGGATTGACCGGCTCCAACCACGATTTCGGGCCGCCGACCTTGCCGATGTGCCCCACCGTCGCGAAGCGCCACAATCCCTTCTGCCAGGTCATCACCTCGGCGACCAGCGCATTGGCGTCCTCCGGCTTCGCGGTCCGCCAGCGCGCTCGCAAGCCATCCAGCAGCAGCGACGGTTCCCGGCTCGTCAGGCTCGCCCACAACAGTCCGAGATACTTGGCGTTCAGACCGCATTCCTTCGCGACGGCGGCGAGGGATTTGCGGCCGGATTGCAACGACTCCCGTTCGGCCAGCGTCGCGGCAAAATACTGCTCCACCGGCAACCGGCCGCCGGTGTTCGTGTCGAACACGATCCCCTGCAGATTCACCTTGTCGCCGCCGCTCGCGTCGGTGAACCGGCGGTAGAAGTCGCGGATGCGGGTCAGCCGTTCCTCGGTCCAGTCGCGCGGGCTGGTGTGCGGCGAGAACCGGAATCCGTCGGGCAGCAACACCGCATGACGGGCGACCTCTTTGGCGGCATCGAGATACTTCGTCACCAAGGCGGGCGACATCACCAGCGCGTTGCCGGTGTTGGTGAAGCCTTCGCCCGCCGCGCCGTCGACCGGAAATTCACGAGCCGGATCGAGCGTCGCCACGCCCGTCAGATCGCGCAGCGTGTAGGTGTATTCCGCATTGTTCAGCCGCCGCAGCACGACCCGTCCCGGATCGCCGGCCCGCGCGGCGGCTTCGGCGGTGAGATAATCCGCGACCCAGATTTGCAACGTGACGAGTTCGTCCTCGCGGGGCTGCTTCGCGTCCTTGGGAGGCATCTGGCCGCTGTCGAGCATCTCGCGCACCTGCTGCCAGACGCGCGGGTGCTTGCGAACCTCGGCGAACGACTTCACCGCGGCGAGATCGACGTCCGCCTCGGTCAGGTCGCTGCCGTGACACTCCTCGCAGTACCGCAGCACGAGCGGCCGAACGTCGGCGTCGTACCGCGACTGAAGTTCGCGGAAATCGTGCCTTTCCTCGGCGCGCACGGTGGCCGCCAACAGGCACAGCCAGACGATGGCCGCAGTCCGCCCGATCTCGGTCAATGATTTCATGTGAGTACAGTCGTTGGTGATTGGTCACAGCGAACCCGTAGGGTTCACAGCCATTAGCCGGGGGTTGAGCGAAGCGATACCCCCGGTTTGTATAGAACGTCGAGACCGACCCTGAAGGGTCGCAGCACGCCGCGGTGCTACGACCCTTTCAGGGTCGACGATCGGTTCCCGCCTGATTCCGAGGGTATCGCTTCGCTCAACCCCCGGCTAATGGCTGCAGTCCCTCCGGGACAGAGGAATGAATCGTTAACCCATCATCAAATCTCGACAGTGCCGGTTTCATGTCACGGCCCCCAGCCGTTGTTTGTGACTTTCGATGTGCGTCTGCAGCTCCGCGGCGGCCCCGTCAATATTCTGGTCGCGAAGCAGGTCGATAATCCGCTGGTGGCTCTCGATCCCCCGCTTCCACTCGGCCTTCTTGATGCTGTCGCGGAACCGCTGGAAGAAGACTTGCAGCAGATCGCCGAAGGCCACGAGCGGCGACAGCCCGCTGGCGGCGAGCAGCGAGCGGTGAAACTCGATGTCGAGGTCGATCCACTTCTGTAGATCGCGCGCCGACCGGAAGCGGTCCACGATTGTCTGGAGAGACGCATGAATCGACGGGTCCGCCGCCATCCGCCGCGCGACGTGCGGCACGACGCCGATTTCCACGATGATCCGCGAGTCGATGAGTTGTAGCGGATCGACGCGGTGCAACGCCGGATGAAAGCCGAGATGATCCGTCATCCGGGCCAGGTCGATTTTCCCGACCGTCAGCCCGACGCCGGTTTTCGATTCGACGATGCCCAGGAATTCCAGCGCCTTCGTCGCCTCGCGGACGCTGAGCCGGCTGACGCCGCAGGTCTCCGCCAACTCGGTTTCGGTCGGCAACCGATCGCCGGGGACGAGTTTCTCAACGGCGATAAACTCTTTGATCCGCTGGGCGACGTCGTCGCGAATCTTCCGGCGCGGCAAGGCTTCTAACATCGCAGACGCGCTCCCTCATTCCAGCGTGGGACTTGCAGACGATCGGGACGCTCAATAGATTATCTGACAATCGGACACTCGTCAATTTCGCCCGTCTCGCGGTCCCGTGAAGGTCTCCCATGCCGACCGTCGCCGTCACCGATTTTTCGTTTCCGTCGCTCGACCTCGAAGAGGCGATTCTGCATCCGCTGGGAGTGGAACTGCTGAGCGGACAGTGCAAGACCCCGGAGACGTTGATCCCGCTGGTGAGCCAGGCGGACGCCGTCATCACGCAGTTCGCCCCGGTGAAGGCGGACGTCATCGCCGCGATGCAAAAGGCGAAGGTCATCGTGCGGTACGGCATCGGCGTGGACAACGTCGATCTCGAAGCGGCGCGGTCGCGGGGCATTCCCGTCTGCAACGTGCCCGATTATTGCATCGACGAAGTCGCCGACCACACGCTGGCGTTCATCCTCGCCGCCACGCGACAAGTCGTTCCGAACTGCCTGCACGTTCGCGACGGGAAGTGGGGACTCGCCACGCCGCTGGATCACTTGCGAACGCTGCGCGATCAGACGGTGGGCCTCGTCGGATTCGGGCGAATCGGACGTGAAGTGGCCGCGCGACTGGCGCCGTTCAAATGCCGGCGGCTGGTCTTCGATCCGGTGGTTCCCGCCGATGCCATTCGAGCAGCCGGGTGCGAAGCCGTGTCGCTGGAGGCCTTGCTCGATCAGTCGGACATTGTGACGTTGCATTGCCCCTCGACGCCGCAGACCCGCAAGCTGCTCAACGCCGATGCGCTCGCACGGATGAAACGGGGCGCCATCGTGATCAATCTGGCCCGCGGCGATCTGATCGACACGCCGTCGCTGGTCGCCGCGTTGCAGTCCGGGCACATCGCCGCCGCGGCCCTCGATGTTTGCGATCCAGAGCCGATCCCGCTCGACAGTCCGTTGCGGTCGCTGCCCAACGTCATCACCGCGTCGCACATCGCCTCGGCCAGCCCGAAAGCCGTCCGCACGCTCAGGGAAGCCGCCGCCCGCATCGCCGCGGCCGCGCTGCGCGGCGAACCGCTGCCGAACGTCGTGAACGGAGTGAAGTGAGCATGCTGGCGAATCCGGTGATCGAGGAGTCCACGGGACCGACTTCATGAGATGCCTCGGATTGGACATCGGTTCGACGACGATCAAAGGGGGCGTGCTGGATCTCGACGAGGGCCAGATCACGGCGACCGTTTCGCGGCCGTTTCCTGCCCCGGTCTCGGGATTGCCGGCGGGGTGGGTGGAGATTGCGCCGTCCGCCATCGTGGACCAGGTCGAACAGGTGCTGGGGCAACTCCTGGAGACGGCCGGAGACGCCACGGACTTGTACTGCTGCGGCCAGATGGGGGGCGTGATTCTCGTCGGCGAGTCCGGCGAGCCGCTGACGAACTATCTGTCGTGGCGCGATCAACGGACGTTGCAGCCGTCGCAGTCGGAATCGTATCTGAGTGCCGTGCGCTCGCGCTGGCCGGACGACGTCTTGGAAAGTCTGGGAAAGGAACTGCAACCGGGTTCGGCGACCAGTTTGCTCTTTTGGTTGGCAGAGCAGAACTCATTGGGGACGGGCGCAGTCCCGGCGTCGGTCACCGATTTCGTGATCAGCCGACTCTGTCGCGTTTCTCCGCACATGCACGTGACGCAAGCCATCGGCCTGCTCGATCTGCGGACCTCCGACTGGCATCGCGAAGCCTTCGAGCGGCTGGGGCTGGGCGGGCTTCGGCTGCCCCGGTTGTCCCAGCGGCCCGAAGCCATCGGCTGCCTGACGCGCGCGGGACGGACCCTGCGGGTGTTCGGCGGGTACGGCGATCAGCAGTGCGCGCTGTACGGCGCGGGACTGCAGCGCGGCGAGTTGTCCCTGAACATCTCCACGGGGTCGCAAGTCAGCCTCCGCGTGTCTGGCTTTCAACCCGGGCCTTACCAGACCCGCAAATACTTCGACGGCGACTGGCTGAACACCGTCACGCATTTGCCGGCCGGGCGATCGCTGAACGCGATGGTCGATCTGCTCACGGAACTGGCCCGCGAGGATGGGCTCGCGCTCCGCGATCCCTGGCAGAGCATCATCCGCAAGGCGGGCGAGATTTCCTCCAACGATTTGGAGGTGGACCTCGCCTTCTTCGCCGGACCGCTGGGGAACTCGGGCCGCATGGGGCAGATCACGACCGAGAACATGACGGTTGGGCATCTGTTCCATGCCGCCTTTCGAGCGATGGCGGATAACTACACCCGCTGCGCCGGCTGGCTCGACACTGGCCGGTCGTGGCGTTCGGTGGTGCTGTCCGGCGGCCTGACGCAGACGGTGCCGGTGTTGAAGTCCCTGATTCTGCAACGGTTCGACGTTCCGATTCGCGAGTCGCTGGGCGAAGAGACGCTGATGGGCTTGTTGAATCTGGCGCGAGCGGAACGCGCATCAGCCCCTGGGGTGAAGGAATGAGCATGCTCTCGCGATTCTCGTTGAGGATTCTGCGGACGACCGCCGGCCTGTGCGGCTGGCTGGGTCTGTCGTTCGCCTGGGCGCAATCGTCGGACGAGTCGCGGTTCGTCGACCATTCGTTGCTGATCGCGCCCGAGTATCCCTGCACCTGGCCGGCGTATCCGTTTCCGCGCTTTCAGATCACCCACGAGCGAACCATCGGGCCGGATTCTCCGTACAACATCGACGCC
>Ga0163151_10005610_pt1 | contig 15899 bp, 12 predicted proteins | sample OliLakLV19MP5IB2_FD_145596 | JGI IMG/M metagenome (GOLD analysis project Ga0163151, IMG submission 145596) | Freshwater microbial mat bacterial communities from Lake Vanda, McMurdo Dry Valleys, Antarctica - Oligotrophic Lake LV.19.MP5.IB-2 | ecosystem: Environmental > Aquatic > Freshwater >...
GTACAAGAGTCCGCTGTGCCGGGCAATTTCCAGCACCGAACGCGTCTGTTTTTCCTGTTTCCAGAGGTGCGCCACAGTGCGCATGGTTGCCAGCAGACTACTCGTTGTGACCAACACAATATTGCGTGCCAGCGCATCCGTAAAAAGTTTCGGATCGGCCTGGGACGCGACGCTCAGGGCGCTTTCCAGCGGCACAAAAAGCAGGAGGTAATCGGGGGTGTTGATTTGATACAACATCTGGTAATTCGTGCGGCTCAGGTTGTCTACGTGGTTGCGGATACTTGTGACATGCGCCCGCAAATGCTGGTCACGTTGCGCAGGGTCATCGGTATTGAAATAGCGCTCAAAAGCGGTAAGCGATACTTTTGCATCCACGACAAGTTGTTTATTATCAGGAAGTTGTATAATAAAATCTGGGCGTTTGGCAGCGCCGTCGTCGTCGCGGAATGTGGCCTGCATCAGGAAGTGAATCCCTTTTTGAAGCCCGGAATGCTCCAGCAAGGTTTCGAGTTGCATTTCTCCCCAGTCGCCCTGCATTTTGTTTTGTCCCTTCAGCGCATTGGTGAGGTGGTGGGCATCCTGACTGAGTTGTTGATTGAGGGTATGAAGTTGTTGGAGTTCGTGTTTGAGGCTTGCTTTTTCACGGGTTTCTTCCAGAAACTTTTTGTCTACATGTTCTTCAAATTCTTTAATTTTTTCGCGCAGCGGACTTAGCACAGTTTGCAGTTGCTGGGCATTTTGGACCGTAAAGCGTTGCGATTTTTCTTCCAGCAAGCGGTTGGCAATATTTTCAAATTCCGTTTTGAACTTAACCTGTAATTGCTCAACCTCTCCTTTTTGCGTTTGAAGGGTTTGTTGCAAATGATAAATCTGCTGTTCCCGGGTGGCCAATTGTGCATGGGCATCGCGCAATTCCTGCTCTTTTCCTTGCCACTCCGCGCGTAGATTTTCTAACTGCGTCTGGGTGGCCGTATATAATTCCCTAGGCACAAATTGCTCGTTATGAATGGTTTGAATGCGGTTATTCCCTTGTTGCCTGGTAAACAGAACGATTACAGCAACCAGCACCAATGCAGCCAGCAAGTAAAAATAAACATCCATCTGTAAAATATTTTGTTGGACAAATGTAGCCTACCCGCTGACATTTTGTTTATTTTTCAGCGTTTAATCAGCATAGCGGCTTCCAATATCCTTTCAGTATAGACGGCCTCTACCCCACTCCATTCCGGCGTTTGTTGGGCCAGTTCATAAAAAGGAGTGCGTTTTTCGAGTAGATTTTTAATGAAATCCGGCAGGTCTTCGCTGCTGAGTCCTGCCAGTAATGGACGCTGGTGCATGTCTTTGGATAAACGTGCGGCCAGTATTCCGACGGGCACGTGGAGATAGATTGTGCGGCCAAACCGGTTCATTTGCTCCATGTTATCAAAAAAACAGGGCGTCCCGCCCCCGGTAGACACCACAGAAGCCGGTTGTTCCATTAAACTCAGGAGATGTGCCTGTTCCATTTTTCGGAAACCCGCTTCGCCGTATTCGGCAAAAAGTTCGGGAATACTCTTGCCCGTCTGGGCAACCATATACGCGTCCAGGTCATAAAAAGGCATTTCCAGCATTGCCGCAAGCCTGCGGCCCCAATATGACTTGCCGCTTCCCATAAAACCAAGTAAAAATATCGGTACTGTCATTTGCGTTTCCTTAGGAAAATAAGCTGTGCGGGCAAACACGATCAATGTACTTTTGACCGGATTTGGGTCATGTTCCCAATCGACTTCCGAGACACCCTCTTACGCTTGGCTTTCAGCAAAAAAGGAACATAAGCCCCGGATTTTATTTAACAATATGCCTGTCCGAAAATCTCTTGCAGGCACTACATACTAATTCGATATGAAAAACGGTCTTTTATTACTCTTTGTGGGTGTTTTTGCATTCATTGCCTGCAAAAATGACAAAACGGAAGGTGTTCAGGAACTTTCAGGCGGCCCAAATTCCGACATGATTCGCAATCCGGCCACTGCTGATCTGACAGGCGATACCAATCAATTAGCGCGAATCCGATTTGAAGAAAGCGAATTCGATTTCGGAGAGGTCACAGAAGGGGCTATTGTAAACCATAGTTTCAAATTCACCAATACTGGTAAGGTACCACTCACTATTTTGAACGCCCGCTCAACCTGTGGCTGCACCATTCCCGAGTGGCCCGACGATCCGATTCCACCGGGCGGCACAGGTGAAATTTTGGCCAAGTTCAACACCGATATGAAAAAGAAACAGCAGCGCAAAGCGATCACGGTTACCGCAAATACCTACCCGAATGAGACACAAATCATGCTGAAAGGCATTGTAAACGAGCCAAAATAGATACAGATGGAACACGGATTTCAGGATAAATAACCTTTAAATCCGTGTCTTAGGAACGTTTTCAAAATAAGGGTACAGAAAACCGAGACATTACCCGGAGACATTTGTACCCTTATTTTGACACTGTTCCTTATCCTTTTTATCCGTGTTCTATTTCTTCCTTAATCCCTTAAATCAAAAAGAGCCACCCCGAATTTTCGGGATGACTCCTTTTACTGGGAGGATGAGGGGTCTCGAACCCCCGACCTCAGGAACCACAAACCTGCGCTCTAACCGACTGAGCTACAACCTCCATTTTGCTCGAAAGCGGGTGCAAAGATAGTGTCGGTTTTTGAAAACAGACAAAAATTAAACCCCGAAAATTTTAAAAAAGTTTCAACGGCTATTCACTTTGGCCGCCTGGGGCGTTTCGGGTTTCCATTTGCGCAGTTTTTTGAGCAATTTGCACAGTTTCAGGTTCAAACTTGGGTTAACCGTAAAAAAATGGCCGTTGATAGTCAGCCATTCTTTTTCCCTGCGAATGTCGCGCAAGTCCTCATAAGATACCCGCCGCGCTTTGTCAAATGGCGCCCGCCAGTAAATCGCCTTGTTGGTCATGGCAAAACCCTCTTTACAATTTCCCTTGAGCGATAAATCACAGATGAAAAACACTTTTTCCTTGCGTTCGGCAAAAAGGTAATTTTTACAGGCATTGGCCAGCAAATCAGCAGGCATGGCAATAAAATCAATGTAAAACACTTCTTCTTCCCGTTCAAAATCGAGGAAGTCCGTGAGTACCGTCCACAAATCCGCCGTTTCCAATTGAAGTTTTTCATATTTCAGAATGGACGGTGGCAGCATAACGCCGTTAAGATCAGGGCAAAACTGAATGATAAAATAATCCATCAGCCCTTCAAATGCCGTTTCGATGCGCCGATCTACTTCTTCCAGTGCCTCGCGTCCAAAACGTTCCCACTGCATCATCAGGTCATCGGCTATTTGTTCGGCGCGCAGGCTGTATATTTCCCTGAAACGGGAATCGTAAAACCGGTGTACATAATCGCTGTATTTGGCAATATCATGCTCTTCTTCAATCCGCCGTTTTAAACTTTTGAAAAACAATGCTTTTACCTGCTCCGTCAAGGTGAACGGGTTAAAATCCAGGGGATAAACCGGCTGGTATCCATGGTCGCTGCGGTGCCTGCCTTCAAAATGGAACCCGCAATGGTGACAAAAGACAGAAGCCAGGGGACTTTGCTCCTGGCAGGATGGACAATCCTTCATGCGCTCGACGACTTTGTCGCCACAGCGATGGCAAAATTTGGAGCCGGGAATAATTTCAGCCGCACAATTTGGACAAAGTTTCATAACACATGTGTTGTATGTTAAATCAGAGCACAAATGTAAAACTATTTGTGTTTTTAAACAACAATCACAACACAGAAAATTTTAAAAGCGTTCCTAAACACTTTTTTCAAAGCGTTCCCAAAGGTCCGGCCGCCGCGCCTTCGTCCGCTCCATACTCTGGTCGTGCCGCCAGTCGTCGATCATTTTTTCGTGGCCGGACAGCAAGACGTCTGGAACTTTCATACCTTCCCATTCTGCTGGGCGGGTATAGACGGGCGGCGCCAGCAAATTGTCCTGAAAACTATCGAACAACGCGGAGGTTTCGTCATTCAAAACGCCGGGAATAAGCCGGCCAATGGAGTCCACCAGCACGGCTGCGGCTAATTCGCCGCCGGAGAGCACATAATCGCCGATACTTATTTCCATCGTGATGTATTTCTGCCGGATACGCTCGTCGATGCCTTTATAATGACCACAAAGAATGATGACATTCTGCTTCATGCTCAGTCTGTTGCAAAATTGCTGATCGAGGCACTGTCCGTCCGGGGAGGTGTAAATAATTTCGTCGTAATTGCGTTCAGACATCAATTGTTCGATGCAGGCTGCAATGGGTTCGGGTTTCATGACCATGCCTGCGCCGCCTCCGAACTGGTAATCATCCACTTGTTTGTGTTTGCCGGTAGCGTAGTCGCGCAATGGATGCAGGTACACTTCCAGCAGTCCCTTATCTTTGGCACGTTTCATAATCGAGTGATTTAAAGGACTTTCCAACAATTCCGGCAGAACGGATATAATATCGAATCGCATTTTTCAGTTATTTTACCGCAAAATTAACAGACTTCCACAACCCAGAGCCACTTAAAATATGCTGAGCATTACCAAAGATTTACTCACAAATACGCGCACCCGCCCTTTTCTACGCAATCAGAACATTTATTCGATTCGAAAACTGAAAGGTGTAATCGCACACTGGACAGCCAATACGGACAAAGGTGCCACTGCCAAAGCCAACCGAAATTATTTCAACAATACTGATCGCTATGCTTCGGCGCATTATATCGTTGATGACAGAACCATCATCCAGTGCCTGCCTGATAACGAAGTGGGATACCACGTCGGCTCCAATATCTACAAATCGGACGGAAACCGGATCAGGGAAGGAAGCCTGACGCCCAATTATTTCGTGATCGGGTTTGAAATGTGCGTCAATAAAGACGGTGACTGGAATAAAACCTACCGGAATTCCGTCGACCTCGCCGCCCACCTGCTGCGGAAATACCAGTTCAGCATCCACGACCTGTACCGGCATTTTGACATCACCGGCAAAGACTGCCCAAAAATGATGCTGGAAGAAAAAAAATGGCAGGCATTTAAAACTGATATTGTGAAGGCTATGGCCGATGACCCGCCGCCACAGATAGCCGTTGGGATAACCACTCCGACTGGACTCAATGTTCGCAGCGGTCCGGGTACCAATTTTAAGGTGTTGGCAAACTTGCCTTTGGGCACAGAAGTCGATATTTATGAAGAACAAAGCGGCTGGCTGCGGATTGGAACAGGGCGATGGGTCTCCAAAAATTATGTGAATATATTCTTTAACACATGGCTCGGACAAATTAACTCGCGCACAGGCGCCAACGTCCGCTCCGGCCCAGGCACCAATTTCGCAGTCGCTGATGCGCGCCCCGACGGTGTTACGCTGCATGTTATCGGGCAGTCCGGCTCCTGGCTACGTATTGGTGAAGGACAATTTATTGCACAATCGCTGGTTCAACCATTGACCCCCAAACAAGGCGAGGTGACCGGCACCAATGAACTCAACACCCGCCAGGGGCCAGGCACGGATTATATCATTTTGCGCCGTTTGGAAAAAGGTGAAAAGGTGCAGGTATTCCAGGAACAGGACGGCTGGCTGCGGATTGCACACAGCGAATGGGTGTTTGGGCGATTTGTTAAAATCACGTAATGGTGTTTTGGTGTTTTTGTGTTTTTGTGTTTTCGTGTTTTTGTGTTTTGGAGGGTGCATTGCTTACAAATTTGTGATGCCTAAAGCAACGCACCTCAAAAACACCAAAACACCAAAAATACCAAAACACCAAAAAACCATTACAAGACTTTTTCCGGTACAAAATTCAATGCCGACAAAAACTGCATGATATCCACGCCGTCGGCATAATCATGAAGTTCGGGTTCCTGCGATTGGCCGAAAGGCAAAACCTGAAATTGCGGCAACTGTACATTGCTCACCACGCATTGGATGTCATCCTTGTGGGCGGCTAACAGCGCGTCGAGATCATGGAGATCATCGTAGTATTCGTAATGTACCGATGCGATACGCGCTTGCAAGGAAGGGTCTTCTTTCAACAAGACGCAGCCGTTGTTTTTATGCGGTATGTTGTTGATAATGAACAAAGTGAAATTGTAATCGAAATTATTCTTGTACTTGTTGTGCAGAATCATTTCCCGGTATTCATGCAAGGTTTCGAGCAGCGTATCGAAATGGTAGCCATGCGGCACGTACAATTTGCTGACATTGCGGCAACCCAGACCGAAATAAGAAAAAATATCGCGACCCAGGGCGTACAACTCTGGAATCGTTTCCAGCCCGGTGAGTACTGCCACACTGCTTCGGTTGCGGCGAATGATATGCGGGTATTTCCCGAAATATTGTTCGAAATAACGCGCCGTATTGTTGCTTCCCGTCGCGATAACGGCATCGAATGTTTTCAGGCGGTCATTGTCCAGTAAAAACTCGGTATACGCCCAGGAATCCTTACGCCAGTGTCCCATTTTCTGTACCAGCAATGGCAAGAGGCGCTTGTCTTTATCGGATAGTTTCACTTTGGCGCGCTGCCCCGCCACAAATACGCACAACCAGTCGTGAAATCCCACCAGCGGAATATTACCGGCCATAATCAGGGCGACCGTTTTTTCCGGGTATCCCGGATCGGCCATCGGATATTTTTCAGCCCAGGCGGTCAACTTATCCAGATCGAGGAACTCCCCTGCAATTGCTTTCAGTGCACTGCGAATATTTTCCTCCGTAAACCATTGATTTTCAATAGATGATTGTTGCACGGCCGCATCGAGGTCTTCATCTCCGCCTGCGCGGAGGTAGTGCCCCAGTTCGGCTAATAAATCAAGTCGTTCCTGTAGTTTCAAGGCTGCAATTTTTGCGTAAAGATAGTTGGGCAATGAGAAGTTTGTAGGTTGCAGTCCTAAACAAGTTAGCATGAAAATCGTTTTAAAAATCCAGTTGCCCGATCCGGCAAGAGAATCTGTCCTGACTACTTAGGAACGGTGTCAAAATAAGTATTTATCGAAAATGCCTGAACAATATATTTACCTGCAAATGACGCCGATGCGGCGCTTGCTTCGGCTACTCAGCCAGTACCGCCGTGAAATACGCTATCTGATTATATACGCCGTGGTAGCGGGACTGATTAACCTTTCCTTACCGCTTGGTATTCAGGCAATTATCAGTCAGATTGCCGGTGGAGCCATCAATGCTTCCTGGGGAGTTCTGGTACTTTTCGTAATGGTCGGCGCGTTGTTGGCCGGTATTCTACGGCTCATGCAACTTTCCGTTATGGAATATATGCAGCGCCGGATTTTTGCCGATTCGGCCGTAGAATTTGCCCTGCGTATCCCGCGCTTCAATCTTGAATTGTTGCGGCGCGAGTATGTACCCGAATTGGTCAACCGATTCTTCGATACGCTCACCCTTCAAAAAGGTTTGCCCAAAATATTGATTGAAGGCAGTACGGCAGTGCTTCAGATTTTCTTCAGCCTGATGCTTCTTTCTTTTTATCACACTGCTTTTGTGATGTTCTCCCTGTTATTACTGGGTATGTTGGCCATCCTGTTTTACTGGACGGCTCCCCAAGGCATACAAACCAGCCTGGTGGAATCGAAATACAAATACAAGATTGCTTTTTGGCTCGAAGAACTGGGGCGCGTATCCAACACATTTAAACTTGCCGGAGAAAATGATTTCCCTTTGCGGCAGGCCGATTCGCTGACGGTGCTTTACCTCAATGCGCGGACGAGACACTGGCGCATCCTGCTGACCCAGTTCATTAGCAGCATCGCATTCAGGGTATTCATTCTGGGTGGTTTTCTAATATTGGGAAGCGCACTGGTGATGTCGAACGAACTCAACCTCGGGCAGTTTGTTGCCGCTGAAATCCTGATTTTGTTTGTAATTGAGTCGGTGGAAAAACTGATTGTATTGCATGAAACCGGTTATGATGTACTCACTGCCGTTGAAAAACTGGGGCAGGTGGCAGATTTGCCCCTCGAACGTGAAGGCGGTATTTTAGTAGAAGAGTTCTGTAGCCCCGAACAGCCCCTGGAAGTTGAAATGCGCGACCTGGGTTACCAGTACGATGACGGCAGTTCGCCGGTTCTGCAATCCATTTCGCTTCTGATAAAAGCCGGTGAACGGGTGGTGATTGCAGGGTACAACGGTTCCGGCAAAAGTACGCTCATGCAAATTCTGTCCGTTGTGAAACGCAACTTTACCGGATCGCTCATGTTCAACGGACTTTCTAAAAGAAACCTGAACCTGCGCAGCCTGCGTGAACATATCGGCGATTTATCCTCTCAGGAGGATATTTTCAAGGGAAGTATTCTCGAAAATATTACCCTGGGCAATCCACGTATTCCACTCCAGCGCGTATTAAAGGTTATTGAAACTGTAGGATTGAACACCTTCATACAAGAGGCGACAGAAGGTTTGGAAACCCAACTTTTACCCGGTGGCCACAATATCTCACGAAGTATAATCACTAAAATTCTGGTGGCGCGCGCCGTGTCCAACAACCCGAATTTGCTGGTACTGGAAGAACCGCTGGATCACCTTAATTTCCGGGACCGGCTGCGCATCGCACAATTCCTGACCGACAAAGCCAAATCCTGGACGCTCATTTGCACCAGTTCCGATCCCGTGCTGGCGGCTCTCTGCGACCGTGTGCTCATCCTGAATAAAGGAGTTGTTGTATTCGATGGCACTTTTGAAGCGGTACAACAAACCGAGCACTTCTCCCGCGTATTCAGAACCACGCTCGGGGTGACAGGCGATACGGAATAATCAGTCGAACCATATCAACTAAAAAATATGCTGAATATTTCAGAAAACACATTCCAACATGCGGAAAATCTGAGCCAGTTGCAATCGCTGAAAACGAGTCAACTACCTGGTTGGCACCTTTCCTTCCGAAAACTAATGTTGGCCCTACTGGTCATTTTCCTGTTGTTTATGTTTTTGCCCTGGACACAGACGGTCCGCGCTGACGGGAAAGTAACCACGCTTCGCCCCGAACAAAGGCCGCAGACCATTCACGCTACCATTGCCGGACGCATCGAGCACTGGTTCGTCACCGAAGGTCAAGCAGTCCGGAAAGGCGACACCATCGTGCATCTTTCCGAAGTGAAATCAGAATATTTTGATCCCAATCTCGTGGAGCGCATGGGAAACCAGGTGACTGCCAAAGAAGGCGCTATTGAGTCTTATGGCAACAAAGCCGATGCACTCAACGATCAAATCGCGGCAATGCAACGCGAACTGGAAAGCAAAACCAACCAAATTCGAAGTAAAATAGAGCAGGTTCGGCTTAAAATAGAAAGCGATAGCCTGAAAGTAGTGCAGGCAGAAATAGACCTGCAAGTCGCCCAGCGTCAATTAAACGGAACGCAGGCGCTATACGACAAGGGATTAAAATCACTGACTGAACTGGAAGAGAAACGCCTCAAACTACAGGAAGCAAAAACCAAGCTGGTGGCAGCCGACAATCAAATGGCCAGTAGTGGAAATGATCGGGCCATTTATCAAACGGAATTGCGATTAGTGGCAAATGAAACGGCCAATAAAGTCGCTAAAACCCGCAGTGATCGTTTCAGCACCCTCAGCGAACAATACGATGCGCGTGCTACGGTCAGCAAACTCAGTATCGAGCGCGAAAACTACGCCCGCAGACAGGGCTTTTACTACATCACCGCTCCACAGGACGGCTACATTGTAAAAGCCATCAAACCCGGCATCGGAGAAATGATAAAAGAAGGCGACCCGGTGGTGAGTATTCAACCGGCTGACTATCAATTAGCCGTGGAAATGTACGTTCGCCCCATCGACCTGCCGCTGTTACAAGTCGGACACGAAGTACGCTTTCTGTTTGACGGATGGCCCGCATTCTTCTTCAGTGGCTGGCCGGGCGTATCTCTGGGCACATTTGCAGGTAAAGTTGTCGCCATGGATCGCAACATCAGCGCCAATGGTAAATTCCGCATACTCGTAGCACAGGATGCCACGGAAGAAGCCTGGCCACTGGCATTGCAGCCCGGAGGTGGTGCCAAGGGGATTGCTTTACTTCATAATGTGCCGGTTTGGTATGAAATGTGGCGCGTGATGAACGGATTTCCGCCAGATTTGTACCAGCAATTAGGCGATACAAACACTGAACAAGACGCAAAAAGCAAATGAATACAAGCCCGAATCGCAAAAAATGGAACGTGGCTGTTGTACTGCTGACCCTCTGTATCAACAGCCACGCACAAGTGCTGGAATGGACTGATTTCAGGCAGCAAGTTCTGGAACGCCACCCTGTCGCCCGGCAAGCCGACCTGTACCGCGACCTGGCGTCTTCTGCCCTGTTGCGCGCGAAAGGCGGTTTTGACCCGAAGGCTTACTCCGATTTTTATTCCAAAAGTTTTAGTGGAAAAACGTATTTCCAATATACGGAAGCAGGAGTAAAACTGCCGACCTGGGCAGGTTTTGAATTGAAAGGCGCTTATAACCTGGCCTCCGGCGCTTATCTGAATGAAGAATCCACCCTGCCGGCCAATGGCCAGGCAACGCTGGGCTTCAACTGGTCGCTGGGACAAGGTTTGCTCTTAGATGAAAGGCGCGCTGCGCTCCGACAAGCCCGGATCGGAATACAAGGAGCGGAAGCCGAACGCGAACTGGTACTCAACGATTTATTGTTCGAGGCAGCCAAAACCTATTGGACCTGGGTTGTTGCAGGTAATCAGTTGCGTATTTATGAATCTGCACTGCGCCAGTCGCGCATCCGGCACGAGGCATTGCGCGAAAGTTTTTTCCAAGGCGATAAACCGGCTATCGATACCATCGAAACATTTATCCAGGTACAAAACCGGCTGCTGGATGTCAATTTTGCCGGCGTTGAAATGCAAAATGCAAGCCTGGCACTGCGCAATTTCCTCTGGATTACCGACGATCAGACGCTTGCGTTGGAACAAATACCGACACCTCCAATCCTCACCGAGACAGAAAGCTCTGCTCCAATAATACCGGTACGGGAAGAACTGGTACAACAGGCCAGGGTGAACCACCCCGAACTGCGCCTGTACCAGGTAAAACGCCAAAACCTGGAAGTGGAGCGGCGTTTAAAATTAGAGAAAAGCAAACCGGTACTCGACCTGAATTACAACCTCCTGGGTGCCGGGTGGGAGTTTTTTCCAACAAGTAATACGGAAGGCATCGGGCTGCTTGCCAACGATATTAAATGGGGAGTGAATTTTAGTTATCCTATTTTCAACCGCAAAGCGCGGGGCGACTGGCAAGTAACCCAAGTGAAAATTGCTCAAACGGTACTCGATATTCAGCAAAAAAGCCAGATCATTGAAAATAAAATCCGCCAATATGCCAATGATCTCGATAACCTCCGCAATCAGGTAGTATTGTACCGGGATATTACCCGAAACTACCTGACCCTGCTGGAAGGCGAAACGGAAAAATTTAACCAAGGCGAAAGTTCTATTTTCCTCATCAATACCCGCGAACAACGCTGGCTGGATGCCCAGGTGAAGTTCCTGAAACTGGCAGCCGAATACAGGAAAGCGGAAGCAGGTCTGCTGTGGGCATCCGGTTCTAAGTAGTCGTCAGTGCGAAGTCGTCAGTCCGAAGTCCGTAGCGTACACCGTTTCACTTTTGGTTTTCCTAAACATGAAACGGTGTACGCTACGGACTTCGGACTGACGACTTCGCACTGACGACTACTTAGAGCCTGTTTTGTTGTTTTCAATCATCCATTGCGCCACCTGCAAGTGGGAGCAGGCGTAATTTTTCATGCTGTCCACCAATGCCGGATACAAGTGGCTGATATCCTCCAAAGAGCCGCTGCGATAATCGTAGAGGGATTCTCTGCCCGATTTCCGGGCGACATAGAGGAAGCGCTCATTGACAACACCCATTTTATGATCCTGGGAAAAGAAAGCAAAGGGGCGTTTTTCCTGAAACAGGTCATAACCGAGGGTATTTTGCACATAATCCTGCCGGAGTAATCCCATTACCGTCGGGAAAATATCCGTTTGGTTGGCTAATTGGTGCCGCACCTCGTGCTGATCGAACAAGCCGGGCGCATGGATGATCATCGGCACATGGTTGTAAGACAATGGCACGTCAAACGCACCGGGAAGGTTTACCCCGTGATCGCCGACCAAAACAAAAATAGTGTTGTTGTACCAGGGCTGACGGGAACAGGAATCCATGAAGTTTTTGATCGCCCAGTCCGAGTATTCATAGGTAATCTCTATCGGATCCGTGCTGCGCGGCTTGAATTTTGTAAAAGCAGGCAGGGTAAACGGCGGATGCGTCGTGATGGTCAGGATCGTAGAGAAAACGGCTTGCCGCTTGGGTCCGACGCCAAGCTATCCATGTTACGAAAAGCGTGTTCCAGCAGGGTTTCATCGCCAACACCCCATGAGTTGGCAACCACTTGCGGCGGATAGTCGGCCAGATCGCTGATATAGTCGTAACCGTTTTTTTGCAGGAAAACATCGAGGTTATCAAAGGTTTTGGGGTGTGTGCAGAAAAACTGCGTGAGGTAACCTTCTTTTCGCAAAGTGACGGGCAGTCCTGTAAACTCCAGGTATTCCGAACGGCCATTGTTCATCGGGTGTTGCATCATAATGATTGGCATACCATAAATGGAACTGTACAGGCCGGCATTGGTGTGTATGCCGTTAGAATAACAGTTATCGAAAAAAATACTGTTTCGGGCTAAGCTGTCTAAACCCGGTGTGAGGTTTTTAGGATTTCCATAAACACCCATTCGATTGGCGCTCATACTTTCCATCAGCACCAATACCACATTCATGGGCTTGGCAGCCTGTGGATAACGGTGTTCGCGTGCAATGGGAGAAGGGGCTGCCTGCTGCTGAATACCCAATTCGTATTGCACTTTTTTAATGGCTTTCTGGATATTGTCGACATGAATATCGAAGTCGAAATACGAGTCAAACCAGGTATGTACGGGGTTGAGTGTCAATTGATTAATAAAACCGTCATTGCTGAAAGTAGCCCTTTTCATATCGGGCGTCTTTGGTGTTGCACCACCCCAGAGGCCGCCCAGCATCAATACAGAAGCCATGGCCGTAGCCACCATCCGGTTATTGGGCGAATGGCTGTTGGGCGCCCAGGTCCGTTGCCAGATTTTCCGCATCAGTCGCCCTGTTCCCCAGATACAAAACGCACAAATCAGGATAAAAGGATAATATTTTACCTCGGAAAGAATGTACTTGGCCACCTGCAAATTGTTCTTCCAGTGCACGGCGGCGGTGGTCAGCCGGGAGTTAAAAAAGTTGAAATAGGGCACATCCGCCGCACAAATAATCAGTGAAACCAGGATAGCGGCGCCACAATAAAAACGCGTAAAGGCAAAAAGCCTGCGGTGCTCGCGGGGCCAGACAAATGCGAGCGTCAGCAATAGATACGGCAACAGCAGCGCATAACTGGCTACTGTAACATCGAACCAAAGGCCGATTTTAAACGCCTGCCGTACCGTCAGGGTGCGGTCGACCTGAAAAAAATAGGAGGGGCGATTGTACAGCAGGGTCACATACCGGAACAGGCTGAAAATGCTCAACAATATCAGGTGAACGACCACTAAAAAACGCAGGTGCGAGGGAACCCAACGGCGATACAAATCTTTCATCATTGCCATATATTAGATAACAGGGTGGACGAAACCTCCCAACATCCTTACACGACATTAGAGATCATTTGTCCAATTCAAATCATCGTAGAAAAAACACGGTTGCTTTACCGGATGCAAAAGTACATCACAATCCTCTATGTGCATCGTAAATATCCGCCCAAACGCTGCGTCCGTACGTTAAGCGAATATTATTGTGTGACATAGAGCCGATTGGTGGAGTACGCAAACAGGCAGGCCGTCCAGAAGGAATACAGCGAATACACCAGCGCAGGTTTTACCATTTCCTGGTTGCCCAGCATATTACTGGCTATCAGAAAAGCGAGTGTCGTGTTTTGCACCCCGCTTTCCATGGCCGCCGTAATCCTCGACGCATGGGGCATTCCCATCCATTTCATAAAGAAATAACCGAAAAAAAGGCAGGATGCATTCTGAATCAAGGCAAAAGGTGTAATCAAAATAAAATCCTGGATACTCAAACCCGCGCCACCCTGACTTTCCCCTGCAAAAAGTTTAATGGTAAAAACCACGCCCAGCAACGCCAGCATCACGTATTTGGCTGGTTTACTGATCCGCTCCGCAAAAACCGGAAAATTCCGCCGCAGCAAAATGCCCAGGGTGGCCGGAATCATGGTAATAAAAAATATGTGGCTTACCGTTTCCCAAAAAGGCAAATGCAAATCGGTCTCCCGGCCCATAAAAACCTGCAATCCGATATTTACCAAAACAGGAATAGAAAACAGGGTTAAAAAACTATTGACCGAAGTCAGCGAAAGCGACAACGCCACATTGCCTCCCCATAAATACGTCAAAAAACCCGAAGTTGCCCCACCGGGACTGACTGACAATATGATCAACCCGACTTTAATTTCGGGAGGTAGCGGCGCTATAAGGCAGATGATAAAGGCGATAATTGGCAAACCCAGCATCTGGGCGCCCAATGCAGTAAAGAAAGCACGGGGATGCCTGACAATACTGATGAAGTCGGACAAAGTAAGAGACAAGCCGACTCCGAACATAACCAAACCCAATACGCCACCTACGGCGACATCAACAATAGCAGCAGCAGTCAAAGGAGCAAATTTGTTTTAACGAGGCAAATGTAAGCGAGTTATCGTGAATCGTGAAACGTGAGGTGTGAGACGTGAATCGTAACGGTCACTGTGAGTAAATGTATATTCACGACTCACGATTCACGACTCACCACTCACGATCTTTGTTCTGGAATGTACTCAAACCTCAGCAGTAACAAACTGTTCAAAAAAAAGCAACATATCCTTTTTTCATTATGGCTTTAACCAAAAGTCACGCGAAGTGCGTTGCAAGTCCGAAGTGCGAAGTCATCAGTCATCAGTCCGTAGAGTGTGCCGTTTCGTGTTTTGGAAACCCGGGTATGAAACGGCGCACTTCGGACTAATTTCCATACTTTTGCGGCGAAATTTTAAAAACTAACAACACTGTAGCCATGATTCGTTCGCTGATTAAAATAGGCATACTACTTGTAGGTGCCATTCTGGTTTACAATTATTTCTTCGGCACCAATACAGAACGGGACAATTCCCGGAAAATTTTTGGTCAGATGCGCGATGTGGTGGTTTCTGTCGGTCAATTGGTAAAAACCGAAAAAAGCAATTTCAATGCCGGGAAATACGATGCCGCGCTCGATAAATTAGGCGATGCTTATCGCGCCATTCGCGACCGGGCACAATATGTAGATGAAAAAGTGCTCAAACGCCTCGACGAACTGGAAGATCGCAAAGCGCAACTGCAAACGGAAATAGACAGTATTGAAAAGGGCGACCAGGCGGCTGATGCATTGGCAAAAAAAGGACTCAAAAAAGACCCTAAATCAGAACAACAAAAAGCGACGAAGGCTGCCGATCAGAAGCGACGCAAAGAGGAACTGCAACGCGAACTGGAATTCCTGCTGCGCGATTCAGAGGCGCTCCTGAAACAGGCTGAAGGAAACTAAAATCATACACTCAACTATTTACACAATCCTCTGTTAAGGAACGGTGTCAAAATAAGTTTCCAATTTTACGTTATGTAAATTTGTCTGCTAAAATCGGTGTTTCTTTACTCATTTGATATAATCTTAATCCATGACGGACTTATTGCAGCAAATCCTGGGCGCTGACTGGGAAAACTCGCTGATTATCATATTAAACCTAATCCTCATCGAAAGCCTTCTGTCTGTGGACAATGCCGCAGTATTGGCTACTATGGTGCTCGACCTCCCGCCCGACCAACGAAAACGGGCACTGC
>Ga0163151_10005612_pt1 | contig 15895 bp, 19 predicted proteins | sample OliLakLV19MP5IB2_FD_145596 | JGI IMG/M metagenome (GOLD analysis project Ga0163151, IMG submission 145596) | Freshwater microbial mat bacterial communities from Lake Vanda, McMurdo Dry Valleys, Antarctica - Oligotrophic Lake LV.19.MP5.IB-2 | ecosystem: Environmental > Aquatic > Freshwater >...
ATATATAGATGGAAGACTTGTAAAACACTATAAAAATAGTTGGATTAAAAACTGAATTTTAATTATTTGCTCCTATATAGTTTACCTCTTAATTAAGTAAATGTCTCTACATACATCCATGTCGGCTCCATGTTTACATTTTGTTCCAAGTAGTAAAGACTTATTTGATATCAGTGAAGATGAAGTTGAAGATAGTATTTTACAATGTGGTATGGATGTACATAAGATGATTAGTTTATTATGTGAAGGAACACCAAAACAGAAGGCAATGTATATTACAGAGATATCAGAAGGTAGACCACCGCAGACAAGTATGTCGTTTGCTATGGGAATTCCGTTGCTATTTGAAGAGTTACTAAAGGTGATTGTTGTGTATGGATATATTAGAACTTTTGGATTTATAAAGGAGAAGGGTAGACATGTTTTGAAAATAACTTTTAAAGATGCAAATACAACGGTTTGGGTTCATTTTCACAAGGTGACTGAAAGTGAGATTGCAGTTATGAATAAAAATATAATAAAAATATGGGAGACTATGTTGCGGCAGGATTTGAAAATAAAAACTATGTAATTTAGAAGGAATATATTATAATTAAAAGATGGTGATCCATCATTTAATTAATGAGATGAAATTAGTGTTTGGTTCGATTTGAATACATCTGCTACATATTTTTCCCATAATGTGAAAAGAGGATGAGAGTCTTGTGGTTTGGTATCTTTTTCAATTTCGATATCGTCGGGATCTATAAAGGTGTTTATAAAGTCTTCTAGATCTTCATCATATTCAATTCCATCGATACTAACTATCTCACCGTTTTCATAGTTTACCATTTTTGAGTTGTGGGTTTTGTACATATTAAAGCCGGCATAGATTGTTGTCAAAAGGGATCTGGCGTGGGTCCAATCGAATCGGTATTCTTTTTTCATTGCGATTACAAATTTTACAATTAGGGCATCTTTTTGATGTTTTTTGGTTATTCCAGTCCATTTACATTCCTTTAGTTTTTCGTGTTGTAAAATCATCTTTTTAATAATATCTTTTTTTCGCTTGATGTCTTTCGAGCTCCACATGCCAGTAGAGTTCGAAAGAAGCTCTTTGATATCTTTAAACACGTCTATTGCTTTTTTACCTTCATAAACATATGATTCTCCACCATCCCTCTTTCCAGAGGTGTTGCCAAGAACAATTTTATCTCCACTGATAAAGAACGGACGAGGACATTTACCAGATGCCATCTCTTCAAAAACTTGTTGCCAGTAGAAATCGTCGGCAAGAAGACTGCATTTATAGAAGATGGGGTACTGGATAACGGCCACTTTATCAGTTTTTGCTGGTTTGCTTGTGGCTCTTGTTTGGGGTGCAAAAGATGATTTACGTCTGGTTAGATCGTCTGGATCTTTTTGTTTTTTTTTAGCGCATAGCTCCTCGGACATAAAATAAAATCTATAGCATAACTATAGATTTGATATTTAGATGGTTATTTTAAATTGATTGTTTATTGATTGCTATTATTAGTCAGTAGGTATCTTTTGATCGGAACTGGGTTGTTGAAAATCATCTAGTGCATCTGGTTGATCTGATGTTGCTGTTTGTTGTTCTACTGTTTGTCCTTGTCCGGCTACAGCTTCTGGCACAGCAGATTGGTTCTCTGGTAAACCTATTTCAAATAATATTCTTCTGTAGATGAGTTCAACTTTTCCAGATTCATTAAAAAAGTACTTGCCGATTCGTTCGAATCCAGTATCTGATAAGTCAAGTTTCTCTCCTTTTATTCTTTTGCCAAAATAATCCTTTTTATCTCCATCTTCTTCTAATTCTTTTGGAAAATATTTATCTTCCATGCTTGACTTAAGCAAGTCATTCATTCTTTGAAACGCTATATTGGCATTTTTAATAGTATTTCTAATGATAGAATCTGCTTCATTACAATACTGTTCATACTGATCCCATGACATTTTGTCTTTACTGGACTCATATGTAGTATAATTTGTAATTCTTGCAGAGGTTTGTTCTATTTTGGATGCAATATGAATCTTTGTAAATCTTGCAAGAAGATCTTTTGAATTGTCTTTGAGCTTAGTAAAGTTGTCGTCTTCAGAAATTTTTATACCCTTTCCTTTATCTATCAGTACCAGTATGTTATCATACAGTTTAAAATATGTACTGAGATACAACTGAATATAACGATCAACTACTTGTTTTGCGTAGTCTCCATTTACAATACAACTTTTTTCAATTTTATCACGTCGTGATTGAACATCTGGAGTAATAACAGAATTATCTGCAACAACAGCATTGCCTTCTGTAGATTGTGAACTTCCCATTTAATTAATACAAAGTATTTTATTTAATAATTATTCTCATCTCAAAAATGAAAAATTGATTATTAAATTATAAATAAGAATAGTATCAACCATGTCTACAATTAAACTCAACGACGAACACTTAGTTAAAGCATTACGAACTGTTATCTCTGGTCATATGACCACATTTATAGATCATGTATCTGAAGAGTTCTCTATCGATAAAGAAAAACTTTTAGAGATCTGGAATTCTTTATCTGGATCAGATTTAGTAGAAAAGAAGAGGTCATCGTCACCAAAGAAGAAGAAGACTAGCGCAGTTGATTTACCGTTTTGTGAAGGTAAAACAGTTTCGGGAAAGAAACCTTGCAAAAATAGGGTTGTTGATGAAACATCGACAAGATGTTATGTTCATGTTGAAACTGTTGCTGAAACTGAACCATTAAGACATAAATCTAAATCTAAACCTGTAAAGGAAGAGGAAAAAAAGGTTTCGAAATCTGTCAAGGAAAAGGTTGTAGCTAAAGAACCGGAAAAAAAGCCAGAGATAGTCACTAAAACAGTTTTGAAAGATTTTGTATGGGATGTATCTGAAGAGCCACCAAAACTAAAAAAGGAACAAACTATTAAAGCAGATAAAAACCTTGTGTTAACAGTTCAAGCAAGTAGATACAGTCCAATTGAACAAACAATTGATTTAGAGACAAAATCAATTACAGGAACTGATTTGATTAAAAGAGTATTTGAGTACTATAATGAAGCACCGGTTACTGAAGATTTATTAGAGGAGAATGAAGAAGATTTATTTGGGTATGTAAAGGAGGCAAAGGCAAAAATTGAAGGAGGAGAAACAGTAACAATTGTTGAGTTGATGGGAGATCGTACCAAATTTGAAGGGTTTGAAGTAGAAGGAAATGAGATTCTCTTGATACTTGGAGTTGGCGCATAATAAATTTATTAGTATAAACGAATAAATTTAACCTTGTTATTGTTTTTTCAAAACTGATTTAAACCTATTTTAGGAATAGATATTATAGAATGTTTAGAGCAATTATAAATTATTTATTTGGAGCGGAAGAGCAAATTACCAACTTTTGTAGTCATAAGGATCTCATTGATAAATATTGGGAATATATTCAAAAGGAGATAGAATCATCTCCAGCCAGTAAGAACGGGTTTACACGGAACGGAAAACATCATTTTTTAAATGTTGTAACTAAAAAAGATTTATATAGAGATCATTCACCATACACAAGATCATATTCAATTAATGAAAAGAGTAGATTAAGTAAGATATGCTTAAAGTATGCTATTGTACATTTTATGTACGAGTTAAATAAGAAGGAGTACAACTGTAGCAAGGATTGTTGTAAAAATGGAAGAAAGATTATAACACAGTGTACATGGGGTATCTATAAGAAATTATTTGATCATATGTGTTATATGAATAAGATTCCCGTTGGACCACCAACAAGAGTAAAGGTTAGAATTGTTAAACCAATTAAAATACCAAGAGCACCAAAATTGGAACCAAAAGTTGAAACATCGGAAGCAGATATAATGCCACCATTAATTTTAACTGAAGAATCATTACCACCATTAATCTCAACAGAAGAATTACAACCTTTAATCTCAACAGAAGAACAAAAGTAAAACTGAAATTTATTAAATACATATAATAGTATTTAATAAAATGTCTCGAATTGCTATCATTGACGAAGAAAAGTGCAAACCTTCTAAATGCAAACAAGAGTGTAAACGGTTCTGTCCTGTTAATATGGTTGGAAAAGAGTGTGTTGTAGTTGAGAAAACTTCAAAAGTTAGTTCAATTAGTGAGTCTCTCTGTATTGGATGTGGCGTTTGTGCAGGAAGCTCAAGTAAAGCTTGTCCGTTCTCAGCAATTCAGATTATAAATGTTCCTGTATCATTGAGTAAAGATGTAGTCCACAGATACGGAAAAAACACATTTAAACTACATCGACTACCAGTTCCTAAAAAAGGAAAGGTGCTAGGTATCATAGGTCGAAATGGAACGGGTAAATCTTCTTCCCTTATGATCATATCAGGAAAGATGAAACCAAATTTTGGAAGGTTTGATAATCCTCCAGAATGGGAAGAGATTATTAAAACATATCGTGGAAGTGATCTACAATCAGTATTCACCTTGATAAAGGCTGGAAATTTTAAAGCATCGTATAAACCTCAGTTTGTTGATAAAATACCACTAGAATATAAATCTTCAACAGTAAGAGAGTTGTTTGAAAGAAAGGACGAACGAAAAGTAAAAGAAGAGATTATAAAGTCTCTTGAGCTTGAAAATGTACTAGATAGAAAACTTGAAGAGTTGTCAGGTGGAGAGGTTCAGAGAACATATATAGGACTTGTAGCCATAACTAAAGCAGATATGTATATATTTGATGAACCATCGTCTTTCCTTGATATTAAACAACGTATGATGGTTTCTAATGTTATAAGATCGTTATGCGATATTAACAACTATGTAGTTGTTGTAGAACATGATCTAAGTCTCCTAGATTATCTATCAGATTATATATGTTGTATATACGGCAAAGCTGGAAAATATGGTGTTGTAACAGTTCCATTTAGTGTAAGAGAAGGTATAAACCATTATTTAAATGGATTTATACCAACGGAGAATATGAGATTTAGAAAGGATAAGTTGGATTTTAAACTTGCTGAAACAGTAAGAGATGAGTTGGATGAGAAGGGTATTGAAACAGTGTATCCAGAATTGACAAAAACACTTGGTAGTTTTTCTTTGAAAGTTGAACAAGGAACATTTTCAACTTCTGAAATTGTGGTGTTGTTAGGGCAGAATGGAGGAGGAAAGACAACATTTCTTAAGCTAATGGTAGGGTTATTGAAATCTGATAATAGCAATGAAGTTCCTCAACTAACTGTAAGCTACAAGCCTCAGATGATTTCTCCAAAGTCTGAAAAGACAGTCCAAGAGTTTCTCTATGAAAAATTCCCACATATCTTTTCAGATCAATTGTTTATGCATGATGTTATGAAGCCTCTTATGATTGAAGAACTATATGGACAAGTTGTGAAGACATTGTCTGGTGGCCAAAGCCAGTGTCTCGGAATCTGTCTTGCACTTGCTAAACCAGCGGATGTATATTTTATAGACGAACCATCAGCTTATTTAGATTGTGAACAACGTATTGTAGTAGCCAAACTATTAAAGAGATTTATACTGAACAGTAAGAAAACTGCATTTATAGTTGAACATGATTTTTTAATGGCAACCTATATGGCTGATAAGATTATTCTATATAGAGGAGAACCAGGAGTATCAACTGTTGCACTGAGTCCTCAAGCACTGCTAAGCGGTATGAATTTATTCTTGAAAGATATGAATATCACGCTTCGCCGTGAACCCACGACTCATAGGCCAAGAATAAATAAAGTAAACTCGTCAAAGGACAAGGAACAAAAGGCAAACGGAACTTATTTCTTTTTAGATACAGCTGATGAAGTGGTAGTAGAGACGACAAACATGGGAAAAATTGAAGAATTGTTTTAAATAGGAATTGGATATAAAAATCAAATATATTGTATTGACTTTGAAACAGTATAGTTGTACTTATAATTATCATAAATCTTAAATGAATTAAGAGTCGATAGCATTAAAACTAGCTTTTTTATTAAAAGCAACCTTTAATCCATCAACTATTGTAGTTCTTGCAACCTTCCTTTTACCAAGTTTTGAAATATCATTCATATTTTTTTCTGCTTTTTCAAGTTTAAGCTGTTTCTTAGTTTTTCTTTCTTCCAGTTCGTTATCTGATTCAGAGTCTGAGTTTACAGGAGAAGGAGGTTCATTAGCTATATCTTCCTGAATTTTATTATAGATTGAGGTTGCAGGATCGATAATACTTGGTCTAACAAGTTTAGTAAGAAAATTTAATCCGTTTGTATCTTTGATATTTTTACCGGTTGCATCCTTATAAGAAAGGACATTACGAGACATATCACTGAAAGAAAGCATCTCTTGAGGTATTGTCTCTCCAATAAAATTTGAAATCCCTCTAGCGCCTTTATTAAAGTGTTGAATAGTGAACTTTTCACGGGCAATCTCGGCGTACTGCTCTTGGGTATACATAGGAGTAACATTGAGAGTATTGTTTTGGGTTATACTGTTACTAGTTTGGGTAGGTTTAGATATTGCCTTCTCAATAAAAATATTTTTCTCTTTTGATGTCTCTCTAAGAATTAAATTCTCTGCTTCAAGGCGCTGAATTTTTATTTCAGCGTCTTGTAATTTCTTTTCAATTTCTTGTAGATTTGTTGTCAACACATTATTTTTAATTAAGATATTATATTCTTTATCTTTTAATGATTGTTGTACTGCTTGACATTTTTTTGTTGAATAATGAACTTTTAAATTTGTATAAGTTGACAGTTCATGATTACAGTATTCACATATAAGTACCATACTGATATAGTATATTGTTTGGTATATTTAAATAGATATTAAAAATCCAATAAAAATCCAACAAATCCAACAAAATCCAACAAAATCCAACAAAATAGAAAAACAACATGATATCATTTATTCATATAAGGCCTAAATTTCATCAATATAGTTCGGCATCGTCAATATTCAATTTAAAAATCGGGGCCGAAATGTGTGTGTGTGGCCAAAAAAAATATAAAAAGCCTTGAAATCCATTGAAAAATCCTTCTTTTTTCTTTAAAAATAATTATGAATCTATAATGCCTTAAATAATTTATCTTACCGAGAAGATTACATTTGGTTCAGACGCTAATCTTCAAAATTCACATTCTGACCAAAAATGATTTTAATAATTTATGGTCAATAATCTTCATCAAACTTTAAAACAATATGACTACATTTTCAACTATTGTGTTAAGAACTATCGCTGTTATATTTATTTTATGGGGTTTATCCTATATCTACAATGATTCTATTGGAATTGATGCTGCGCCATTTAACAGATTATTAGCTGTAGGTGATTCAACTGGATCTGGACCAATAGTTCCAGTATGTTCTTCTTATACAACATGTAATGAACATGGACATTGTAGTGAAAATCCAAGTAAAGTTGGAGTTTGTGATTGTGATAATGGATGGACTACATATGGTTCAAGTCAATGTACTTATAAACAAAAATTTCAACTAACAGCCTTTCTTTTACAGTTCTTTATAAGTGGTGCAGGGTACATCTATGTTGGATCGACAGCTATGGGAGTTGGAGAATTAATTTTAAGTGTATTTGTTTGGATCTTTTTAATTGGCTCTGGAATCTACTTTATTAAAAGTGATGGAGGTGAAGATGGTACAATATGTCTTTACTGTTTAGGAATAGTTTGTGCAATTGCAAGTTTTGGCTGGTGGTTAGCAACAGTTATAATGTTTGGAATGAACGACGTGAACGATAGTAACGGTATAAATTTGAAAGGTTGGTAGTAAGCACAAAATCTTCAAAACTGAATATAATAATTTATATTCAATTTAACTCATCAACTTTTAAAACATGAATTCAACCTTGTCTTATATTTTAATTGTTATAGCTTTATTTTATCCTATCTATCAACTCAAAGCAGAAACACCATTTAATCGTTTATTAGCTGTATCAGAAACTACTACAGGAGTGTCTCCTCCTGTATGCACTCCATGGGATACATGTAATGATCATGGTAGATGTAGTATTAACCCAGCTAAATTAGGAGAATGCGTTTGTGATAATGGGTATACAACACAAGATTCAAACTCTCAATGTGGATATAAACAAAAGCCTCAGGTTGGAGCATTTTTGTTAGAACTCTTTTTAGGTGGATTTGGAGCAGGGTACTTCTATGTTGGATTAATAGGTTTAGGTGTTGGACAATTAATTCTTACTGTTGTTGGTACATGTATTATAGGATCACTAGCTAAAACATGTGAAAATCCAATACTTGGAGCTTTAGCTGGATTATGTAGTGTTGCAGGATTTGGATGGTGGTTATATGCTGTCATTATGTTTGGATTAAATAATATTTCAGACTCCAATGGAATAAATTTGAAAAGTTGGTAGGTAAACTGAATATAAATATCTATAACTTATAAATATTTATAGGTTAGCAACAAAATGCCTCTGACTAGTAAAAGAGATTGTGGTCCAAAATGTGGACCAAGTTGTATACGATGTTGGAGAAATAAACTCAAACATCAAAGTAAAACTGCTAAACAATGGTTAAAGAAAAATGACAAAGTTGTTGGTCAATGGAACGTCGATTATCCAGAAGAAATTGATAAAGAAAAAAAGAATGATAATGCGAATAGTAGAAAACGAGTAATTAAAGTTGTAAACAATGGTCTTACTGATAATTATTTTAATAATTCAGAGAGTGAGTCAATTTGTGAAAACTGATTAAATTAATTTACAGTTACTATTCATCACCGATATGTCTACTACCCCTTTTTTAAAACCCAATACCCAGATTGATAAAATTAACTCTGACCTAAGAGAGGTTGTAGTAATTGCTAAAGAGAATATAAACAAAGCACTTGAACGTGGAGAAAATATTGAAAAGGCACTTGTTCAGACTGAAGAAATGACTGAAAGGGCATCATTGTTTAAAAATGCATCTAGAAGGTATAAACGTGCTTTATGTATTAAGAGAGCCAAAGTTATTGGGTGTAGTGTGCTATTTGTTGTACTTTTTATCACAATTATGGTGGTGTTATTAAGGAGAAAATAAAGAGTTTATATATTTGTATATTATTATACACAAATATGAGTTAATTATAGACATTACTAACATTATGATTTGGAAGAGTTGTCAAAATATTTGGAGAACTTAAAAGATGCTTTATATACTCTTTGGTTCTACCGGTATTTTCTATATTAGATTCTCCAGCCTTTTTTAAAAACCTCCTCTTTGCCACATTTTGTAAACTTCCAAGAGTCCATCGATGTTTTTTCATCATGTTGATCATTTTTAGCAAAGTTCTACTATTGATCCTTCCAAAAAGAAAAAGATACAACCCAAACACATTAACATCAAGAACGTCATCTGTAAACTTTTCTTCCGGTTCCTTTATCATCTCTTCAAGTCTAGCTTTACTATACTCCAACTTTTCTGAATACTGTGGAGGATCTGCAAATCTATAAGATCCAAGTTTATACTCTTCTCCCTCTTTTTTCCATATAAACCCATCTATATACGATATAAAGTAAACCTCGTCATCGATTATATACACCTTTATATGGTGATTTTGTAGGTCATGTTCAATACGTTTTTTCTGCGTTTCAATTTGTTCTTTATAAGATCCTATATCATCTCCAGCATAGTTGTATACCATATTAAGAAGATCTTTTGGTAACACTGCGTCTTCGTCTCTTACAAGAGTTCTATTCTCTACAATATTTACAAGAGTGGCAGAAAGCCCGTTATCTATGAGTTCATTGTAGTCTTCTCGAGAGACATAGTCTATCATTCTTGGGTTTAACCTTATAATTTCAGTAATATCCCAGTAGTTTCCGTGATCCATCATAACTTTTATCGCTTTATTATACTTTTTTGTATGTTGTGTTCTTATCACAAGAAAACTACATAACAAGTTGTCTTCAGGTGTAGGTACATGGTTACAATCATTATACGTCAAGTTAAATGTATCGGCGACTTTAATGACTAACGGGTAGGTTATCTGTCGTCTGTTTAGTACTCTTACTATATCATCTTTTGTTATATTTTTTATCTCATTGTCATACTTGTTCTCTTCATACAACTTTATAACCTCTGGAAAGCAATCTTTATCAAGTGCTGATACTAAAACGGTTGGGAGTATTCTTTTATCTTCAATTATTAATACCAGCATATCAAACCTCTTATTCTCCATTGTGTCATTAATAATGGGAGTTTTATTAATAGTATGAGGATTATCTGGATCCATCATATATCTCAATAAAATTATAAATAGTTCAGTAAACCCGTATTCTATAATAAGAGTAATATAATAAGAGTAGCTTGTATTTCTACTTTTTATCAATAGTTCAAACACCTCTTTGTTGTTTGCACTTATTGCTATACGTGCAATTCTCCTGGCCTCTCCCTGTCTCAAATCATTGATGTGAGGAATAAGGTACTTTTGTATAAAGTAGTTATGCTTGTATATAATTGCATTACATATTGAATCCACGAGTCTTTCCAAACTAACTGGTTTATCCATTCTGTTGTATAGATCATCGATAATTCTACCTTCGGTATTATTTTCACATGCTTTTTCTAATAAATAAGTGTAGCTTACATATGGATCCTCTTTTATGAGCAGTTTATAGATTTCAAATCTCGATTGTTTTACAGACTCTATAAGGAGATACTGAGATTCACATGGTAGTTTGGATTCGACTGCATCTTTAACTCCTTGTATATTGTTTTGCTTAATGAATTTAAGGAGAAGTTTATTGTTATTGTCAACATTTTGAGACATGTTAATAATTATCAATATAATTATTATTAATATATTTAATCATACTCGTTGTATACTGCTCTTCCAAACATACCAAACTTTAGGGCCATCTCTTTATTAACATGTTTCTCGGATATATAGATATCTCCAAGAATACGTCCATACTTGTCAAAATCGTGACACTCAAGGCGAACAATCTTGTCAAGAACAAGACTTTTAAGATAATCTCGAGCTTCTAATCCTTTTTGTTTCATTTCAAGATTTTTTGTTCTTATTTCTGGAGAGTCGTATCCTAACATTCTTATTCGGAGTTTAGTTAGTTTATTATGATGTAAAATCACAGCATTTAAAGTGTCTCCGTCATAAACTTCTGTAATTTTAGCTTCATGTGTCCCTTTAAATGTCCAGAACGGAACGTCTGAATCTTTACAATCATTCAAACTTGTCATTCTTTCAAAAAGGAAAATATAAAAACTGATTAATAAATAAATCATACTATGATTAGCATAGAATGACCAGTTTGAACACAAGTGAAATGGCTCAAAAATCATCCGATAACTTCAAGTGGCTTGAAGATCTATCAAACGACTCTGAAGCCCTAAAATCACACATTAACCTAAATACTATACTGTTTGATCTAGTAGACAATGAGGTAATCATCCATCCAAACGTAGAGTGTTTTTTAATACGTTATCCTGGAGTTATTGAAATAAAACTAATGTCTTTACAGAGAATAGCAATTCTTCATGAACACCGTAATGTACACGAGTTTCAACTATGGGAACTAAACTTAATAGACCGATTCAAAGAATTATTTAATGAAATGGATCCAACAGATCATTTCCATTTTGTACTGGAATCAGAATATGAACCAAAAGAATTAAAACTTGTTTCAAAAAATGAAAACATATTTGAACTACTACAAACTGTTGATATAACTCCTCATATAAGTGAAGACTATGATGAACCTCCATATATCTACAAGGGAACATGGCAAAGATTAGGTAACTATGTTTCTGGAGTTGAAAAAACTCTTGTATCTGCATCTTCGAACGAGTATATTACGTTACGTCTTGATATACGAGGTATGAGTAAAATTAAAAGGGCTCTTATTCGATTAGGTATATTTAAAGACAAGTATGATCAAAACTTTTCAGATATAATGGTAGATACAATGATAATGTTGATGAAAGAGTTTGGAGCACAATTTGGTTACACTCAGAGTGATGAAATTACATTAATCATCTATGCAATGAAGAATCCTTTATCAAAATATATTTTTGATGGAAGACGGGATAAATTTGTATCTATATCGGCAAGTCTTGCTTCTTCATTTTTAAACAGAAGACTACAAGAGCTACAACAGATTTTATATGAGGATTCTCAGATAGAAAAGCCAGGCTGTTGGCAACGATTTCTATCAACTGTTGGCTGGAGACCTTTACCTCAAAAACCAACAAATCCAACACATCTACCAATATTAACATTTGATTCAAGAATGGGTGTATTTAAAACAGCAGAAGATGCGTTTAGTTTAATTTTATGGAGAGTCTATGATTGCGGAGTAAACGGGTTAAGTAGTGCTGTTTATAACCTTAGGAAGAAAAGTCTCTCAAGTCATGAAAAGATAAAGTATCTTTCAGACAACAATCTTCTACCTATTCCAAGGGATCAGGCTTATGGAGTATTATATTCAAAAGTTACAGTCCCCATAAAAACAATAAATGTAGCTACAAATGAACCAATAGAAGTAGAGAGAAAAGAGTATCGTTGGGTTGAACATTTAAACATTCTTAATCTTGTTAGGGAAAAAGGGTTATCTATTCTATCAACTACACCGATTTATAAACCGTTGATCTGTTTGAATAAAGCGACTGAACAGACGATAGAAACTATAACTACACGAACGTTTCCAGTTGGATTTGAAGAGGATATTCTTCATGATAAGAAGAACCAATAAATAATTATATATGTATATAATTATTTCAAAAACTGAATTAAATTTATTTCATACGGTATAGTTTACTTCATCAATGAATTTTACCAATCCAAAATTTAAATCTGGAACTGTTGTGCAATCTATACATGTAGAAAATATGAATACATTATACGAATCTATGCGTAGTTCAGGTAATTTCATTTTCATTTCTCCTATGAAAAATCAATTAATAATTACAAGGGGTATAAGATATCCTATCGGTATTGGGCAAGCACCTACTAGAATGAGAATATCAAAAACAAATATCGAAATAGTACGTACAAGATCAAACGAAGGAATAGAGTTTATACTATCAGTTTTAACAAAGTTGGGAGTTGTCTTAAATGGTAGTTACTACTATACATCAAAAATATATAATGGAGATATAAAGTTTAACCAATTTTTAATTGGATATGATTCAAGATGGGATGTTATTAAACAACCAGTATTTGGTCCTACTATTACCAAATTAACCAGATTTTATACACATATAATTAATGACACGCATAGAGACATTATAACCACAGTAAAAATCAGTATTTTATTTTATCCTACATCCAAAAGATATGTAGTAACTACTATAAGCACTTACTATGCTGGCTTTTATATTAGTGCTGATAATCATCTTGATGAATTTTTTAGAGATGTATTGCGATTTATGTATACAGTTGAGTATCGTGCTATAAAAAAGATACATCATTGGTATCGAAGAAGACTATATTCCAGAAGTTTGAGTGGTTCCTTATTTATTAAAGATCTATCAGATATGATTGCTTCATATGTTTACTAAACTGAATACTTATTTATTTCATCATTAAATTTTAATAATGGGTGCATACGCTAGTTCAATGCAAACTAAAAGTGTTTATATCACTAATGTAACAGGTTCAAGCGATCAGTATAAGAAAGAAATGAAACATTGGCAAAGTTTAGGTTGGACTCATGTTTCAACTTTTAATAACAATAATACCATTGAGATGACGTTTAAAAAACATATCAGAGCATGCGCTTGTTGTGGGTTTGATTGTAGCTGTTAAAAATTGAATAAAAACTATAAAACTATATATACAAGTATAACATGTACTTGTATATTATACAAATTTCTTCAGATGTATATTCTGTCAAGTATTCAAAGGCGTCTCCACCATTTAGTGCTAAATCAGTATTCATTGTTGAAGACGGATTCAGGGCAAAATCTATTCTACGAACTGTTTTAAAAGATAAAAAGATAAAGGGTCAAGCATACACATTTAAGATTGAGTACACATTATTTGATAAAAAATGTAAAAGTGTGGTAAAGTATCTTGGTGGACATAGAGAGAACTATATAATAAAAATTGATTAACTATAATAATGTATAGTTTAACAACATAATGAGTCGTTATTATACTATGAATTATTATGATAGCATAACGGGATATAATATAAAAAGAGAAGAAGAAAAGTACAACTCAAGAAGGAAAGAATATGTTATACGTTCTTTTAATCAGAGAGAAAAGATTATCATTGAAGATGATGGAAGTTGTCAATACTGTAAAGGTGAATGGGGTTGGGATCATTGTAAATACTGCAAGTGTCATATATATCTTATAAATGAATATGAAATAACTTATGGATGTTGCAGTGAAAGGTGTAAAAACCATAAATTCGCCGCCAATATCAATATAGGCGTAAGAGATATTGACATGATGATTGCCTTTTATATATGAATCTTACATGCTTCTTGTAGTGTTCTCTTTGCTTCCCAATTTAACTCTGCTTTAATCTTGTTCGTACTACTATAATACGCTGGTATATCACCTTCACGGCGTTCAACATACTGATAGTTTACCTTTATATTGTTAACCTCTTCAAACATGTTAATAAGTTCTAATACAGTTGACGCCTTTCCATCACCCATACCTACATTGTATAGACGCATACTACCACTACCATTTACATTATATAGACATTCTGCATGACTATCAGCTACGTCCATCACATGAGTAAAATCTCGTATACAGGTTCCATCCTTTGTATCATAGTCTGTACCATAGATTGAAAACACAGTATTATTTTTTACACTTTTGATGAGAAGTGGCATAAGATTAGTTGGATCATTGTTTGGATCCTCTATCAACAGTCCTGACGAGTGTGATCCAATCGGATTAAAGTATCTTAAAATAGTTATTTTCCATCTAATGTTTGATTTATAAATATCTCGAAGTAACTCTTCAATAATATACTTTGACTTTCCGTAAGGTGTCAGTATTTTAGCCATATTTATCTTCATTGATTCGTGATACGGAGATTCTTGATCTCCATAAACTGTAGAAGACGATGAAAAAACAAGGTTAAAACAGTTGTGCTTCTCCATCATTTTTAAAAGATTTAATGTCATGGTTACATTACCGTAGTAGTCTATTGGTTTTTTTAAAGATTTAGGAACAGATTTCAATCCTGCAAAGTGTATTATATAGTCGAAACTATATAGTTGAAACACCATATCAAGCTGTTCAAGATCAAATAGATCAACCTTGTAAAATGTTATTTTAGCTTGGGGTTTTATGAGTTTTAATCTTCGTAGAACATCTGATTTTGAGTTTGATAGATTGTCGATAATAATGATTTCTACATCAGGAAATGTATCAATTAATGATATACATGTGTGAGAACCGATGAAGCCTAATCCTCCTGTTAACAAGATTTTCATTTTAATAACTATAAAGATTATAGTTATTAATATTCAGTTTATTAATCATAATCCAACTTGAATCTTTTGAGTCGTTTTATACCAATTTTATTACTATTACTTTTGACCACGTGCTCTATCAAGTACAGTTCAGTAAATATGAAACATTCATCTATATCGCTTATTGATCCTTTTTTCACAAAACCATTTGAGTCAACGATATGGAAGTTGTTGATGTGAATGCTTAATTCAGTTGATATCACATGTTTTAACACATCAATACTGTTTATATTAGAACGTGTATCAAACTTGCAGTATATATCAGACGTATAAAACTCAATATAGTACTGTTCCTTAATATCTATTGGTTTTTCCTCTGGAAACTTTGTGTTTTTTAGAGAGATTGCATTTTGAATAAAAAAATCGAGTTGATCCTTTGTTAAATTTTTAAGAATGGAATCAAATGTTAGAGTGATAGACATGATGTAAACTATTTTAT